>Ga0070399_1000814_pt1 | contig 34357 bp, 29 predicted proteins | sample BioMet4_FD_61217 | JGI IMG/M metagenome (GOLD analysis project Ga0070399, IMG submission 61217) | Microbial communities from bioreactor (seeded with sewage sludge) at LBNL, California, USA - Biofuel metagenome 4 (version 1) | ecosystem: Engineered > Bioreactor > Anaerobic > Unclassified ... | reverse complement strand
TATGGTTCGTCGGGCAAAGCCGTATCTCTTATAAGCGGCGGAATAGACAGCCCCGTTGCCACATGGATGATGGCCAAAAGAGGCGTTGAAGTATGCGGAGTGTATTTCCATTCTCCGCCGTATACCGGTGAGCGTGCGAAAGAAAAGGTAAAAGAGCTTTGCGGCATAATTTCAAAATATACGGGAACATTCAGGCTTTACTGTGTACCGTTTACAGAACTACAGCTTTATCTTCTTGAAAATGTTCCGCAAGACAAGCTTACCATATTTTTAAAGCGCGCGATGATGTATGCCGCCGAAGAAATAGCAAACAGAGAACATGCAGACGGCATAGTGACCGGCGAAAGCGTAGGGCAGGTTGCAAGCCAGACCATGCAGGGGATAAACGCCATAAACGCAGTATGCACAATGCCTGTTTTACGTCCGCTTTCGGGAATGGATAAACAGGAAATAGTAGACAGGGCACGAAAAATCGGTACATTTGAAACTTCTATACTGCCATATGAGGACTGCTGCACAATATTTGTGGCAAAGCATCCTGAAACACGGCCGAAAACAAGCGTAATAAACAAAATAGAAGGAAAGCTCGACAGGCTTCACGAAATTATTGATGCTTCCGTGGCACAGGCCGAAATTTTTGAGCTTTGAAAGGACTGAAATAAAAATGTTAAGCGACATGAAACGAAAAGACAGAATATTTTATATTTGCTTTATTCTATGCTGTATAGTTGTAATAGGCATAATGGCAAAGCTTTTGGGCGGAAGAAGCACTAAAAACGAGGACTATGCTCTTACGGCTACTGCGGAAAAAATAGAGAACGACAGAATTTTGGTTACGGTGGAAAAGGATGAAAGCGGAACACTTAAAAGCGGCGACGAAGCTTTATGCTCACTAAGGCAGGACAAGCTTGGAGGCCAGATAAATAACGGCGTTTTTACAATAAGCGACAGAGGCGATGTGGTTACGGTAAAGGTAGGCGACAAGGTCGATATTACATATCTTTATGCCGATATGAATGCAGAAAAAACGCCAAAAGAGCTTAAAATAAGCGGAATAAAACTTGCGCCTTAAACCAAAACATGAGTTTTTATAAAACCTTCATACAATTGTCACATATAAATTTTATAATCAAAGGCGAATCCGGAGGTGTGAGATGAAAAAAATATTAGTTGTTGACGACGAGGAAAACATCAGAAAAATTATAAGCAAGTACGGAAAATTTGAAGGCTACGAGGTTTATGAAGCGGCAAACGGAATGGAGGCAATTGACGCATGCCGTGCAAATGACTATGACCTTATTATTATGGACATAATGATGCCGGAGCTTGACGGTTTTTCGGCCGTAAGGGAAATACGTAAAACAAAAAACACACCGGTTATAATGCTTTCTGCAAGAAGCGAGGAGTATGACAGAATACATGGCTTTGAGCTTGGTATAGATGACTATGTGGTAAAACCGTTTTCACCCAAAGAGCTTATGATGCGTGTAACTGCAATTCTTAAAAGAAGCGGAGCAGCGGATGAGCCAAAAAAACGTGACATATACGAAAGCGACGGCATAAATGTCGATTTTACAGGACGCATAGTAACCATAGACGGCGAAAGGGTTGAAATGTCACCAAGAGAATGCGAGCTGTTTTTTTATCTGATAAAAAACAAAAACATTGCTTTAAGCCGTGAAAAACTTATAACCGAGGTATGGGGCTATGATTTTTACGGAGATGACCGCACTCTTGACACGCATATAAAAATACTGCGTAAAAGTCTCGGAAAATACAGCAACAGGATTGTAACTCTGAGAGGAGTAGGATACAGGTTTGAAGGCTGATAAATTAAATAAAATCAGTATAAAATGGAAGCTTATCGGCTATATGGTAGGCTTTGTGGCAATAGAATTTATACTGCTTAACATATTTCAGGTGTTTTTTATAGATTCATTTTATAAGCAGATAAAAGAAAGCGAGATAAAAAGCGCGGCAAAGGAAATTACTTCCGCAATAAGCTCCGGCGGAAACGATTATCAGACTACACTTCAAAACATAGCCCGTGAAGCAAGCGTAAGCATTGAAATACTTGATTCAAAGGGGACGGTACAATATTCTGTTGATTCGCCTTTTAACCTAACAAAGACAATGACCGACAGCGAGAAAAGCGACCTTTTCACAAGCACAAAAAATGCCGGCGGTTCAGTAATGACAATGAACGATTCCGACTCAAACGAACAGGATAATTCATTTAAAATGAATATTCCGGGCATTCAGCCTGTACCGGACAATAACAACAGCAACAGCACAACTCCGCAAGACGCAAACCAGTTTCACCGAGGAATGCATGGCAAGAGTCTTACATACAGCCAGATAATTAAATATAACGGCATGGACACGCTTTTGCTTTTGTCGACGGCCATTACGCCTTTGGGTGCCACAAGCCGTATAATATCGGTTACGATAAGATACGCAAACGCGATACTGCTGGTATTTTCGGTACTTCTGGCCTTTGTTTTATACAGAAAAATATCAAAGCCAATAATGATGACAAACAGCAAGGCCAAAAAGCTTGCTGAGGGAAATTATGACGTTACTTTCAGCGAGGGTGGCTACAGCGAAATTTCACAGCTTAATGCTACTCTTGATTATGCCGCGGAAGAACTTTCTAAAACCGAACAGCTTCAAAGAGATTTGTTTGCCAATATATCCCATGACCTTCGTACGCCGCTTACAATGATACGCGGCTACGCTGAAATGATGAGGGATATTCCCGGCGAAAATTCAGCTGAAAATGTACAGGTTATAATTGACGAAACAAACCGGCTGTCTAATCTTGTAACCGATATTCTGGATATTTCAAAGCTGCAAAGCGGCGTTACGAAGCTTAATCTTGAAGTGTTCTCAATTACCGACAGTATTAAAAACGTAATAACAAGATACGATAAATTTATGAGCTCAAAGGGCTACAGCATTACTTTTGAGTACGACAAAAACGTATATGTAAACGCCGACAGTATAAAAATTTCACAGGTGCTGTATAACCTGATAAACAACGCAATAAATTATACGGGCGCCGACAAAAAGGTTACAATCCGCCAGAAAACAGACGGCTACAAAACAAGGATAGAAGTTGCCGATTCAGGGGAAGGAATAGCCGAGGATGAGCAGAAACTTATATGGGACAGATATTACAAAGCCGGTAAAAATCACAAACGTTCTGCGGTAGGGACAGGCCTTGGACTTTCTATTGTGAAGAACATATTTATTCTTCATGGGCTCAAATACGGAGTTGAATCAAAAAAAGGCGAAGGAAGCGTTTTTTATTTCTATATCGACGCCGTAAAAATTGAAAATATAGAAGATTGCTGAGTGAATATTACAAAATAATTACTTTTTAAAAATTTCGGTTAATATGGTTAATTTATATTAAAAAGTGTAGTATAATAAAAATATCATAAAAATATTTTGAGATATCAATATTTGACAGGAGGTTATATTTATGAAGCTAAAGAAAATAGCGGCTGCTTTTTCAGTAACGGCTATGATAGCAGGCACGCTTAGTATGCCTGTACTTGCGGCAAATTTTTCAGACATAAATGACGTGCCTTGGGAAGGAGCAAAGACATATATAAATGCCGTAGCAGACGCCGGACTTATGGTTGGCGATTACAACTCAAGCGGAAAGCTTGTGTTCAGGGCAAGAGACAAGGTAAGCTATTGCGAAACAATGCAGCTTGTATATGCTCTTATGAAAAACTATTCTGGAACAGCGGTTTCTTCCGATATTGTAACAAAATATACAAGCGTTATGAAGGGCTACAATATACCGCAATGGGCATATGAGGCCGTTGCATACGGTCTTGAAAACAAGGTCGTAACAATTTCAGACATTCCGTATTTTGTAACAAACGGCACGAGCGTTTCCGCTACAAGGCAGGACGTAGTGCTGATGATTGGCCGCGCCCTTGCGTCATTTGACAGCGTAAACTCAAGCCCGAGCCTTTCATATAATGACGCCTCATCGGTTTCATCCGTTTCTGCGCCATATGTTGACCTGCTTACAAGACTTGCCATAGTATCCGGGGACACAAGCGGAAACTTCAATCCGAAGGCATATATAAACAGAGCTGAAATGTCTGTTCTTGTTTCAAAGACAAGTAATTTCCTTGCAAACAAGAAGGCTAATCCTACAACGCCTACGACACCTACGACTCCTACAACACCTGCAGTACAAAGCGGTTCTGTTACAGGCACTGTTGTATCAAACGAAGTTGTAGGAAGCAACATGGTTCTTACGGTAAAGACAAGCACAGGAACAGCAAGCTATACGGGCGCCTCAACAACACCTGTTTTGAAAGGCTCAACCTCAACAACGCTTTCTGCCGTGGCAGTAGGTGATTCGGTTTTGGTATCATATACAGGCCAAAACATAAAGAGCGTAATGATTACAGGCTCAAGCTCAAGTTCAACCTCAACTACTACCAACACAAGTTCAACAATAAAAGGCACGTTTTCAAGCGTTTCCAGTTCCTACATAACAATTAAAGAAGACAGCACAAAGCGTACATATGACTTTAAGGATGTTGACGATGTTTCATTCTACTATGATGGGTCTTCTGTTTCGTCATATTCAAAATTCAGCGACAAGGCAAGCAGCGGCGACAGCATAATTCTTACTGTAAACTCAAGCAATTATGTAACGAAGGTAGAGTGCAATCCTTCGTCAAGCACGTCGAGCGTTGATTATGACAAGACCGGCTACTATTCTTCAATAAGCACATCGGCCATAAAGCTTAAGAGCAGCACATCTTCGTCAAGCGCATCTTCCTACAGCTTTAAAAACGATGACTACGACAACGTAACGTTTTATGTAAAGGGAACGGAAAAGACATATTCGGCATTTAAGAGCGCCGTTTCGTCAGATGACAAGATAGGTCTTGTATATAACTCAAACGACGAGGTAACAAAGGTTTATCTTATTTCATACGCAAGTTCTTCAAGTTCGTCAAGCAGCAGCTATGATAAAACCGGCTACTACAGCGGAATTGCCGACAGCTATATAAAACTTAAATCCTCAACATCATCTTCAAGCTATACAAAATACGCTTTTGAAGACGACGATATAGACAATGTAAGCTTTTATGTAGGCACAACAAAAAAGACCGAATCTGTATTTAAGAGCAAAGTATCAACAGACGACAAAATCGGTCTTGTTTATGACAGCAACGATGAGGTAACAAAGGTTTATCTTATAAGTTCGTCTGACGACGATTCTGATACATATAAGACAATGTATGTTGACGGTTTTTCAAGCACATATATAAAGCTTAAATCATCGTCATCCGGTTCGTCTACGAAATATTATTTTGTAGACAAGGATTCCGACAATACAAAGTTTTATGTAAATTCTTCAACCAAGACATATACCGTATTCAAAGATAAGGTTGAAACCGACGATAAGGTATACGTATACATCAACAGCGATGATGAGATAACAAAGATATATTACGGCACGAAGCCGTCTTCATCCTCTTCATCTTCATCAAGCAGCAGCGACAAGGTCGTTTCTTCTCTTACGTCAAGCAAGCTTAAGTTAAAAAACGACAGCACGTCATATATAATCGACAGCGATGAGCTTGACGAAGTAGATGTAACGGACGGAAAGAGCACAATAAGCGACATTGACGATCTTGTAACAGCTGTCGGAAAAGACGGAAAGACGGCAACGGTTACCATCAAATATGACGGCGATTACTATGTAACGTCAATAAAGGGCTATATTTCGAAGGCAAGCGGTGATTTGTATTCAGCAAGCTCATCTTCAAATACAATAACGATTAAGTTCAGCAGCGGTGCTAAAACTACCTACAAGGTAAAAAGCGATTGCAATTTTGACTTAAGCTACTACAGCAAATCTCTTGAGGGCCTTGAAAAAGCGGTGGATGGTGAAGTAAGCGGCGACAGAGAAATTTCGGCTGTAATAGACAGCGACAACTATGTAACGGATATTTCTTCAGATGAACTTTGATATACAGACAATCAGATTATTTTCAACTGCCGCAGTAGAAATATTGCGGCAGTTTTGATGTGTGTGGAAGGTGAGAAAAGTGAAAATAGTAGACGCGCATATACATTGCTGTTTTGATTACGAGCCGTTTAAAGAAACGGCAGCTTTGGCCGGACATGAAAATACAAGGGAACATCTTGAATTGGCTTTCATGCAAAGCAATGTTGTACATGCGATTGTGATGGGAAACATGAGCGTAGAGCCTTCAAAAAATATTTATCCTGAAAAAATGAGCTACTGTGTCGGCCTTGACTCAAGAGGTTTTGAAGGTGAGCACGAGGATTATTATTTGGGTATGGTTGAAGAAAACCTGAAGCTGAAAAAATGTGTCGGGATAAAGATTTATCCCGGGTACAGTCCGTACTATGTAAACGACAGGATATATGCACCGTATTACGATCTTGCGGCTAAATATGATAAGCCTGTGGCTATACATACCGGCGCGGTTGCAATGCCAAGCGGGAAGCTTAAATACAGCCATCCGATAAGAATAGACGATATTGCCGTTGATTTTCCAAAGACGCGGTTTGTAATGTGCCATTTTGGCAATCCGTTTTTGCAGGAAGCAGCGGCTGTGGCAGAAAAAAACAGTAATGTGTCGATTGATCTTTCAGGGCTTCTGGAGGAAAATTTTGATATAGACGATTATTTTGACAAAAACAGATATTATGTCGCTTTGCTTAAGTGCTGGATAAATTACTTTGGCGATTACAAACGCATAATGTACGGTTCTGACTGGCCGATTGTAAACATAGAAAAATACATCGAGTTTATCAGACGCATTATACCGGAAAAGCACCACGAGGAAGTATTTTACAAAAATGCCGTTGAGATATACGGTCTTGAGATATAAAATCAAAAAACGGCTTTGACCAGAATCAATAACTGGCAAAGCCGTTTTTTATAATTGTAATTTTTTTTAAAATAACTATTGACTTAGAGTTAACTCCAGGTGATAACCTTAGTTGAAAGAGCATGGAAGGAGAGGGATAATATGAATGAAAAGGTACTGATAGCGTATTTTTCACGCGCCGGTCAAAATTACGTAAGCGGAAGCATAATTGACTTGCCGGTGGGAAATACGGAAGTTGCGGCAAAAATCATACAAAGATTTACTGACGGCGTAATATTTAAAATTGAGCCGCAAAAAGAATATTCGTCAGACTATGAAAAATGCGTAGAGCAGTCACGACAAGAACTTAAACAAAACATGCGGCCAAAGCTTAAGGAAAATCTTAAAAGCATAGACAATTTTGATACAATAATCCTTGCATACCCAAACTGGTGCGGCACAATGCCTATGCCGGTATTTACGTTTCTTGAAAGCTTTGATTTTTCCGGTAAAAAGATACTGCCTCTTTGCACAAACGAGGGAAGCGGCATGGGCCAAAGCGAGAGCGATATAAAACGTATTTGCCGCAAAGCCGATATAAGAAAAGGTCTTGCAGTATATGGAAGCAGAGTAATCAATGCCGAAAGCGAAATAGAAGCATGGCTTAAAAAAGAAAACGTATGAATTTTTGATAAGAGGCGGTAAAAATGGCTGTTACACAAAAGGCAAAAAAGTATCATGAAAAAATGATGGGAAATGCTTCGGCTTTTTCAAAAACCGATCCGGAATTTACAGAGCGTCTGTATAATTTTGCGTTTGACGAGGTTGTAAACAATGATGATTGTGACGACAAAACGAGATTTATGGCAATTTTGGCGGCGCTTATAGGTTGTCAGGGAATTGACGCGTTTTATGTTTTTGCGAAAGCGGCAATGAATTTTGGCCTTACGCCTGTGGAAATACGGGAAATCGTTTATCAGGCCGTGGATTACTGCGGAATTGGAAGAGTTTTTCCTTTTTTAAATGCCATAAATAAAATATTTGAAGAAAAGGGGATAGCTCTTCCTTTGGAAGCCCAGGCTGCAACTACTATGCGCACACGGCTGAAAGCCGGAGTACAGGCACAGGTCGATATTTTCGGAGACGGAATGAAGGAGTTTTATAAATCAGGGCCGGAGGAGAGCCGGCATATAAACCGATGGCTTGCCGAAAACTGCTTTGGAGATTATTACACAAGAAAGGGTCTTGACTACAGACAAAGAGAAATGATAACATTCTGCTTTTTGGCGGCACAGGGCGGCTGCGAAGCACAGCTTGTTTCTCATTCGGCAGCGAACCTGCGTATCGGAAATGACAAGGCGTTCCTTATAAAAATAATCTCACAGTGCCTTCCGTACATCGGTTATCCGCGAAGCCTTAACGCTTTGAAATGTGTAAACGATGCCGCTGAAAAGGTAAATAAATAACAAATACCTCTTAAAAAAACGGTATATGAAAAAATAATGGCAGATAAAAATTTGGTATTTAAAAAGGAGAAAAATATCATGAGCAAAAAAATTCTTGTTGTATCTTCAAGTCCGAGAAAAGGCGGAAACTCGGATGTATTATGTGATGAATTTATACGCGGAGCAAAGGATACAGGAAAAGACGCCGAAAAGCTGTTTTTGCGTGATTACAAAATTAATTACTGTACGGGATGCGGGGTGTGCAACAACACTCATAAATGTGTTCAAAAAGATGACATGGCGGTACTTCTTGACAAAATGGTTGAAAGCGACGTTATAGTATTTGCCACTCCTATCTATTTTTACTCGGTATGCGCTCAGCTTAAGACGTTTATCGACAGATGCGTTCCGCGCTACACAGAAATTTCAAACAAGGATTTTTACTTTATTGTGTCAGCGGCAGACCCAAACCACAGCTCAATGGAGCGTGCGATAAGCTGCATGAGAGGCTTTAGTGAGGATTGTCTTTCTGGAACGAATGAAAAGGGCATAATTTACGGCACAGGCGCATGGAATATAGGCGACATTAAGAAAAGTCATGCAATGAAAGAAGCGTATGAAGCCGGAAAACAGGCTTAAACAAAGGAGGAACAGCAAAAATGTCAGTTGTATATTTTACAGAGGAAATAACTCCGGAAAGCCTTATGAGGATATATAAAACGCTTGGAGTGGATTTAAAAGGCAAAGTTGCAGTAAAAATTTCATCGGGAGAACCGGGTGGGCATAATTTTTTAAAGCCTGAGCTTATTGCTCCGCTTGTAAAAAGTCTTGACGGAACAATCGTTGAGTGCAATACTGCCTATGAGGGAAAACGCTCAAACAGTAAGGATCACTGGAAGGCAATACACGACCACGGCTATGGAAAAATAGCGCCATGCGATATAATGGATGAGTTTGGAGAGTTTGCAATACCGGTAAACACAGGCACACACTTAAAACAGAATTTTGTAGGCGAACATTTAAAAAACTACAGCTCAATGCTTGTGCTTTCGCATTTCAAAGGACATCTCATGGGCGGCTTTGGAGGCGCTCTTAAAAATATGTCTATAGGAGTAGCTTCGGCACACGGAAAGGCAAACATCCACGGGGCAGGGGATGTAAGCGCTATTTGGACGGCAGACCACGATTCATTTCTCGAGTCAATGGCGGAAGCGGATATGTCTGTAATGGAGCACATGGGGCGTGAAAACATTGTGTATATAAATGTCGCAAACAGACTGTCGGTCGACTGTGACTGTGATTCAAACCCGCACGAGCCTGAAATGGCGGATATTGGAATATTTGCTTCTGTTGACCCGGTGGCGGTTGACCAGGCAAGCGTTGACGCGGTTTATGCTTCACCTGACAAAGGCAAGGCGGCTCTTATAGAAAGAATGGAATCAAGGCACGGGATACACACGGTAGAAACGGCGGAAAAGCTTGGCCTTGGAAGCAGAAAATACGAGCTTAAAAAAATATAATCTGTATTTGATTAAAACAATGCCGGGGATGTGATTACAAATGACTATAGCAGAAGTTGCAAAAAAATACGATCTTACAGCTGATACGTTAAGGTATTATGAACGTATAGGACTTTTGGGCAGCGTAAAAAGAACAAGCGGCGGAATACGTGACTATTCACAGACAGACTGCAACTGGGTGGGATATATAAAATGTATGCGTGCGGCCGGAGTATCCATCGAAACGCTTATTGAATACGTTAAGCTGTTTCGTATGGGGCGTGAAACAATACCGGCAAGGAAAAAACTGCTGCTTGAGCAAAGAGAACAGATAGTGGCAAAAATTGAAGAGATGAACAGTGTTCTTGCTATGCTTGACTGGAAACTTGACGGCTATGAGGAAAGAATGCTGAAATACGAGGAAGAAAACCTGAAGTAAAAAAACGCGGCTCGGCAGAATATTTCTGTCGGGTCTTGTTTTTTATAAATATTGGTTTACAATGTAATCAGAAAGAAGACTTTTATGAATGTTATTTAAAAAGCGGGGGGAGATTGAATATGCGCAGAGCCGAAAGAATGATACCGGATGATACTAAAATGCTGGCGGATGTAATGGACATGTTCGATACAGTAAATATAGCAATGACAGACGGCGAATACCCGTATGTTGTGCCTATGAGCTTCGGATATTCGGTTAATGATGAAAAACTTACAATATATGTTCACTCCGCGCCTGAGGGACATAAGGTGGATATTTTCAGACGCAGCCCTAAGGTCTGCTGTGCTTTGAGCGCGTTTCGCAATTTCTACCACAAGCCTGTAAACGGTTTCCGTCATGATTATCGTTCGGTAATTGCTTTTGGAAAAATTCATAAGGTTGAAAAGGGAACAGAAGAATTCAAAAACGGTCTTAACAGGCTTTTGGCACAGTATGGCAGAAAGCCCGGTGAATTTCAGGCAGAAAGCATAAAAAACATGGAGCTTTACGCCATAGAGTGCGACAGAAGTAATGTAACGGGAAAAGCCGAGTTTCCGATAAAAAACGAAGCGGACGTACCATTTTTGAATTTTGAAGCAATATACGAAGCAGAAACAAAAAAACGGCCTTAAAGGCCGTTTTTATTTAGCTTATTAAACTATCGAGAATATTATAAAGCTTATTGACGTCTATCGGCTTTGAAGCATGTGCGTTCATTCCGGCTGAAAGACTTGCCTGAACATCTTCATCAAAGGCATTTGCCGTCATTGCAATTATAGGTATTTTTTCAGAATCAGAACGCGAAAGCGACCGTATCTTTTTTGCGGCCTCAAAACCATTCATTACAGGCATCTGTATATCCATAAGTATGGCACAAAACTCATTTTCAAAAGATTTCTCAAAAATCTCTACGGCCTTTAACCCGTTTTCAGCGCAAACCGTTGTTAAACCAAAACTTGTTAAAATACGGACGGCTATTTCTGTGTTTACGGAATTATCTTCTGCCACAAGCACTTTCCCAAAAAGGGCTTTCCTGCTTTGAACGGAAACCGGATTTGTTTTTATGGCGTATTTATAGCGCGGATCCCTTAGAGCATCAGGAAAAAGAATTTCACATCGTATTGTAGTGCCTTTTCCAAGCTTGCTTCTTACGGATATTGTTCCGCCCATAAGATCAACTATCTTTTTTACTATAGAAAGGCCAAGACCTGTGCCGCTAAGACCCTTTGGCCTTGAAGCGTTATCGTATTCCTGCGTAAACGGATCAAACATTACCTTTTGAAATTCATCACTTATGCCTATGCCTGTGTCGCTTATTTCAAAGCAATAACGGATTTTATTATCTTCAACATCTGTGCTGAGGGACTTATAAGAAACGGTTCCTCCCGCAGGGGTGTACTTAACCGCATTTGAAAGCAGATTAAGTATCAGCTGGTTTATGCGTGTTTTATCGGCTACTATAACGCCGTGGTTTTTCTGGCCGCTTATTGAATATTTAAGACCTTTTTCAGAACACATTGAGTCAAGCATATTTTTGATGTTTTTACTGTACTCATCAAAGTCATACGGCTGAGGATTAAGCGCCATTTTGCCGCTGTCTATCTTTGATATGTCCAAAACATCGTTTATAAGACTCAACAGAAATTCGTCGGCCGATTTTATCTTTGAAAGATCGCTTTTGAGTTTTTCTTCGTCGCGAATATCTGAAAATGCAAAATCAGTCATGCTTGTAATAATGCCGATGGGCGTACGAATATCATGGCTTATGCGCGAAATAAAATCTGTTTTAGCTTTGTTTGCAATTTCGGAAGCTTGCATTGCCGCTTCAAGCTTTTCACGCACTTCACGTTCCTGCTCATAAATAGCCGTGGCATTTGTCTGCAAAAATACAACTATATCGTTGTTGCTGTCAAGATAAAATATGTCGCATTTCATTCGCTTTTTTGGATGCGACGGCAGATTATCGTCAGTTTCATTGCCTGTATAATAAATTGAATATACGGCCTCTTTTTCGAGAGCCGCTAAAACGTTTTTAAGAAGATATTTTTCATATATGTCCTGTGTTTCAGCCGAAACAACATACTTTTTTACTGCATATTCGATAGCTTCATTGTAATCAACAGGCTTAAATGTAAAAGAATCCTGGTTTTCAAAAGCCTTAAGATACATTTTTTTCGAGTTTATATCATAATAGGCAACGGATTCAAAGTTTTGACTGAGTATTTTGCCTGTAATTTTTTGGTATATTACGCGGTCGTTTATGTCTGAGGTGTAGTAAAAGGCAACTATATCGCCTGTTTCAGGATCCGGCATAAGCACAACGCGGGTTAAAACCCATATAAGGCCGCGGCCTGTCCAGCGGCGGTATTCCAAATTCACTTCATGTTTGCCGCTGGAATAAAGCTTCATCATGCCTGCATGACTGCAGGTAACCATGAAATTTCGGCGCTGGTTTTTATCCGGTATCTGTTCTGCCGCCGCAAGAAGCACCTTTAGGGTGGACGGATTTTGGTGCGCTATTTCAGGATCTGCTTCTATTGCCTCGTCATACATAGCCTTGTCTTTAGGGTCAAGGTAGCAGAGATTTGAATCATTATTAAGCTCAATGCTGTAGTCGCCCGATACGTTAAAGAAAGAGGCCGCAAGGATTCCGCTTTGAAGGGATTTCATTCGCAGCTTTTCATCATCGAATATTTTTTCGGCTTCTTTAAATTTGCTTATGTCTACGGCGTTTCCGACCGCTTTAAGACTGTGACCGCCTGAATCAAGAAAGTTCCACAAATGAACCCTGTACCAGGAACGTTTTCCGAGAAGCAGTGTACGTACGGTACATTCGGCCTCCTGCTGACCGGAATCAATTTTTCGTACCATTTCGCGGTATTTTTCAGCATCGGCAGGACTAAGATCAGTGTATTTTATAAATGCTTCAGGGAAATCTTCCATTGCAGTAGGAATACCCTTGAGATTTTCCGGCACGACTATTATTTCGTACTGCTTTTTATCAGGATAGTATGTAAAATGCACGATATCGGAATACTTAAGCATATCGTTTATCATAAGCTCGTTTGAACGAATGGTTTCCTGAGTACGCACAAGATTGTCTATGTCATAATAGGATGCATAAAAACGCTCGGTATCGGCGTTTACAGGAACATGATTTGCACGTATGGCGAACCATTTATAGCTGCCGTTTCCGTCAAGAATACGGAGTCTGTATTCAAGCATACGATTTTCCTGCATGGCGGCTTTTGTTTCGGCCAAAAGCCCGCTTATATCGTCTTTGTGTATTGCGTTTACGGTGTTTGTTCCGTCGTACTGGTGACGCACGTCTCTTCCGGCACCGATCATCTGAAAATAACCATCGTTAAGATATTCCTTTTTTACTGTGCTTCCGGTTACGTCGTATACGCCGACGCCGGATGGAATAAGCTGCAAAAGCTGATTGCGAAATTCACCCGTATCTAAATTTTTTATCATTTTGGCTCACCCGGTATTAAATATGGCATAATGATTTCAACTGTAAGCGGAGATACCGAAAAGATGAGTGCCTTTTCGCATATCCATATTTTACCCGCTTTTATGCTTTAATAAGCTGATGTATATTTTTACAATAAAATCAGCACATTAAAAACCCATATGTGTTTTCAAATGGTTTCGGTACAATCTTATTTTAACAACATACAGTATTTTTTGCAACAAAACAATACATAAAAAGTGAAAAAACGGCATACAAACCCGTATTTATCGGTGTTGCTTTTTCCATGCCTTTATCTGCTGAAGACGAACCTTATATTTGGCTTCAAGACCTTGCTCGGTAGGTGAATAATATTCACGGCCCAAGAGTGAATCGGGTAAACACTGCATATTTGTAAGTTTATCGGCGCTGTCGTGGGCATACTGATAGCCTTTACCGTAATCAAGTTCTTTCATAAGGCGCGTAGGCGCATTGCGTATTACAAGCGGCACGGGATCGGCAAGCTGAGTAAGCGCGTCGCTTTTGGCGTGCTCATAGGCAACATAAAGGGCATTTGATTTTGGCGCAAGCGACATGTATACTACAGCTTCGGTAAGATGAACCGAGCATTCCGGCATACCAATAAAGTGACATGCCTGGTAGGCGCTTACGGCTATTTCAAGCGCTTTGGGATCGGCCATGCCAATATCCTCGCTTGCAAAACGGGTTACACGCCTTGCAACATACAGAGGATCTTCGCCTGCCTCAAGCATACGCGCAAGCCAGTATACGGCAGCGTCAGGATCAGAGTTTCGCATCGATTTATGAAGTGCGGATATAAGATTATAATGCTCCTCGCCGTTTTTATCATAAAGCAGTGATTTTTTTGACACACATTGTTCAACTGTTTCAGCCAAAACGGTCGTTACTCCGTTTTTATCGACGTCGGCGTTAAGCACTACCATTTCGAGGGTTGAAAGAGCCGTGCGTGCATCTCCGTTTGCGAAGTTTGCTATCATTTCGATACAGTCGTGCGAAATGTTTATGTTTTGACTGCCAAAACCACGGGGATCCTTTAATGCGCGTAAAAGCAGAGATACAAGCTCATCGGTTTTAAGCGGCTGAAGCACAAACACCTTACAGCGAGATAAAAGAGCGCCGTTTATCTCAAATGATGGATTTTCTGTAGTGGCACCAATTAGTATTATGCTGCCTTTTTCAACAAACGGCAAAAAAGCGTCCTGCTGAGCCTTGTTGAAACGATGTATTTCGTCTACAAAAACGATTGTTTTTTCGCCGAAACGACGGTTTTCTTCGGCTTTTTGCATTACGGAGCGTATTTCCTTTATCCCGCTTGTTACGGCTGAAAAATCGATGAATGATGCTTTGGTGCACTTTGCTATTATTCTGGCCAGTGTTGTTTTTCCGACACCGGGAGGGCCCCAGAAAATCATTGAGGAAATCTGGTCGCTTTCTATAAGCCTGCGCAGGACTTTTCCTTCGCCCAAAAGCTGTTTTTGACCGGCAAATTCTTCAAGCGACTGCGGACGAAGCCGTGAGGCCAAAGGCTGGGGCACTTGATTTTCAAATAATGAACTCTGCTCCATAGTCCATCGCTCCTTTCTGATAAAGAGGTATCAATTATTCTGTTTTTGCAAAATACGCAAACATTGCATTTATGGAAAAAAGCCTGCCGCAACAGTATGTAAACGACAGGCGCTGTATAATACTTATTATTTGCTTGCTTTGATATGTTTTGCAAGCGTGCTATATAAAATATCAGGCTCTATAGGCTTTGCCACATGCCCGTTCATTCCGGCTTCAAGGCATTTTTTTATATCGTCGGCAAAAGCGTCGGCAGTCATGGCTATTATAGGTATGGTTTTCGCATCGGGTCTTTCAAGCGCACGAATTGTTTTTGCGGCTTCAAGACCGTCCATTACAGGCATTCTTATGTCCATAAGTATGGCATCGTATTCGCCTTTGCCGCTGTTTTTAAAGGTTTCAACACCTGCTTTACCATTTTCCGCGGCTACAACTTTGATATTCTTGTCATTAAGGAGAGCTGTGGCAATTTCAAGATTCAGCCTGTTGTCTTCACACAAAAGAACGGTTTTTCCAGAAAGATCAACGACACAATCCAACTCCGCTTTGGCATTTTCCTCCAAAGAAGAATTTGCTGCCTTGAATTTCAAGCGTACGGTAAAAGCAGTGCCTTTTCCGGCTTTGCTTTGCACATCTATTGTGCCGCCCATAAGGTCGATAAGCTGCTTTACTATTGAAAGGCCAAGACCGGTGCCTACGGATTCATACCCATGGCGTTTTTCCTGTATAAACGGCTCAAAAATATGCGGTAAAAATTCTTCCGACATTCCGATGCCGTTATCTTTTATTGTTGCAACATAGTTTACGGTTTTGTCGTTTTCAACAACTTGTGTTGCAACCGTATACCAGACACTTCCGCCCTCAGGGGTGAATTTGACGGCATTTGAAAGCAGGTTAAGGAATATTTTCTCAACATTAAGCTTATCGGCTAAAATTGTGGCATCTGATGACGCAGTTGTGTCAAGCAAAAAAGAAAGCTTCTTTTTTTCGGCGGCATCCCTGATAGGCGGAACAACCGCGTCAATAAGCTCAGAGGTTTTGCATGGCTTTAAAATAAGCTCCATTTTTCCGCTGTTTGCCTTTGAAAGCATAAGTGTGTCGTTTATAAGCTCAAGCAGGAAACCGCTGGAGGATTCGGCTTTCAAAAGATAATTTGTTCTCTGCTCAGGAGAAAGCTCTTTTTTTTGGGCGAGTTTTATAAAGCCGATAACTGCGTTAAGCGGGGTGCGCATATCGTGGCTTATGTTGGCAAAAAAGTCGTTTCGCGCCTCGGCGTTTTTCTCAAGAACCTCGACCTGTGATTTTTTGCGTTCGGTTTCAGCCTGGGCGGCAAGCACAGCCACTCTTTCCCTCTGACGGCGCCTGAGCATTATAAGCGCCCATATCAGCCCAAAAACAAGGGCCAGAAGAACGACGAGCATTAATGTAAGTATAAATGGCGGAATACGTGAAATAAATGTTTCAAGATCATTTTTAGGCAGGGTGTTGTTTGTTACAATGCTGTCAAAGCTTTCCTTGGTTGCGGTTATGCTTTTATTGAGTATGGAATACAGCATTCGGTTGTCAGAATTTACGGCGGCGTTCAAATCGCCTGTAATGCCCGTAAGCGGAAAAACACTGTATGATGAAGTGTTTTTGCGGTTCATAATCCATGTGGAGCTTGGAAGCCCCAAAATTATGGCATCCACATTGTTTTTGCCAAGCGCTTTCAAACAGTCTGATATACTGCTGTAGTTTTTTATTTCCGCGTTGACTATATTATCGGGAAGCATGTTTTTAAACGAATCTATGGAATTTTCTTTTGTGGCAATGGTTTTGATAGAAGAAATGTCGGTTCCGGATTTTGTGAAAAGGTTGTAGCTTTCGCTGGCAAAGCTGCTTGTAAGTGAAAGCTGCAGATGGTTTGCCGCAATGATTCCGCCGCTGAATATTCCGAGCATGTCGCAGCTGCCGTTTGTTACAGCCTTTAGAGCCTCATCCTGCGAAGGAAACGGCACAAATTTAAACTTCAAGCCGGAATAAGAAGCAAGAAGAGCGTAGTACTCGGGAATAATGCCTCTTTCTTTGCCGTTTGAGTCAGCAACATAGTATGGTTCGTTGTCCGTTGTAACGGCAACGGTTACAACCGGATGCTCAAGCACATAGGCTTTTTCGTCGCGGGAAAGAGGAAGATTGCCCACGCCAAACTGATAGCCGTATTTTTGTTTGAGAAATATAAGATAATCAGGATTTTCAATTAAAATTTGTGAAAGCCCGGAGTCTATCTTGTTTTTAAGATCAGAGTCATTGCTTCGAAAAGCAAAATAGTAATCCTCAGGCAAAAACTTCAATACGGTATGAAATTTATTTGTATAATCCTTGCCGTACATGGCGCTGTAAACTTCGGCGTCGATTTTTCCGTTTTGAAGTGCGCTTGTCATATCGTTTATTGTGTCGAATTCGGTTATTACGGGAGAAACATCGTGGTTGGCACACCAGAGGCGAAATTCTTCGTTATTTGCATAAGACGATATGACGCCGACTTTCATATCTGAAATCTGCTCAATGTTTCCGTAGTCCCACCTGTCATCATCAAAACGTACGGCAAGAGTGCTGTACATATTTCCGCAGGGTGTGTCGTTAAAAAGATATTTCTGCGCACGCTGAGGCGTTTTTATAATATCGGCAACTATATCATACGTGCCGTTTTCAAGATTTGAAAGAAAATTCACATCATTTGTTGAATCTACAAATTCAACATTAAAACCCTCTCGCTGGGCAATATTTAAAAGACATTCAACATCCATTCCGTGCCATACGCCGTTTTCGTCCGTATAGGCATATATGGAGTTATTGATTACAGCCGCTTTGACTGTGCGGGGAGGTCTTAAATCTGACGCAAATGCGGCGCATGGAAAAATGCTGAAAGAAAAAACAAAAACAAGAAACAACGGCAGTACTTTTTGTGCAAACCTTTGAAAACACATATTTTTATTCCTTCTTTCCGTTGAGGGAGTAAGTTTGAGGACATATCGTCAGCAGCAGCTTTCAGGCAATGCTGTTTTGGTGACATCGGCTGTGGCAAGATGCAATATATAATATTTTATCACTATAAGTATAAATTAACAATATATTGAAAATATCGGTTTGACATATTGCTGCGTCTTTTTTTGAAACGGGCGGGACTTGAATGTTTGAGTATATAATGCTATGCTTATAAAAAGAAAAATATTTGAGGAGGAGTTTTAATGAAAAAGTCATTAACCGCGGCATTTGTTTTATCTTTGATTTTGATGCTTTCGTTTTCCGTTCAGGCGTTTTGCGATACTGGTATCCAAAAAAATGATGAATATGTTTTAAGCGTAAACGGAAAAACCATAGATACATCGGATATTCCAAAGGGAGTATATTATGAGGGAGAAACTTTAATGGTTCCTCTTAGAAAGACGGCTGAAAACCTCGGGTACGAAGTCAGCTGGCTGCCTGATGAAAAGGAGATAAAGGTCGAAGACGGCATACAGTATGCCGTGATGCATAACGGAAGCGCAGATGTAAACTGGACAGGGAAGCTGAAAATAATAAACCTGACGCACGAAAGCACACTTTTGGAAAATGCCGTAATAACAGATGGCTGCACGTATGTTCCGGCGGCGTTTTTTGAGGATTTTTTCAATACGGTTGATGTAAAAGAAAACACGGTTTCAATTTCGCCAGTTGTGTATCAAATAGATGACCCAAAATATGTAGGATAAGGCCGCGGTAAAACTATATATAAAGCAGGCATAACGTTGGTATAAGGACGTTATGCCTGCTTTTTTCCGGAAAGGGTAGTACCGGAAATTTATAAGAGGTTAGGAGAGTAACCTTTCATACTAAAAAATGCTGACGATATACATTACAAGAGGTATAGTAAAAAGAGACAGCACGGTTGACATTGACACTCCGGCCGAAGCGTATTGCGCGCTTTTGACACCGGCTATATCAGCAACTATTGGAAGCGACATACCGGACGGTGTTGAAACAAGCATAACAAACATAAGCAGATAATCACCTGTTAAAAGGCTTGTTTTTTTTATAATAATGTATGATAAAAGAGGTATAAGCATAAGCTTTACAGGAGCGGCAGTCAGGGAATACATGTTTGCTTTAAGCTGCTTTAAGTCTGTATTGCTTATTGTCATTCCAATATATATGCTTGCAAAATATTTACAGGTGGCACCGACGTTTTTCATTGTGTCCCAGAGGGTAAAGCCGGTTAAATCTATTCCTGAAAGCATTATGGCAAAGCCGGCAAATATCGAAAGTGTCATGGGGGAAACAATTTTTTTGAAGTTTACCGAACCTTTTTTTGCAAGCGCCGGAGCTACTACCCAATAGAAAAATGAATCTACGAAAGTATACGATGCAGCCGCGATGCCTGCCGTTTTTGGAAAAATGCTCAATATAAGAGGTATGCCGATGTAGCCTGAATTGCCATAACACTCCAAAAGCGGGTGCATGCTTTTTTCGGGTTCATTAAGTTTTGAAAAACGTGAAAAAAATTGTGTTACAACTATGCTTAAAGTATATACCAAGGCCGTGGACACCGAAAGGCGAAATCCCTGTGTAAGCTCGGATTTAGGCATGGAGCCTATTATTGTTAAAAGCATAAGAGGAAGTATCAGCTTTGCAATAATTGCAGAAAGACTGTCTAAAAGATGTTTGTCGAAAAGTCCCGACCGGTGTTCGACAAAGCCTATTGCCATAAGGGCGGCTATTATTTTCATCTGTTCTGTCAAAACCGAAAAATATGCAGCCATAAACCGGCCTCCTTGACTTTTGTTATTTATATTGTGTATTATATCAGTATGTTTTTTATAAGTTAAATACATTGGGGAAATAGTTTGCATAACCAAAAGTTATAGGCGCCCGAATCGGGGTATATTTAAGTGGATGAATACAGATTTGAATACTATATAGAGATATGCGAGTGCAAAAACATATCGAAGGCAGCCGAAAAGCTTTATGTATCGCAGCCTGCACTTTCAAAATATATAAGAGTGCTTGAAAAAAGGCTTGGAACAGAGCTTATAAAGCGTGATTCAGGCCAAATAGAGCTTACCGAAGCCGGAAGGCTCTATTATGAATATTCAAAAGATATGATTGAAAGATATGAACGTATGAAGTCTGATTTAGAGCTTATTTGCAAAAAAAATGAAAAAACGATCACGCTTTGCGTTGCTGTAAACATGTCAAATTATTATCTTAACGACGCAACAAAAGCAGCACTTGACATAGACCCGGATTTTAACATAAAGGTTGTAGAAGATACAAGCCTTAACATGGAAAAAGCTGTAAAAAGCGGCAAAGCCGATGTGGCTTTTTTATATACTGACGATTTAGACGATCCCAGAGTTGAGGTTACGGTAGTAAAAAAAGACAGTATATTTCTCGTATGCAGCAAAGAAAATGAAATGCTTAAGGGCAGGAAAACCATTGAGGAAAACGGAATTAAGAAATATGTATTTTCAAAAGAAGAAACGGAAAAACTTTTGTTTTATTCAAGAGATAAAAGTTTTAAGCTTACCGAAATCGTAAACAGACGTCTTCTAAAAGAAAATATACATATTAAAAACAGCATTGAGGTACCGGATATACACACAATGTACTGCCTTATACGAGATACAAAGAGGTTTGGATTTTTTCCGCAATTTCTGGTTGAGGAAGAAAAATGGTTTGACAATGTTTCCATATGCACAATAGACGGATGCTGTCTTGAAGCATATCTGGTGCTTGAAAGAGCCGGAAACAGGCAAATGACGAAACCTGCGGAAAAATGGTTTAAGAAGCTGAAAGAATATTATGCCAACAAAGAAAAAAATCCCGAATAACAAGCGTTTATCGGGATTTTTCGATTCAGTCTGCTTTTTTCATGTTTTGAACCAAAACTTCGTTTGGAGTGATAAATACAGTGCTGTTTGTTTCATAAATAACCATTCCGGGTTTTGCGCCGGACGGCTTTTTTACAAAACGCCGGAGGGTATAGTCTACAGGCACGCCGGAGCCGGTTTTTGCTTTGCTGAAGTATGCCGCAAGATTTGCCGCTTCCTCAAGAGTCTTATCAGGGGCTTTTCCGGTATCGTTAGTTGAGATTATAACGTGTGAGCCGGGAATATTTTTGGTATGCAGCCATATATCGTTGCTTTTTGCCGTGTGGATGGTAAGCTCGTCGTTTTGGGTATTGCTTTTGCCTACGAATATATCGTAGCCGTCGGAGGATACAAAGTGAAGCGGTTTTGCCTTTTTTATCTTTGCACCGCGGTTTTTGACGACGTTTTTACGCTTCATAAAACCTTGGGATACAAGCTCGTTTTTGATTTCGTCAAGGTCGGCTTCCTCAGTTGAAGCGGTTATGGCGCTCAATACGCTTTCAAGGTATTCAAGCTCTTCATCGTTTGTCTTTTTCTGTATTTCAATGGCAGAAAGAGTGCGTTTTGCCTTGTTGTATTTGTTGTAATACCGCTGGGCGTTTTCGGACGGGGTAAGATTTTCGTCGAGAGTGATTTCAACGGTTTTGTTTTCGTCGTAATAATTTACCGCTTCAAGCTTTTTCATGCCTTTTTTAACGGCGTAAATATTTGCCGTGATAAGCTCGCCTTTAAGCCTCCAGGAGTCCATGGCAGAAATGTCCCTCAGCGTTTTTGCCTGCATTTCTTTTTTCTTTACACAGCGTTCGATGTTAACCGTTACAAGGCGGCGCATGTCATGGGCTTTTTGCTGGATATGGTATGCGTTATCCTTTTCACCGTAAAAATCCTCCAAAAGCTCTGATACTGAATTATACGGTATTTCGCACATGGTTTTGTACTGTTCCATACAAAAAGGTGAAAATTCAACAACACGGCCGTTTTCGCTGTCTTTAATCAGTGTCGGTGAAAAATTATCGTTTTTTATATCGGCTGAAATTTTCATAAGAGAGTCGAAAAGCAGTGCCTTCTCTTTTTCGTCAAGCTCGGCGATGTAACCGTTTGCGTCTAATCCGGCTCTGAAAGCAATTTCGCTTGCCATGGCCGGGCTTATGCCGGTATAGCTTTGATATATAAAAGGAGTTATTTTTATTCCGCCGGCATTTTCAAAAAGAGAGTTGAATTCGGCAAAAGAGGTGCAAAGCAGATCTTTTTTACCCTGTGAAGGCGGAAAGACATATTCTTTTCCACAAAGCACCTCACGCACAGAGCTTATTTCAAAAGACACATGGCGTATCGAGTCAAGTATCTTCATTTCACTGTCGGTGAGAATTATATTGCTGTATTTTCCCATTATTTCGATTATGAGATGGCGTATTGTTACATCGCCAAGGTCATTGAGCGCTTCAAAGTCAATAATTGCTATTCGTTCAAGGCCGGGCTGGCGTATGTCGGTAATCTTTCCGGAAGAAAGATATTTTCTAAGCACCATTGAAAACATTGGCGCCGTGACCGGGTTGTCCCTTTGGAGCTTTGTTATGTGTAGCCGCGGATGACTTGGGTTTGCCGAAAGTATAAGCTTTACGTTTTTTCCGCCGGAGCGTACCGACAGTATTATTTCATCCTTCTGCGGCTGATAGATTTTATCTGTATGTCCGCCGAGTATTGTTTTTTTAAGCTCGGAAACTATGCCTGCTACGGTTATTCCGTCAAGAGCCATTTTAAATTCCTCCGTTTTTAACGCGCACAGAAAAAAAATCGGCGCGTATTGCGATATTTACTTGATTATAGTATGTAACTTGTTTTATAATCAAGTATAACGAAGAAAAAAGGACTGAATTTATTATGATAAAAAGCATGACAGGCTACGGCAAGGGTGAAAACGAGTCGGACGGCAGGCGCTTTACGGTAGAAATTAAATCTGTAAACCACAGGTATAACGACATGTCGATAAAGCTTCCCCGGTTTATGGCAAGCCTTGAGGACAGGATAAGAAAACACCTTTGTGAAAAGATACTGCGCGGAAAAACGGATGTGTATATAAATTTTGAAACGTTTTCGCAGGACGACGTATCAGTTAAGCTTAATGAGCCTCTGGCGGCGGCGATTTGCGAAAAGCTTGATTATCTTAAGGAAAAATTTTCTTTGTCGAGCGAAAACACACTTGACATAGTATGCAGGTTTCCTGATGTACTTACAAACGAAAACGTTGACGAGGACGAGGAACTTATATGGCAGACGCTTTTGCCGTCGCTTGACGGAGCGCTTTCAAATTTTATTGCTATGCGCGAAAAAGAAGGCGCAAACCTGAAAAAAGACATAACTGCAAAGGCGGATTATATAAAAGAAATTACAGACAGAATAAAGCAGCGTGCTCCGCAGGTTCCTTTGGAATACAGAGAAAAGCTTAAAAACAGGCTGGATGAATTGCTGAAGGATTCGCAGGCGGCGATTGACGAAACAAGGCTTTCTTCGGAGGTGCTTATTTTTGCCGACAGATGCTGTATAGACGAGGAACTTACAAGGCTCTACAGCCATATTTCACAGCTTAAGGATATTTTAAACAGCGACGGAACTATCGGACGCAAGCTTGACTTTCTTGTTCAGGAAATGAACAGGGAGGCAAACACAATGGCTTCAAAATCCAACGACCTTGAAATAACCAGGGCTTCAATAGAGCTTAAAAGCGAGATAGAAAAAGTAAGAGAACAGATACAAAACATAGAATAACACGGCGAAAGGAAGAGGTCTTTTTGGACAGCGGTAAATTTATATCGATAGGTTTTAAAAGCCTTGTAAATTCAAACAGGATAATCGCTGTTGTAAGCCCGGATTCAGCGCCGGTAAAGAGAATAATAGCCGACGCAAAGGAAAGCAAAAGTCTTATAGACGCAACCTACGGCAGAAAAACAAGAAGTGTTGTAATAATGGACAGCGGCCACGTGCTTTTAAGCCTTATAGCACCGGAAACCATAGAGTCGAGGCTTAGCGTGCTTAAATGCGACGAGGGATAAAAAATGGATAAAAAAGGAATACTGATGGTAATATCCGGCCCTTCCGGAGCAGGAAAGGGCACGGTTGTAAAAGAACTTATAAAGCGTGATGATTTTGCTCTTTCAATTTCGGCCACTACAAGAAAACCGAGAGAGGGCGAAAAAGACAAGGTTGACTACTTTTTCAAAAGCGAAGAAGAATTTAAGAAAATGATAGAAAACGGCGAACTTCTTGAGTGGGCCTCGTTTGTGGATCATTTTTACGGCACGCCAAAAGCATACGTGCTTTCGATGATTGAAAAAGGCAAAAACGTTGTGCTTGAGATTGAGGTTCAGGGAGCGGAGCAGATAAAAAAGCTTTATCCCGAAACAGTAAGAGTGTTTCTTCTTCCGCCAAGCCGGGAAGAGCTTGAAAAAAGACTTGCAGGCAGAGGCACTGAGGATGCGCAGACAATAAGCAAACGCATTGCCCGTGCGTCGGAAGAAATAAAGCTTGTAGATAAATACGACTACGTTGTAATAAACGACGAGGTTGAAAAGGCAGTTGACAGGATAAGTAAAATAGTAGATGTTTGCAAAATGGAAGCAAAAAGATATTCCGATTTTGCGGCAAAATTTTGATAATACATTAAGGAGAGAAAAAAATGCTCAGACCATCGTATACAGATTTGCTTGAAGTAATCAACAAAGACGGCGAAAACAATGACGTTACAGGAAGCCGTTACTCAATCGTAATAGCAGCCGCAAAACGCGCAAGGCAGCTTATTGACCATGACGAGCCGCTTGTGCCAGTGGGAAAAGACAGCAAGCCGGTATCAATAGCCGTAGACGAACTTTATCATGAAAAGATAAAGATAGTGGAAGACGGAGATATATGCTGCGGAGAGCAGTATGAGGAAATGCTTGCTGAAAAAGCAGCCGCAGAAAGGGAAGCTGCGGAAAAGAGAAATGCAGAAGAACAGGCAAGGGAAGAAAACAAACCAGACTCCGATGAGGAATAAATAAAAAAAACTGTTTTTTCGGTAAAAAAGTCACGGTTTTTCAATTTAATTGAAAGCTGTGGCTTTTTAAAATTACAGCAAAGGTTTCGGAGGGATAGGCGTGGCTTTATATGGAAATATTATTTTAAATCTTCCGTCTGCCGAAGTTGACAGGGCTTTCGATTATGAAATACCGTTTGAGTTTATAGACCGTGCCGATATCGGCATGAGGGTCAAGGTGCCGTTTGGGCCGAAAAACAAGCTTACAGACGGGTATATAATAGACATAAGCCAAAGCACAGAGGTTGAAGATGAAAAAATAAAACAAATAGCTTTATTCCCGGATAAATTTCCGGCTTTTACAGGGGAAATGCTTGAAACGGCGATGTGGATGAAGGAACGGTATATGACAACCCTTTCACAGTGTTTAAGAGCCATGCTTCCGGCCGGGATAGACCAGAAAAACGAGGAAAGCTTTATCCGGCTTTGCGAAAACCATCCGCACCATGACAGCCAAAAACTATCGCCAAAACAGGAAGAAGTATTGAAATATGTATCTTTATGCACAAAAGCAAAGCTTTCGGCAATAGCGAAGGCTTGCAAAATATCTTACTCACCGGTGGAAACGCTTATAAAAAAAGGCTTTTTGGAGAAAATAAGCGCTGACACAGAGCATTTTTTTATAGACTACAGCCGGTATGAAAAAGATGCCTCGCCGATACTTACCGACGAACAGTTGGCAGCCTGTGAAAAAATACTTGGGAATAACGAAAGCCGGCCTTTTCTTCTTTTTGGCATAACCGGAAGCGGAAAGACGGAGGTATATTTGAAAATAATAGAGGAAACGCTCATCTCCGGCAAGCAGGCTATCGTGCTTGTGCCGGAAATTTCGCTTACGCCTCTTACGGTAAAGAGATTTGTGTCACGCTTCGGCAGCCGTGCTGTTGTTTACCACAGCAAAATGAGCGCGGGAGAACGGTATGAGGCTTGGAAAAAAGCCATGTCAGGGGAAGCCGGAATAATGATAGGGCCGAGAAGCGCGGTATTTGCGCCTTTTAAAAATCTTGGGGCCATAATAATAGACGAGGAGCATGAAGGCACTTACCGGTCGGAATTTACGCCGAAATATTCAGCCTGCGAGGTGGCTGAAAAACGATGCGCTTTAACAGGAGCAAGGCTTGTTTTAGGCTCGGCCACACCGTCTGTCGAAAGCATGAAAAAAGCCGTTGACGGGGAATACTGTCTTGTAAAAATTGAAAACAGAATAGGAAACGGAAAAATCCCGTCATCGGAAATAATTGATATGCGCCTTGAACTTGAAAAAGGCAATCGTTCGGTTTTCAGCTTCAGGCTTCAGGAAGAAATCAAAAATGCACTTGAACAGAAAAAACAGGTAATGCTTTTTTTAAACAGACGCGGATATTCCACCTTTGTTTCGTGCCGCAAATGCGGCTATGTAATGACCTGTTCAAACTGCTCTGTCGCTTATAAATATCATATAGGAAGCAACGCTCTTATCTGCCACTACTGCGGAAAAACAATACCGGTACCGAAAACGTGTCCAAACTGCGGGTCAAAATACATTAAGTTTTTCGGAGCGGGAACACAAAAAATAGAAGAAGAAGCAAGAAAACTTTTTCCTACGGCAGGTGTTTTGCGCATGGATGCCGACACCCCACAGAAAAAAGGCAGTCTTGAAAAAATACTGTCTGAATTTGAAAGCGGAAAAGCGGATATTCTTATAGGCACCCAGATGATTGCAAAGGGTCATGACTTTAAAAACGTATCCCTTGTGGGAATAATGGCGGCTGATATTTCGTTAAACAGCGGCGACTATCGCGGAAATGAAAACACATTTCAGCTTATCACCCAGGCGGCGGGAAGAGCCGGACGCGCAGACGGAGAGGGAAAGGTAATAATACAGACATACCAAAGCGAAAATCCGGTAATACTTCTTGCGGCAAAACAGGATTACATGAGCTTTTTTGAACAGGAAACGGCTTTCAGACGCTCTGTACACTATCCGCCTTACGGATATATATTTACATTTTTGTTTACCGGGCGTGATGAAAAAAACGTAATAGAAAATATCTGTCTTTTTTCAGATATATCAAAGGAAAACAAGCCGGAACAAATAAAGATTCTGGGGCCTTCACAGGCGTATATATCAAAAATCAAAAACGAATACCGGTACAGGCTTATCCTTAAGGCAACAGACGAAAACTCACTTCGTGATTTTGTAAAAAAAGCAATGTCGGTATATAACGAAAGCAAAAAGAAAACAGGAGTAACAGTGAATTTATATGTAAACAGTCAGTCGTCGCTTTAACAGGCTATTGTTAAAAACCAATATTTGGTGTAAAATAAAAATAATATGCATTGACGAATGCTTGAAGGTTACTAACTTAATCAGATATGAGAGGTGTATTACATAATGGCCAAGAGAAACATAAGGGTTTACCCGGATGCGACGCTCAGGAAGGTATGCAGGCCTGTAAAGGACATTACGGCAAATGTGGTTACTTTGATAGATGACATGGCGGAAACGATGTATGCCGCAAACGGAGTCGGACTTGCTGCGCCTCAGGTCGGCGTGCTCAAAAGAATTGTTGTTATTGATGTGGGAGAAGGCCCGGTGGAACTTATTAACCCGGTATTTATTGAAAAAAACGGTTCGCAGATAGGCGACGAAGGGTGTCTGAGTCTTCCGGGTGAATCGGCGCTTGTAGACAGGCCAAGCTATGCAAAGGTAAAGGCGCTCAACAAAAAAGGCGAGGAGATAATTGTTGAAGGCAACGACCTTATGGCAAGAGCGCTGTGCCACGAGATAGATCATCTTGACGGTGTGCTTTATATAGACAAGGCACTGCCTCAACCGGAGGCCGAGCCTGAAAAAGAGGAAGGAAAAGAAGCGTAATGAGGATAGTGTTTATGGGAACGCCGGAATTTGCCGATACAGTGCTTAAGGAACTTATAAACAAGCATGATGTATGTGCCGTTGTTACCCAGCCGGATAAGCCGAAGGGCCGCGGGAAAAAACTCATGCCTTCTGCAGTAAAGCAAACAGCCCAAAAAAACGGTATACCTGTTTTGCAGCCTGAAAACGCAAAGGATGGCATATTTGCAGATGAGCTTGAAAAGTTCGGCGCTGATATTTTCGTTGTTGCGGCATACGGCCAGATTTTACCTGAAAGAATATTGAACATGCCAAAGTACGGCTCAGTAAACGTACACGGCTCGCTTTTGCCGCTTTTAAGAGGCGCATCACCTATACAAAGCGCGATAATAAACGGTTTTAATAAAACCGGTGTTACAATAATGTACATGGCAAAGGGCCTTGACAGCGGGGATATGATATCAAAGACAGAAGTTGCCATTGATAACGGCGACACCTACGGCACGCTTGCTGACAAGCTTTCGGCTTCAGGGGCAAGGCTTCTTATCTCAACACTTGAAAGCATTGAAAACAAAAGCGCAAAAAGAGAAAAACAGGACGGCTCAAAGGCAACGTTTTGCCATACTCTTGGCAAGGATACCGGACATATCAACTGGAATAAAAGCGCTTTTGAGATCAACTGTCTGCAAAGAGGAATAACGCCTCAGCCGGGAGCATACTGCTATTACAAGGGTGAAATGCTTAAGATTTGGAAAACAGAGGTTTCAGAAAAAGATTATAACTGCCAAAACGGAACTGTATGTGAAATATTTAAAAAAGGCTTTGCCGTACAATGTTTGCAAGGAAGCATAAAAGTGCTTTCCGTACAGGCAAAAGGCGGAAAAATAATGGATGCCGACGCCTACATGAGGGGACATGTTATTGAGACAGGTACCGTTTTGGAATAATCCTTAAAAAGGAGTGATAGTATGGGATATTTTTATTGGAATTTTCAGTACATCTGGGTGCTGATTCCGGCAATGATTCTGGCGATATACGCTCAGAACAAAGTAAACATAACTTTTGCCAAGTATTCAAAGGTATCAACCAGAACCGGAATGACGGGAGCACAGGCCGCCATGAGGCTTCTTCAGGCAGCGGGAATAAACGATGTTCAGGTTGAACGTGTAAGCGGAAATCTGACGGATTATTATGATCCTTCGCATAAGGTGCTCAAGCTTTCGGATAACGTGTATTCAAGCACCTCTTTGTCGGCGGTAGGCGTTGCGGCACACGAAACAGGACATGCCGTACAGCACAATGTAGGTTATGTTCCGCTTATGCTCAGAAGCGCTATGGTGCCTCTTACAAACATAAGCTCAAGAATGGCCATGCCTTTGATAATAATCGGAGCAATAATGGGCTCCGGAAGAAACTACGGCATCGGCGGAGTGCTTATTGAGGCGGGAATACTGCTTTTTTCTCTGGCTGTATTGTTTGCCCTTGTAACACTTCCGGTTGAAATCAATGCATCGCAAAGAGCGGTAAAGATGCTTGTAAACTACGGAATACTTGCTTCGGATGAGGCGGAGCCTGTTAAAAAGGTGCTTTCGGCTGCTGCGCTGACATATGTGGCTGCCGCGGCTTCGGCTATTGCGTCGCTTTTAAGGCTTATACTTATTTTTGGCGGAGACAGAAGAAGATGAAACTTTTCAAACACTGCATTTATTTTACAATGCAGTGTTTTTTTGTTAAAAGCTTAAATTTTGTTGCAGACAGGCTTTATTTGAGGTATCATTATAAATTAGGTTAATATGTTTTTGAGCTGATTTTGCCTGAAAACATCAGATTTTGGTGAATCCCCGGAGGGAAAAATGATAAAGATAAATCCAAGAGAGATAGTATGCCGGATATTGACTGAGGTTGAAAGCGAAGGCCAGTTCGGAAATATCGCTCTGAAAAAAGAACTAAAGGCAAACGGTGCCATGAAAGCTCAGGACAGGGCTTTTGTTACGGAAGCCGTAAACGGCACGCTCAGAAATATAATATATATTGATTACTGCATAAACAGTTTTTCAACGGTAAAAACCGAAAAAATGAAGCCGTGGGTACTGGCGGTTATGCGGTGTGCGGTGTACCAGCTTATATTTATGTCTGTACCGCAAAGCGCGGCCATAGACGAGGCCGTAAAGCTTATCAAGGGCAGAAATCTTGACGGGCTTGCGGGTTTTGTAAATGCGGTGCTCAGAAAAATTTCGGATAATATCGACAACATAGTTCTTCCTGAGGAAAGTAAAAATCCTGCGGAATATATAAGCATTAAATTTTCACACCCGCTGTGGCTTGTAAAAATGTGGATAAGCGCCTACGGAGAAGATTTTACAAAGAAACTCTGTATGGCCGACACCCTTGCAGCGCCTGTAAACATAAGTACAAACACGCTTAAATGCACGGCAGACGAGCTGAAAAAAGCTCTTGAAACAGAGGGGATGTCAGTACGCAAAGGTAATTTTTTAAGCGATACGCTCATAATATCAAAAACAGGGGACATATCCAAAAGCAGGGCTTTTGCCGAAGGCATGTTTCATGTGCAGGATGAAAGCTCCGCTCTGGCTGTAAACATACTGGCGCCAAAAAGCGGCGAGAATATACTGGATGTGTGTGCGGCTCCTGGAGGGAAAAGCGTTCTTGCGGCGGAAATTATGAAAAACAAAGGGAAAATAACCGCACGGGATATTTTTGACCACCGTCTTATGCTTATAGACGATACGGCAAGACGGCTGGGGATAGATATAATTAAAACAGAAAACAAGGACGCCTCGGTATTTGATGAAAAAGACGAGTTCGCCTTTGACAGGGTGATTGCGGATGTGCCGTGTTCGGGGCTTGGCCTTATGCGCAAAAAGGCCGACATACGGCTTCGCAAAAACGGAAACGATATTGATTTGCTTCTCGTGCTTCAAAAAAAGATACTTGAGGTATCATCAAAATATGTTAAAAAAGGCGGTATATTTGTATTTTGCACATGTACCATATGCAAAAAAGAAAATATCGGAAACCTGAAATGGATTCTTGAAAACCTGCCGTTTGAGCAATGTGAGCTTTCACTTGCGCAGGGGGCAGAGCCGATTGACGGATACAAATGTGCCGTACAGCTTTTTCCTTCGGTACATAACACAGACGGATTTTTTATTGCAAAGCTTCGCAGAAAGGAGATTTGAAATGGCTAAGCCGGATTTAAAATCAATGACATTAACAGAGCTTGAAGAGGCTATGTCGGTTCTTGGAGAACCAAAATTCCGCGCAAAACAGATTTTTGAATGGCTGCACAAAAAAAACGTGAATACCCTTGACGAAATGACAAACATTTCAAAGGCATTGCGTCAAAAGCTTGAAGAAAATTATAAAATAAGCAATCTTAAGATTGTGGAAAAAAAGGAATCGCAGGACGGCACTGTCAAGTATCTTTTTGCTCTTGACAATGACAATATAATAGAAAGCGTGCTTATGCGGTATTCCTTTGGAAACGCCGTATGCGTATCATCACAGGCCGGGTGCCGTATGGGCTGCGCGTTTTGCGCCTCAACAATAAACGGTCTTGAATACAGTCTTCTTGCCGGGGAGATACTTTCACAGGTATATGAGATACAAAAGGACACAGGCACAAGAGTATCAAACGTTGTGCTTATGGGAAGCGGAGAACCGCTTGACAACTATGAAAATGTATTGAGATTTATTAAGCTTTTAAATGACGAAAACGGTCTTTCGATAGGCCAGAGGCATATCACGCTTTCAACATGCGGTCTTGCCGAAAATATACTTAAACTTAGGGACGAAGATTTGCAGATAACGCTTGCCGTATCGCTTCATGCGCCGAACGACGAAATACGAAAAAGCATAATGCCTGTAGCAAGAAAATACGGTATGGACGAGCTGCTTAACGCCTGCAAAACCTATGCAGACAGCACAAAACGGAGGATAACTTTTGAGTATGCGCTTATAAAGGGCGTAAACGACTCGCAGGAATGTGCAAAGGAGCTTGCAAAACGGCTTAAAAATATGCTTGCACACGTGAACCTTATACCGGTAAACGATGTAAAGGAACGAAACTTTAAAAGGAGCGACGAATCGACCATACAGGCTTTTGCCGACTGCCTTAATCAAAGAGGTATTGAAACGACCGTCAGACGAAAACTTGGAAGCGACATAAACGCTTCCTGCGGCCAGCTTCGCAGAGGCTATCTCAAAAACAGGGGGTGATGGCGGAAATGATCGCTGTCGGTAAAAGCGTAATCGGACTGCAAAGAAAGAATAATGAGGACAGTATTTTTCTTTCGGACACGGCTGAAGCGCTTAAAACTTTTTATATCATAGCTGATGGAATGGGCGGTCACAAGGCCGGAGAAATAGCCAGCAGCATGGCAATAAATATTTTCAAAGATTATGTGTGTTCGTGCTCTTACGACTACTACAGGGAAAATACACTTGATGTTCTTGTGGAAGGTCTTACAAAGGCGAATGCGGCAGTTTATGAGCTTTCGCTTACCCAAGACGAACTTAACGGCATGGGTACTACTTTTACGTGCGCAGCCATAAGAGATATGGTGCTTAATATGGTGCACGTAGGCGACAGCCGCGGATATCTGCTTAGAAACGGTGTTTTAAAACAGCTTACAAAGGATCATTCTTTTGTAATGGAAATGGTTAAGCAGGGAAAGCTTACTCTTGAGGAAGCACAGCACCATCCGAAAAGAAACGTCATAACAAGGGCCATAGGTACTGAAAAAAATATAAACATAGACACCGTTATAGAACGGCTTTACATAGGCGACATACTGCTTTTATGTTCGGATGGGCTTACCACCATGCTTGATGACAAAGCAATATCAGGCGTGCTTACATCCGGCATGACTGCCGAAGAAATGCTTGACATACTTATAGACAAGGCCAATGAAAACGGCGGAAATGACAATATTTCTGCCATAATTATAGATTTGAGGTGAAATCATGACTGTTAATATCGGTACTATACTTGGCGGACGATATGAGATACAGGAAAAAATAGGTACAGGCGGAATGGCTGTGGTATACAGAGGCCATGATATGAAGCTTGAAAGAAACGTAACCATAAAGGTTATGAAAGACGAGTTTACAGGCGAGGCGAGTTTTAAAAATCGTTTTGACACGGAAGCACGCTCGGCCGCAAGACTTTCACATCCAAACATTCAAAGCGTATACGATGCCGGCGAGGACAACGGTGTATATTACATAGTAATGGAATATATCCATGGCGATTCGCTTAAGCATGTGATTCAGGAAAACGGCCCGTTTGACGAAAAACTTACGTTAAGCATTGCAGTACAGATGGCCGCGGCTCTTTCGCATGCGCATAAAAACGGCGTTATACACAGAGATATAAAGCCGCAGAATATTCTCATAAGCGTGGACGGAACAATAAAGATAACGGATTTTGGCATAGCTCGTTCGGCCGATGTATCAACGGCTACCGTTACGGCAAATGCCGTTGGTTCTGTATACTATTTTTCTCCTGAACAGGCAAGAGGCGGATATGTTGACGAAAAGAGCGACATATATTCCCTTGGCATAACGATATACGAAATGCTTACCGGACACGTGCCTTTTGACGGAAACAATTCGGTAGCCATTGCGCTTAAGCACATAAACAGCGATCTTCCGGATATAAGACAGTTTAATCCGTCCGTAAGCGATGTTATGATAGCCATAGTTAAAAAGGCTACAGAAAAGAAGAAGGACGACAGATACAACACCATAGACGACATGCTTTCAGACCTTAAGGCAGCTATGGTATACGCAAAGGAAGACAGAAAAACAGAGGCCAAAAGCACCGACAATGTAATTGAAGCGGCTGTTGCCGGAGCTGCCGGAGCCGTTGCCGCGTCTGCGGTAAAAGCTGACGGAGCGCAAAAAGACGATGATATGACCGCTGAAGGAACACAAAATACAGATAACAGCGAAAACGGAGAAATAAAAGTAGAAATACCGGGAAACAAACAGTCAAAAGGCTTATCAGGAGCACAGGCGGCTTTTGAAAAATATAATAAATCAATAAAGATAAGCAATGATGACGATTATGAGGACGATGACTACGACGAACCTCAGGAGGACGGCGACGATATGAGGGTTGTTAAAAATGGCAGGAACAAGTACGACTATGCCGGCAACGACCGCCAGAAAA
>Ga0070399_1000810_pt1 | contig 34446 bp, 32 predicted proteins | sample BioMet4_FD_61217 | JGI IMG/M metagenome (GOLD analysis project Ga0070399, IMG submission 61217) | Microbial communities from bioreactor (seeded with sewage sludge) at LBNL, California, USA - Biofuel metagenome 4 (version 1) | ecosystem: Engineered > Bioreactor > Anaerobic > Unclassified ... | reverse complement strand
TACACTTCTATTAAGGTTACACTTGACAAGGAAAATAATAAATGGCTGTTACTTTCCGAGGCTTTAGAGAGTCTTAAAGAAAAAATCGATATTTAAAGCTTACCATTTAAAAAATATAATATATGAACGTAAAACAATTTTTTCCTATGATGATTATGTTTGCGGCACCAGTGTTGGGTGTTCAGGCCCAAAACAAGTCTGGACTGGATTTGACCAACATTGACAAAAGTGCGAAACCAGCAGACGATTTCTATCAGTATGCTACAGGTGGGTGGCAGAAGAATAATCCCCTGCCTGCTGCTTATAGTCGATTCGGCAGTTTTGATTTGCTGCAGGACAATGTAAATAAGCAAGTAAACATCATTTTGACTGACCTTGCCAAGAAAAAATACAAAGACGGAACGACTGAACGTAAACTCAGTGATTTTTACAAATTGGCCATGGACGTTGATAGCCGTAATGCAAGCGGCATAACTCCTGTTAAACCATTGCTCAATGAAATTGAGTCTACTGAAACAAAAGATGCATTACAACAGCTTCAACTTAAATATGGCAAACAAGGCTATGGTTTTCCTTTTGCTTCCTATTTCGGGGCTGATGATAAGAATGTGACAATGAATATCTATAGCCTGCAACAAGGAGGTTTGACCTTGGGCCAGCGTGACTGGTATCTCAACAACGATAAAGCTACGAGTGATATTCGCGTCGCTTATAAGAAGCATATTGCTCGAATGTTTGGACTTTTCGGCTTCACGGAGGCCCAAGCTCAGCAAAAAGCTGCTGACATCTTCCGCTTCGAGACCATGCTTGCCTTAGTATCTAAGAGCAACACAGAGTTGCGTGATCCTCAAGCCAACTACAACAAGATGACTCTTAAGGAGTTTGAGGAAAACAATCCTAACATCCCTTTGAAGGCCATAGCTCAGGCAGAAGGCATAGATTCTAAGTACATCCAAGAATTGGTAGTTGGGCAACCCGCATTCTTTGCAGGTTATGACAAGATTTTCGAAACACTTTCCGCTGATGAATTGAAGTCTATCGTAGAGTGGGATGTTATCATGAATGCATCCTCTTATCTCAGCGATGAGGTTCGTGAAGCCAACTTCGACTTCTTTGGCAGGACCATGAAGGGGCGTAAGGAAGACTATCCACTATGGAAGCGTGCTACCAATCAGGTAGAGGGCGCAATGGGCGAGGCTCTTGGAAAGATGTATTGTGAGCGGTATTTCCCTGCTACAAGCAAGAAGATGATGGAGGATTTGGTACGTAATCTCCAAATAAGTCTTGGGCAACGCATCGACGGTCAGGATTGGATGAGTGCCGAGACAAAGGCCAACGCACACAAGAAGCTTGACAAATTCTATGTAAAGATTGGTTATCCCAACAAGTGGACAGACTATAGTAAACTTTCCATAGACCCTTCAAAGAGCTTCTATGAGAATGTGCTTGCTACACGTGAGTTCTATTTGGACAAGGAGATTGCCGAGAAAGCTGGTAAGCCTGTTGACCGCGACGAATGGCATATGACACCACAAACGGTAAATGCTTACTACAATCCAACTACCAATGAGATCTGTTTCCCTGCTGGAATTTTGCAGCGTCCATTCTTTGACCCAAAGGCAGATGCAGCTTTCAACTATGGTGGTATCGGTGTAGTGATAGGTCATGAGATGACTCATGGATTTGATGATCAAGGTCGCCAGTATGATGCTGATGGAAATTTGCATGACTGGTGGACTGCCAAGGATGCTGAAGGTTTTAACCAGAAGGCTAACGAATATGCTAAGTTCTTTGATGCCATTGAGGTGTTGCCGGGCTTACATGCCAATGGTGAATTCACTCTGGGAGAGAACCTTGCTGACCACGGAGGACTTGAAGTCGCATTCAATGCCTACAAGAATGCAACAAAAAATGCACCTTTAAAGATGAAGGATAGTTTCACACCAGAACAACGTTTTTTCTTTGCATATGCCGGAGTATGGGCTCAAAACATTACCGAGAAGGAAATTCGCAATCGTGTGAAGACAGATCCACACTCAACGGGTGAATGGCGTGTAAATGGTGCTCTTCCACATATCGATGCTTGGTATGAAGCATTCAGCGTAAAGCAAGGTGATAAGATGTTTATTCCTAAGAGCCAGAGACTTGATCTTTGGTAAGTTGAACGTTAATTCCAGGCTAAAAAACAGATAAGGATGCAAAGTGTTAACTTTGCATCCTTTTTTGATTTTATTGGCTAATAGGGTAATGTTTCTATGTAAAATGTGTAACTTTGCCTATTCATTTAGTGCTTATTTCAAATGCCATTAAGATTATCCGATAAGCTCCCAGCAGTTGAGCTTCTGAAGAAAGAGAATATCTTTGTGATGAATGAGAGTCGTGCCCATACACAGATGATACGACCTCTGAAGATTCTTGTCTTAAATCTGATGCCCTTAAAAATTACGACAGAGACAGACCTGATTCGTCTTCTGTCGAACACGCCGCTTCAGATAGAGATTATTTTCATGAAATTGAAGAGTCATACGCCTAAAAATACTCCTATCAAACACATGCTGATGTTTTATAAAGATTTTGATATTTTGAAACAGCAGAAGTGGGACGGAATGATTGTTACTGGAGCTCCAGTGGAACAGATGCCTTTTGAAAAGGTCGATTATTGGAAGGAGTTAATTGAGATTTTTGATTGGGCACGGACTCATGTAACTTCAACAATGTATATTTGCTGGGCAGCACAAGCCAGCCTCTATCATTTTTACGGTGTGCCCAAATATCCTTTACCCAAAAAGATGTTCGGCATCTTTCCTCAGCGTCCGCTAATCCCCGAATTACCGATTTTCCGTGGTTTCGACGATGTATTCATGATGCCTCATAGTCGACATACTGAAGTTCGCCGAGAGGACTTTGAGAAGGTTAACGATTTAACAGTACTTTCAGAATCTGACGAGAGTGGTGTGAGCATGGTTATGGCTCGTGGCGGTCGCGAGTTCTTTGTCACAGGGCATTTGGAATATGCTCCAGACACTTTGGATAAAGAATACCGTCGTGACTTTGGAAAACGTGATGATGTAGACATCCCTATGCATTACTACAAGAACGATGACCCTAAACAAGGTCCTCTAGTCACTTGGCGATCTCATGGGAATCTGCTATTCAACAACTGGATCAATTATTACGTTTATCAAGAGACCCCATATAATATTGAAGAAATTGAGTAATCAAATGCTCCGCACAACATTCTTACACCAATAATCATGCGCAAATTAGAACTTCTGGCACCAGCTAAGAATCTTGAATGTGGAATGGCGGCCATCCGTCATGGTGCGGACGCCGTGTATATAGGCGCAAGCCGATTCGGTGCTAGGACAGCAGCAGGAAACACTATCGACGACATTGCACAACTCTGTGATTATGCACATCAATACTGTGCGAAAGTGTATGTTACAGTTAATACGCTGATTTACGAGGAAGAACTGGAAGCAACACAACAGCTCATCCTTGACCTCGTTAAGATTGGTGTTGACGCCATTCTTGTCCAAGACATGGCTATATTGCAGATACAACGTACAGCCATCGAAACTGAGGGTAGGGCTCCAATGCTACACGCTTCAACCCAGATGGATTCTCGCTCTGCAGAAAAAGTACAATGGCTCCATGAGCTTGGATTCTCCAGAGCGGTCTTAGCCCGTGAATTGTCTTTAGATGAAATACGCACTATTCATCAAGCTGTTCCCCAGATGGAGTTGGAAGTGTTTGTACACGGCGCCATTTGTGTGAGTTATTCAGGTGTTTGCTATGCATCGCAGCACTGTTTCAATCGCTCGGCAAATAGAGGTGCATGTGCTCAATTCTGTAGGATGCCCTTTGATTTGGTTGATGCAAATGGAGATACCATAGAGCAAAATCGATATTTGTTGTCCTTGAAGGATATGAACCAAATAGATAATTTGGAGGAACTGGCAGAAGCTGGTGCTAGTTCGTTCAAGATCGAGGGACGTCTGAAGGATGTGGATTATGTAAAAAACGTTGTCTCCGCTTATAGCCAACGACTTGACAGACTTATTTCCGAATATCCCAAATTGTATTGCAGAGCTTCTTATGGGGCGGTAGTTTACAATTTTACCTCTAATCTAAGCAAAACGTTCAATCGTGGATATACATCCTACTTTCTTCATGGACGACAACGAGACATTGTTTCTTTCGACACGCCTAAAGCATTAGGCGAGTTTGTAGGTCGTGTAAAGGAAATAGGCCGTGACTCTATTGTTGTTGCAGGAACAGCTTCGTTTAGCAATGGCGATGGATTGTGTTTTATTAATGGTAACCGAGAATTGGAAGGTTTTCGAGTTAATCGAGTAGTTGGGAATAGACTTTTTCCTTTCAGAATGCCGAAGGAGCTTAAGTCTCGTATTGCGCTTTATCGTAACAACGACGAGGCTTTTGAAAAGATCCTTTCGGCAGATACTGCCGAAAGACGACTTCCAATCACAATGCATTTTGGGTTGATGGAGGATGGGTTTAGCCTTAGCTTGTCTTTTCAAGGCAATCGGTATGAATCTGTTATCACTACTGCTTCGACTATTTTATTCGATCATCAGATAGCGAAGAAGCCACAAACGGACAATATTAATCGTCAGCTGCTTAAGTTAGGGAACACCAAGTTTAGCTGTGAGAAAGTCGAAATAGAGGAGGGCGCAGATCAGTTTTTTATCCCCTCGAGTCTGCTGTCTGACTTACGTCATCAAGCCACTGAGAGCCTGAGCTCAGCAATTGAAATTCATCGGAAAGAGAAAACAGCAAGTTCGATGAACAAAAAAAATGAGAGTGATATAACACATCAGGTCAAGACCTGGCATTCTGAATATAAGCGATTTCCCTATTTATATAATGTTGCAAATCATGTTGCGCGAGATTTTTATGATTCATGTGGCTTGGCTGATGTGCAACCTGCCATGGAAGTTGAACCTAGTGATGGTGAGAAGTTGTTAATGCAATGCCGTCATTGCTTGCGATTTAGCCTAGGCTATTGCGTGAAGCATGGTGGGCAAAAACCCACTTGGAGAGAACCATTATCCTTACGTTTGGGCGATGGCCGGAAATTCCGTGTGGAATTCAATTGTGCGGAATGTCAAATGAATATCTTTAGCGAATAATATAGACAATGAAAAAATCGTCATCTTTATATTTTGCCTTTGTTTTGCTCATGGCCATAGTTGGTATCCTTACCCTTGGCTCATGTTATCAACATCGGCAAAAATCTAAGATGCCTTTTGCTTTCAATGAACGTCAGATAGATTCTTTATCATTTTTCTCTACCCATCACTACACGAACAACTATAATTTTGTGGTCAAGGGTGACAGTCTTATACTTCTTCGCTCTTTACCTACAGAAATTCTGACTGGCGTGGATATAGATTCATTTGTAGTCTATAAAGGAGCTCATCTTGTTGTTGCTGATATTCGCAAAGTGCCTGCTGACTCCATTGACTCAATATGGGTACAATTAGCCAACGATACCTCTGCCTTTGGTTGGACACGTGAAGGGCGCCTGTTGCAAAATGCCATGCCTGACGACCCTATTTCGGAGTTCATCTCCGACTTTTCCAACACCCACGTTATCATCTTTTTATTAGTCATTGTAGTCATTGCAGCCAGCTATTTACTTTGGAGCATATTCCGTCGGAATGCCCGAATAGTACATTTTAAAGATTTTAACTCCTTTTATCCCACTCTTCTGTGCTTGCTTGTGGCAACCTCGGCTACACTTTATGCGAGTATTCAATTGTTTGCACCTCAGATGTGGCAACATTTTTATTTCCATCCGACACTCAATCCTTTTTCTGTACCTACACCTTTAGGTTTCTTTCTTACGGCTGTATGGGCCATGCTGATAGTATCGCTAGCAGCTTTTGACGACGTGCGTCACCAGTTGCCTTTTGGTGAGGCTGTACTATACATTGGCGGACTAGCTGCTGTGTGTGCTGTGGATTATATTGTGTTTAGTATAACTACGCTTTATTATATAGGTTATCTCTTTCTCGTATTCTATTATTATTATGCTTTACGCCGTTACTTTCTATTTAGTCGCGCTCACTTTGTTTGCGGTAACTGCGGAGTCAAGCTTCACAAAAAAGGAATTTGTCCTAATTGTGGGGCGTTGAATGAATAGAAAGTGAAAGTCACTGCAATTCTGTCAAAATTAGGATTATTTGATAATCCATAATAATCCTTCGAATAGTACTTCACAAAATTGTTGGCGTTATGGACATTTGGTAGGCTGAAACCTCTCGAATGTCCATTACGCCAAATTATTTCTACTCCAAGGTCTTTCATTTCAGCCATTTTTTTGAGAAACCGGCTCGAGCTTTTGTGCTTCTTGTAAAGAAATTCCTCATAAATAAGGATTGTTAAAGCAAATGAAAAGCTGTAATTTTGCATCGAATTTAAATTGCTGTTGCAGATTACTTTTTAATTATGAATAAAACTTTTATTGCCAGTCTCTTTTTGTTGGCTGGCACGTTGTCGGTTCAGGCTGAACCCTTCCATTTGAACGACTCTTCATATGTACATGATTTGGACGAGGTTCTGGTTGTTTCTCAACCTAAAGAACAGTATCGTCTTCGTTTGCAACCCATTAGTTCTTCAATGTTTTCGGGAGACAATATCAATAGCTTGAACGTTCGCGACCTAAGGGAACTTTCTGTCTATGTGCCCAACTTTAATATGCCTAATTATGGATCTCGTTACACATCGGCAATATATGTTAGAGGCACTGGTTCACGTATCAACTCTCCGGCAGTAGGAATTTACATAGATGGCATGCCAGTGATGAGTAAATCTGCATTCAATACGCATATCTACGATTTATCGCGTATTGATATATTACGTGGCCCTCAAGCGACTTTATATGGTCTTAACAGTGAGGCTGGACTGGTAAGGCTCTATACCAAGAATCCTATGAACTATCAAGGTACTGACATACACATTGGTGGTGGGTCTTATTTCTATCGTAATGCAGAACTATCCCACTATAAAAAGGTGAACGATTGGTTTGCTTTTTCTGTCGCTGGTTTTTATGAAGGACAAAATGGTTTCTTTAAAAACGAATTTCTCAATGAAGATGCTGACAAATATAATGAGGGTGGAGGAAGACTCAAACTTATGTTCCGGCCTACTAAGCAATGGACAGCCGATATAACAGCTGACTACCAATATACACGCCAGAATGGTTTCCCTTATGGACAGATCGGAGAGGATGGCCTTGCACAAGATCCTGCGACGAATGTAATGAATAACTATAAGCGCCATCTATTTACAACAGCGCTTAATGTTGGCTATCATGGAAATGGATATGATTTTACTTCAACCTCAAGCTATCAATACTTGAAGGACTTCATGGCCATGGACATTGACTATACACCTAAAGACTTCATGCAAATGGAGGAAAAGCAGCTTCAGAATGCCTTTACTCAAGAATTTGCTTTTAAAAGTAAGCGCCCCGTTGGAGACTTTTGGCATTGGACAGTAGGTGCCTTTGGTGGTTTCTCTTGGCTAAAAACTAATAGCCTTGTCGATTTTGGTAAAGAAATGGATTCTTTCTTGGGGAATACTGTTCAGAAATCGATGTATGATGCCATGCTTAACGCTATGGCAGGTCGCTTTATAGGTATGGGGATGACCCCAGATGCTGCATCTGCCGCCGCCGGAGCAATGATTGAACAGGCTGGTGGAGTCAATATGATGATGGATATGCGAGAGGTGCCAGGAGTTTATAGAACCCCTATCTACAACATTGGCTTCTTTCATGAGTCTAGCTTTGATATTACGGAACGTCTTTCAGCAATGCTTGGATTGCGTTATGATTGGAGCCATGTAAGCATAGATTATAGTACTAGTGCCTCTATTTTCTCCGCTGCTAATGTTATGGGAAGAACTGCGGAAGTTACTGTTTCTTCTTTATTAAAGAACCAATCCACTAATGATTTTGACCAGCTCTTACCTAAATTTGGATTTACTTATAGAGTTTCAGACAATGGCAGCAATGTTTATGCAACATTGAGCAAAGGCTATCGTGCAGGTGGATATAACATCCAAATGTTTTCAGATATTTTGCAAGCAGAGCTTCAAGCGAATAGCAGTCAACGAGCTGATTATTCCATTCCACATTCTACTGATGACTATGCGCGAATAAATAAAACCATTGCATATAAGCCTGAGACTAGTTGGAACTACGAGGTTGGTACACACCTTAACCTTTTTAATAATCAGTTAAAGTTTGATTTATCCGCATTTTACATGCAAATACGTAATCAACAAATTTCCAAGATGGCAGGAAATTATGGGTTCGGAAGAATGATGACAAACGCTGGCAAATCCATGAGTTGTGGCTTGGAGGCATCTCTACGTGGTCAAGCAGTAAACAATCATTTGGCATGGACACTGAATTATGGTTTAACTCATGCTCAGTTTGAAGAGTATTCAGACACAATTACTGCATCAGGTAAGCAAACTGTCATATGTTATAAAAATAACAAAGTACCTTTTGTTCCTATTAATACCATGGCTGCTTCGGTGGACTATCGCTTTGACATGGAAACTGGAAACTTCATTAAAAGTATTACCATTGGAACTAATATTCATGCGCAAGGCAAGACCTATTGGGATGAAGCTAATTCTTTGAGTCAAAACATATATGCTGTTTTGGGTGCACACGTAGGCGTCGAGCTTGGTCATGCCAGTGTGAATCTTTGGGGACGAAATCTTACAAATGCACGTTACAATGTATTTGCTGTTAATAGTGGAGCATCAGGCCAAACCAATTGGTTTGCCCAACGAGGCAATCCGTTTCAAATTGGTGCGGACTTGCGTTTACATTTTTGATATTGATTTAACTGTTTGATATTTTCTGATAAAGACCATCCGAAGAAATTTGGGTGGTCTTTTTCATTTTTTATTGCAGTAAGTTGTGAATAGATTACCAAAACATCTTAGATTGTCATGTATTATCTCTATGAATTGCTTTTTATCGTGAACCTAAGTGGTTATTTCATAAACAATTCTGATTTTATGTTTTTGATTTGCAAAGGATTAAGACTTGAAATAGCTTTTATTATTACATCTTTGACTTATTGAGAGAAATAAAACGATGATCAAATAATGGTTTTATAGCTGTAAATTGAAATATATTTTTGAATTAGTAATGTTATTCAAATAAATGTAATAACTTTGCATTTGCAAGGTAGAGATTACAATTCTATATGAATACTACTATCAAACACGAGGGTGTCATTTCGCAAATTGAGGGTCAAAAGATAACTGTACGCATTGTACAGGCTATGGCTTGTGGAACGTGTAATGTAGCTGGACATTGTCATGCTTCGGGAGGCAAGGAGAAGACAGTGGACGTTTATGATGCCAATGCTGTTAATTATCATGTTGGCGAAGTCGTTACTGTGATTGCCGATGGAAGCGTTGGGCATTTGGCCGTAGCTTGGGGCTTTGGCATCCCTTTAATCATTATGTTGGCAACTATGTTTTTGATTAAGGCTTTCACTGGGCAAGACACTTTTGCTGCGTTATTAAGTATTGCAGCCCTTATACCATATTATATGATACTTTATCTGTTTCGTAACAAGATTCATCGAAAACTATTTTTTCGAATAGAAAAGTAATGCTATATCTTAAATCTATAACTAAAAACAAATAGCAACAAAATCATGAATTTTATTTTGATTGCAGTAATCACTTTGGGCGCAATAGCACTTGCTTCGGCAATAGTGCTTTATGTGGTTTCAAAGAGATTTGCTGTAGAGGAGGATCCGCGTATAGGTGAGGTTCTCGAGGTACTTCCCGGTGCCAATTGTGGCGGCTGTGGTTTTGCAGGTTGTTCGGGGATGGCTGGAGCATTGGTCAAAGGTGCTGACAATGGTTCTATCGATGGCCTAAACTGTCCTGTTGGCGGGCCTGAGGTTATGGGTCATGTGGCTGATCTATTAGAAATGACTGCAGCTAGCGTAGATCCAATGGTAGCAGTAGTGCGATGTAATGGGACGTGTGAGAATCGCTCCCGCGTTGCTGAATATGATGGTGTGCGAACTTGTAAAGCTATGCACATGTCAGGAGCAGGGGAGACAGGTTGTGGATTCGGGTGTCTAGGATGTGGCGATTGCGTGGAAGCATGTCAATTCGATGCCATACATATTAATCCTGATACTATGCTCCCTGAGGTTGATGAGGAAAAATGTACATCCTGTGGCGCTTGTGTTAAGGCCTGTCCTCGCACAATAATTGAACTTCGCCAAAAAGGGGATAATAACAGACGAATTTACGTACAATGTGTAAATAAGGATAAAGGTCCAGTCGCACGAAAAGCTTGCAGTGTTGCTTGCATTGCTTGTAGCAAATGTTTGAAAGTTTGTGAGTTCGATGCTATAACGATTGAGAATAATCTCTCATATATAGACTTTGAAAAATGCACACTATGTTCAAAATGCGTAGATTTATGTCCGACAGGTTCTATCGTAAAAGTAAATTTTCCGGTCACGGAGTCCATATCTTCAGTTAAGGAAATAAAGGAAGCAATACAATGAAACTACATACATTCTCCAAGGGTGGTGTTCACCCCAAGGAATATAAACTTAGCCATGATATCGCCACTATAAAAGCAGAGTTACCTAAAGTTGCGATTTTCCCCTTGAGCCAGCATATTGGTGCACCTGCAAAAGCAGTGGTGAAACGTGGCGACAAGGTAAAAGTTGGTACACTAATAGCAGACGCTGGTGGATTTGTTTCTGCACCGCTTTATTCTTCAGTATCAGGTACAATTGCCAAAGTAGATACAGCTATTGACGCAACAGGTTATCAAGTGCCTGCAATATATATCAATGTTGAAGGCGATGATTGGGAGGATGCAATTGATCGCTCTGCAACTCTTGAAACACTCGCTAATCATCCTGAGCTTGATGCTGAAGAAATCATCAAGCGTGTTAAAAATGCTGGTGTTACAGGCATGGGCGGTGCAGGATTCCCAACGCATGTAAAGTTGATGCCCCCTAAAGATACTAGTGCAGAGTGTGTCATTATTAATGCTGTAGAGTGTGAACCCTATATCACATCTGATTACAGATTAATGATGGAACATGCCGATGAAATCGTTGTGGGTGTTGAACTTTTGATGAAAGCGGTGTCAGTGGACAAGGCTTATATCGGAATTGAGGAAAATAAACCAGAGGCTATAACACTCATGTCTGAGAAGACAGCAGCGAACGGACGTATCAAAGTTGTGCCTTTGAAACAGAAATATCCTCAAGGTGGCGAGAAACAACTAGTTGAAGCTGTGACTGGTAGGCAAGTGCCAGCCCCTCCCGCTTTACCGGTGCATGTCGGAGCTATTGTACAAAACGTCGGTACTGCTTTCGCAGTATATCAAGCAGTAATGAAGAAAAAGCCACTGTTTGAGCGTTATACAACCGTGACAGGAAGACAAATTGACCATCCCTGCAATTTCTTGGCACGTATGGGTACTCCATTCAGCCAACTGATTGAAGCTTGTGGTGGTATGCCAGAAGGTGATAACAAGGTGCTAGCCGGTGGTCCTATGATGGGTAAAGCCGTAATAAGTCTTGACGTCCCGGTGTGTAAAGGCACTAATTCAATAACTGTCTTAAGCGGTGCAGATGCACGTCGCAAACAGAGTGAGCCATGCATACGTTGCGGTAAGTGTGTTTCGGTCTGTCCAATGGGTCTTGAGCCTTATCTCATTGCTACTTTTTCATCATTGCAAAGATTTGACGAACTTGAGAAAGAGAGCATTACTAATTGTATCTCTTGTGGATCTTGCCAATATACATGTCCAGCTCATCGTCCTTTACTCGATAATATAGTGCAAGGAAAGGCCGTTGTCATGGAAATGATCAAGTCAAGAAATAAAAAATAAACTAAGAAATTTATATATCAATGAATAAATTAGTCGTTTCGTTATCGCCACATGCTCATGGTAGTGATAGCGTAGAGCGCAACATGCGAGGCGTGATCATTGCCTTGATGCCCGCACTATTAATCTCATTCTACTATTTCGGGCTTGGCTCTGTAGTGGTTTGCTTGACCAGTGTGGCTGCCTGCCTGTTCTTTGAATGGGCAATTTCCAAGTACGTATTGAAACGCCAGCCTTCACTAACCGATGGATCTGCTATGCTAACGGGACTATTGCTTGGAATGAATTTGCCCAGCAATTTGCCTGTGTGGATCATTTTAGTCGGTGCTTTGATAGCAATCGGAGTTGGTAAAATGAGCTTTGGTGGCTTAGGTGCAAATATTTTCAATCCGGCCCTTGTTGGCAGATGTTTCTTACTTGTGAGTTTCCCTGCTCCCATGACTTTGTGGCCTGTACAGGGACAGCTCACAACTTACACAGATGCTGTGACAGGAGCTACACCACTTGGATTGATGAAGTGGGCTATAAAAAGTGGCAATTCTGATGTTCTCAATGGACTTCCTAGTTCTATAGATATGTTGCTTGGTAACATAAGCAACGGGATGGGTGCTGGTACAATAGGAGAGGTGAGTGCACTTGCTCTACTTCTTGGGCTCATCTATCTGCTATGGAAGAAGGTTATTACATGGCATATTCCTATAAGCATTATCTTAACTGTGTTTGTGTTGAGCGGACTGATGCATCTTTACAAACCATATTATGCTAACCCTGTGCAAGTAATTCTGAGTGGTGGACTAATGTTAGGTGCTATTTTTATGGCTACTGACTATGTTACTTCGCCTATGACTTATAAGGGGCAATTGATTTACGGAGTGTGTATAGGGCTACTGACCATAGTTATCCGTAACTTTGGTAGTTATCCAGAGGGAATGTCGTTTGCCATTCTCATAATGAATGCCTTCACACCTCTCATCAATCATTATGTAAAACCAAAACGTTTTGGCGAAGTGCCAGCGAAGAAAAAAGGAGAATAATATTATGGCAAAAATGAAATCATCATTGACCAATATGGTCATGATTCTTGTCGGCTTTTCCTTGGTTATTGCTGCACTTTTGGCATGGGTGAATCATATTACTGAAGCGCCAATAGCTGCTAAAGCAGAAGTAGCATTAGCCAATGGTATCAAGGAAGTCATGGCTTCCAATGATCTGAAGGTAACTGCAAACGACACTATTCGACAGGCAATTGACGAAAAAGAGGTTGTATTTGTTGTTCACCAAGTTGTTGATAAGTCAGGAAAAAGTATTGGAGCAGCTGTGGAGAGCACTGCCTTAGGTTTCGGTGGTGACTTGAAAATATTGGTAGGATTTGCTCCAGACGGAACAATATTGGGCTACACAGTATTGCAACATTCAGAAACCCCAGGCCTAGGGGCCAAAGCACAGACTTGGTTTCAGAAATCTGGAAAAGGTAATATTATAGGTATGAATCCCGCTCAGGGCAATCTTGTTGTTAAAAAAGACGGGGGGCAAGTAGATGCAATCACTGCATCGACCATAACCAGCAGGGCTTTTCTTAAGGCGATAAACCGTGCCTATAATGCCTATATTGAAAGGTCACTAAATCAAACTACAACAGTAGAGAAAGGAGGGAAATGATATGAATGCTTTAAAGATAATCATCAATGGACTAGTTAAGGAAAATCCTACATTTGTGCTCACCCTTGGCATGTGTCCAACGTTAGCAACTACCACAAGCGCCATCAATGGTATGTCTATGGGATTGGCTACTATGGCTGTGCTGATATGTACAAATACTGTAATTTCTTTGATCAAAAACATTACACCTGATCAAGTGCGCATACCTGTATTTATCGTTGTTATTGCAGCTTTTGTAACCATCTTGCAGATGTTTATGTTTGCTTATGCTCCTGATAGCATCAATAAATCATTGGGTATTTATATTCCTTTGATCGTTGTAAACTGTATTGTACTTGGTCGAGCAGAAAGTTTTGCATGCAAGAATTCTGCATTTTCGAGCATGCTCGACGGCCTTGGTATTGGCCTTGGATTTACATTGGCCCTTGTCATTCTTGGTTCAGTAAGAGAACTTTTAGGAGCAGGAAGTATCTTCGGCATGGTTCTATTACCTGAGACAACCAATATTTTGCTTTTCGTTTTGCCTCCTGGCGCCTTCATTACATTGGGTTATCTCGTGGCAATATTCAACCGAGTGATGCCTAAATGATTAAATATTAAGATGTTTAAAAACTAAGAATATCAATATGGAATATCTATTAATATTTATCAGCGCGATATTTGTCAATAACATTATCTTAAGTCAGTTCCTCGGTATCTGCCCATTCTTGGGAGTGTCACAACGAATTGATACATCCCTAGGTATGGGTGCTGCTGTGGCATTTGTATTGACGTTATCGACTGCTGTCACATGGCTGGTTCAGATATATGTTCTGAATCCCTTAGGGCTGCAATATTTGCAGACGCTGGCCTTTATCCTCATCATTGCCGCATTAGTGCAAATGGTAGAAATCATTCTAAAGAAATCCAGTCCTGCTTTATACCAGGCTTTAGGAATTTATTTGCCATTAATTACAACTAACTGTGCAGTTTTGGGTGTTGCAATACTTGTGATTCAAAAGGACTTTGATCTTATTCAGAGCATTGTCTATGCTTTCTCCACAGCTGTTGGCTTTGCCTTGGCTTTGACTGTGTTTGCTGGAATTCGCGAGCAACTGTCTATGGTTAAAATACCAAAGGGAATGGGAGGAATGGCATTAGTAATGGTAACTGCAGGTCTGTTGTCTCTTGCTTTTATGGGATTTTCTGGTGTTGATGGTGGATTGCATAAACTATTTGGTTTGTAATCATATAATTTTGCTAAATATTAGCTTAAGCATCTGCCCACATTGATGATATTTTGTTATCTTTGTGGGCAGATTTTTTATTTGCTTAACATAATATTAATAATGAAACAGACGATTCTTGTCACGGGTGGAACTGGTTATATTGGTTCTCACACGACCGTTGAGTTGCAACAAGCCGGCTATAAAGTCGTAATCTTGGACAATCTGTCCAACTCTAACATTGAGGTACTTGATGGTATAGAAAAGATTACTGGTATTCGCCCAGCGTTTGAGAAAGTTGATCTCCGAGATTTGAAAGCAACAGAGGAAGTTTTCAAGAAGTACCCTGACATTGAGGGTGTAATTCATTTTGCTGCTAGCAAGGCAGTAGGGGAGAGTGTACAAAAGCCGTTGCTTTACTATCGTAACAATATCGTCTCTCTGCTTAACATTTTGGAGTTGATGCCAAAATACAATGTAAAAGGTATTATCTTTTCGTCAAGTTGCACGGTTTACGGTCAACCAACAAAGGAAAATCTTCCAGTAACTGAGGAAGCTTTGCACCAGAAAGCCACTTCTCCTTATGGCAACACAAAGGAGATAAATGAACAGATTATCATGGACTTCGTTCATGCAGGTGCACTAATTAAAGGTGTGCTCCTAAGATATTTCAACCCAATTGGCGCTCATCCAACAGCTCTGATTGGAGAATTACCCAATGGAGTTCCTGCCAACCTCGTACCTTTTGTAACTCAGACCGCAATGGGTATCCGCAAGGAGCTTACTATCTTTGGCAGTGATTACGACACACCGGACGGTACCTGTATTCGCGACTACATCTATGTGGTTGATCTTGCTAAGGCTCATGTAGCCGCAATGACACGCGCACTTGACTCTGATAGTGATGCAGTGGAGTACTTCAATATTGGAACTGGACGTGGTATTTCAACACTTGAACTTGTTCAAGGCTTTGAAAAGGCTAACAACTTGAAGTTGAATTGGAAATTCGGTCCACATCGTGAGGGCGACATAGTTGCCATTTGGGGCGATTGCAATAAGGCAAATAAAGTACTTGGATGGAAAGCTGAGGCACCATTGGAAGATGTGCTTCGCTCAGCATGGAAGTGGCAACAGAAGTTGCGTGAAGATGGCGTAATGTAATTATCTTTATATACTCAAGAAGTTATAAGTCTTCTCTTTCAATCACACAGATTGATAGAGAAGGCTTTTTGGTTGAAGGTGTTTATTCGTACCTGATGCTCTTGGTGGGAGAGATGTGTGATATGAAGAAGCTGGGCCCTATCAACACGAGGAGACAAATGACAAATGTAAAGACATTGATTAAAACAAACAGGGGAATGTTAAATTCTACCGGAACTGCTTTAATATAATAGATACTAGGATCGAGCTTTACAATTTGAAATTCTTTTTGCAAAATGAGTAGGGTGAGTCCTATTAGATTGCCAATAATGAGTCCACGTCCAATCACAAAAGCTGCAAACCATAAGAAAATGTGACGAATAGTGGAATTGATAGACCCCATCGCTTTCATCACGCCAATCATGGATGTATACTCTAAAATAATAATAAGTAGGCCAGAAATCATAGTCACACTGGCCACAATGACCATTAATGCTATGATAATCCAAACATTCATATCGAGCAAATCTAACCAGTTGAAGATTTGTGGATTGCTCTCTCGAACCGTTTGAGATGAATATGTCTCACTGTAACGATCCACCGTCTTGTTAATGTGCTCGATAAATAGACTTTCTACTTCGTCCAACTTGTTGAAATCATTGACCATAACCTCTGCACCTGAAGCTTGGTCCATCTCCCAATTATTAAGTTTGTTTATGGTATAGAGGTCTGCAAAACAGATGGTTTCGTCATACTGGTTTAGGTTCGTTTGGTATATACCTTGTATGGTAAAACGGCGTAGTCTAACCCCAGACTTATCAATGAAATACGCAAAAACTCGTTGTCCAAGCTTCATGTGAAGCTTGTCTGCCATTATCTTTGAGATAAGTATTTTGTTACTAGAGGTATTATCAGAGAATGTGGGAACTGAACCTTCAACAAGATTTTCTTTAATAAAGGTGCTATCAAATTCTGGCCCTACGCCTTTGAACATTACTCCAAGAAAGTCTGAGTCTGTCTTTAGTATTCCTTGTTTGTAAACATACCGCTCAACATGTTTGACTCCAGAAATTTGCTGAACAACCCTCATCATTGAGTCGTCCATTTGGATGGGATAGTCACTGGATGACATTTGGCTCATGAAGTTTGTTACCATGATGTGTGAGCCAAAACCAATGACTTTATTTTGTACGGTATGTTTGAAGCCAAGAACAACTGAGATGGAAATAATCATCACCGCCAAACCTACTGCGATGCCTGCTATAGCAATGGCAATAGCAGGACGTGACACCTTGCGTTTAGCGTCATGATGTCTGTAAATGCGTCTTGCAATAAACAGTGGCAGGTTCATTTTGATGAATTATAGTTTTCCTGGATAGGCTTCCAGAGCTTTACAAAGAATGAGTAAAGCCCGTTCCAAGTCCTTTTGCTTAAGTACGTATGCTATACGAACCTGATTGATGCCAGCGCCAGGTGTAGTGTAAAATCCGGCCGCAGGAGCCATCATCACGGTCTCACCTTCGTAATTGAATTCTGCCAAGCACCATCGACAGAAATCCTCGGCATTTTGAACAGGCAACTGGGCAACCGTATAAAATGCCCCCATTGGAATAGGGGAGTAGACTCCAGGTATGCGATTAAGTCCATCTATGAGACATTTCCGTCGTTCTACGTACTCGTCATATACATCCCGAAAATATTCTTCAGGAGCATCTAAGGAAGCTTCTGCAACAATTTGACCAAGTAAAGGTGGAGATAAACGGGCCTGACAGAACTTCATAACTGCTTTGCGAACTTCTTTGTTATGAGTTATTAAAGCACCAATACGGATACCACATTCAGAATAACGTTTTGATACAGAGTCAATTAAAATAACATTCTGCTCAATTCCTTTAAGGTGCATCGCACTGATATAAGGACTTCCTGTATAGATGTATTCACGGTAAACTTCGTCAGAAAAAAGATAGAGATCATACTTTTTAACCAAATCTCTTATCTGACTCATTTCACGACGAGTGTAAAGATAACCAGTAGGATTGTTAGGATTACAGATCATTATTGCACGAGTACGCTCATTGATAAGTTCCTCGAACTTTTCCACCTTAGGTAAAGAGAAACCTTCTTCAATAGTTGTTGCGATGGTACGAATTTTTGCACCAGCGGAAATTGCAAAGGCCATGTAGTTAGCATAGGCAGGTTCAGGTACAATAATCTCGTCACCAGGATTAAGACAACTCATGAAAGCAAATAACACAGCTTCAGAGCCACCAGTAGTAATGATTATTTCATCTGGCGATACATTAATATCATACTTGGCATAATAATGTATCATCTTCTTACGATAAGACAAGTATCCTTGTGAAGGAGAATACTCTAAAACATTTCGATCAATATGCTTTAGAGCATCAAGTCCGACTTGCGGAGTTGGTAAATCTGGCTGGCCAATGTTCAAATGATAGACCTTGATGCCGCGATCTTTAGCCGCTGCTGCGAGGGGGGCGAGCTTTCTGATTGGTGATTCTGGCATCTCAAGCCCGCGTACAGATATATCCGGCATTGTAATCCTAAATTAATTTACTATATTTCTTTCGCAAAGGTAGCGTTTTTCTTTGATTCATCAAATATTTTTCTTTGATTCATGATTATTTTAGAGATATTGATAACAGTTTACTAATATTATTTATCATAATGCTCATTATATAAAAAATATTTGTTTGGAAAATAAAGGAATTACAATCCATTATCACTTCATATTTTGGAAGAATTTATTCATGAATATAATTATTTATTTGTACTGAAATTCTGCAAATACATTTTAAAGAATCAAGTTAGTAGTGAGAATGTGAATTCCTATTAATCATAGGCATAAACAACTTCTAAGATGAATGATTTATAGGATATAATCTGCTGTAATTATATTGATTCAATGAAATTATATAGATCTTTATAAATTACGTTATATTGAAGATCAATGATTGTTTCCTTACTCTATTTAGCGATTTAATAATATTGATTTGATGCTTTATTATATATGTTATAAAACATTGATAATATGCGTTTTATAATAACGACATGTCATGAATGAATTTGTAAATTATCGTTACTTCATGAAAGTGACGGTAATCAGTTAACTCTTACAGTTCATTGTTAAAATAAACGTTCACTTTATTTTAAAAAAGATTATGTATTGGTATTGAGCAATCCTTAACTTTTATTATCTTTGCATTATGATGATAGATAATATAGCAGGTGAAGGTCGACGAACCGGAAGAATTGAGGTGATATGTGGATCGATGTTTTCGGGCAAAACCGAAGAATTGATTCGTCGTATGAAGCGTGCGAAGTTTGCTAAACAAAATGTTGAGATTTTTAAACCTGCCATGGACACACGATATTCAAATGTGGATGTGGTTAGTCATGATCATAATATTATTAATTCTACACCAGTTAGAAATTCCGAAGAAATCCTTTCGTTGTGTGCTGGGCATGATGTTGTGGGAATTGACGAGGCTCAGTTCCTTGATAATAGCTTGATAGAAGTGTGCAATGAAATGGCTTATCGTGGCATAAGAGTCATTGTTGCGGGATTGGACATGGATTTCCGAGGTGTGCCCTTTGGCCCTATTCCTTCTCTTTGCGCTGTAGCTGATGAGGTGACAAAGGTACATGCCATTTGTGTAAAATGCGGAGCTTTGGCTTATGCTAGCCATCGTTTGGTGAAAAATGACGCACAGGTCATGTTGGGTGAGAAAATGGAATATGAGCCACTTTGCCGTGATTGTTTTCAAAAAGCTATGGAAGAAAATCACCTCAATGCCATGTCTGGAAATCTTTTCGATGGTGTGAACTGATTTATCATTATACTTTCAATAAATATTGTTTCACTAATTCATTGTCTCTATTTAATGAATACACAAAAAGAAATAACGTTTGATAAGATGATCAGATGGGTGGGTATTGCACTACTTATTTTGACGGTGTTGTTTATGGTGAATTATCTGAGCAATGTACTGTTGCCTTTCTTCATAGCTTGGTTGTTTGCTTACCTGTTTTACCCAATCGTTAAGTTTGTAGAAAATAAGTGCAAGATTCGCATTCGTGCTTTATCGATCTTTATAACGATGTTTTTTGTATTTACGATTGTTGGATTTATCATCTATCTTATCATTCCTCCTATGATAGAACAGTTCCAAAAGCTGTATGTTATTCTGACCCATTGGTTGCATGAGACGACACATACCAATAATATATCTGAATGGACAGCAAATTTGATATCTAGTCATTCGGCTAATATTGAGCAATTTTTCAAGGGAACTGACTTCACCGAGATGATTAAGACAACGGCCCCTAAACTCTTTAATATTGTTGGCCAGACTGCTAATACCGTTATAAGTATAGTGGCTTCGCTCATTACCTTATTATATATGTTCTTTATCCTGCTTGACTATGAATATCTCACAACAAATTGGATAAGAATATTCCCTCAAAAGTATCGTCCGTTTTGGAATGATATGATGGCCGATGTAGCGCGTGAATTAAATAATTACATTCGTGGTCAAGGTCTGGTTGCTCTTTGCATGGGCATTATGTTTTGTATAGGATTTACTATAATGGACTTTCCAATGGCTATCGGTTTAGGTATTATCATCGGTATACTTGATTTAGTACCCTATTTGCATACTTTTGCGCTTATTCCAACCGCTTTCTTGGCAATGCTTAAAGCAGCTGATACAGGGCAAAGTTTTTGGTTGATATTTGGACTAGCAGTTGGTTTGTTCGTCCTTGTTCAAATCATCACTGATATGATTGTAACCCCTAAGATCATGGGTAAGATGATGGGACTAAATCCCGCTATTCTATTGCTCTCCCTATCAGTATGGGGATCCATCCTCGGGTTTATAGGTTTAATAGTTGCTCTCCCACTTACAACATTAATCATAGCGTATTGGAAACGTTATGTGACTCGAGAACATGAGGAAACCTCTGAACCCGTTCTTGAAATGGATACATCTCAGAAACATGAACAGAATTAAAATCAATGTTTAACCCAAGAAACAAGTAATCCTTATATGAATTTGTTGGCAAATTCAGCTCATGATGGTTTATCCACTCTGTTTAATCCTCTCTTTTTTGAAAAAATGAACCTCATAAATTTGTTATTTACGTAAAAACTTACTACCTTTGCACCCGCTTATAACATATAAGCAATATGGTTTTTGATCCGCTAGCTCAGTTGGTAGAGCACAACACTTTTAATGTTGGGGTCATGGGTTCGAGCCCCATGCGGATCACTAAAAAAGATGCAAATCGAAACAAATCCTTGATAATCTATGGTTATCAGGGATTTTTATTTTATCCTACTCTCCTTTTTTCAGCAAAATACAGCAATTATCACAAGCCAATTTGGTGGAATAAGATTCCGGCTGAAAAGTCCACTGAATATGATAGTTTTTCATTGATAAACAGCATTTTGGACTGTTATAAAGAAAACGCTGTTTTGTTGAATTAATTATAACATTTGTATTGAATAATAGTAATACAAGAACAAAGCTGGTTAATATAGTTTAAATAATATATTCTTTAAAGCGATTAGTATATCTTTGGTCATAGATTAAAATAGAATAAAATGAGAAAAACTTTACTGCTGATAATAACTGTGCTTATGATATGTTCAGTGTCATCTGCCAAACAAGGGCCTGTCAAGGTGAAACTTTTATTAAAAGATAGCACTGTCGTTGAAGGCTTTTTGCGTTCAGAGTTATCCGATCGTGATACCGTTGTAGCCGTCAGTCCTGATGCCAAAGGCAAGAAATCAAAGTATAGTTTTAACCAAGTGGAAAGACTGTTTTTGTTGTCAGATAATGATTCCATTAAACCGGTGGAGGTCGTTCCGTTGCGCGTTTATAGCAGTATGCATAGTGGTAAGGGTATTATTTTCGATAGTCCCAGGATGTTGTTCCTTGCCTATCAAGGCAAATATGTGAATGGTTATGTCGGGTATGTTTGGGTTTACAATACTGTAGCATGGAACCTAGAACCTCTCGCTTATTACAAATTAAACGATTCGCAAGTAGCTAGACCCTACTTGAATTTTGGCACTATCTTCCGCAAATCGAAGGGCAAAATGGCGAATTCTTTTGAGGAATATCCCGAGCTTACAAAAGAACTGGAAGATGGCACTTTGACAACTAAGGCAATTAATGACGACCCAATGTTGATGGTCAAGGAGCTAGATAAGATTTTAGAGAAAAATAGATAATAAGCTTCCGTTTCTAATTTACTTATTAGAGAACCTAAAGAGTTTGGTGAATTACTGAGACTTAATTATATAATCACAAGAATCATAGGACTGGCACACGAAACACAATAGACATAACGATAGTCTCATAATTAAAGTGGGGAAATGATAGCTGCACGCTTCATTTCCCCACTCGTATTAGAAAAGCTTGTATCCTTTAAATCTATGTAGAGCAAATAAACTTTGCTTCTTAGATTAGATTCAAGTTTATTTATTTGTCAATCTCCTTTAGTTGGTCTGCAACCTCATCTTTGATGCGTTGAACAAAATCTTCTTTTGGCATTGTTGCCTGTTCTCCACCACCCTGCTTACGCATTGACACAAGACCTTCGGAAGTTTCCTTTTCGCCTACAACGAGCATGTAAGGCACGCGCTTAAGTTCGTTATCACGGATTTTTCGACCTATCTTCTCATTACGATCATCAATATAAGAACGGATATCCTTGCTATCGAAATACTTCTGAAGTTGCTCGGCATACTCATTATATTTCCCGGAAATAGGTAGGATACCTACTTGATCAGGAGCTAACCATAATGGGAAATGACCGGCAGTGTGCTCGATGAGAACAGCGGTGAAACGCTCCAATGAGCCGAAAGGTGCACGGTGAATCATCACAGGTACCTGTTTGGAGTTATCCTCAGCAGTATATTCGAGTTTGAATCGTTGTGGCAAATTGTAATCAACCTGAATGGTTCCTAATTGCCAACGACGCCCAATCGCATCCTTAACCATGAAGTCAAGCTTAGGGCCATAGAAAGCGGCCTCGCCAACTACCTCATTGGCCTTCATACCTTTTTCCCTGCAAGCTTCGCGAATGGCATTCTCACTCTCCTCCCAAATTTCATCGGAGCCTATGTATTTGTCCGTATCCTTAGGGTCGCGTAGGGAAATCTGTGCCTCATAATTGTCAAATCCGAATGTCGTGAAGACCTTCTGAATAATATCGATGACGTTTTCAAACTCACCCTTTACTTGATCGGGACGTACATAGATATGAGCATCATCCTGTGTAAACGTACGCACACGTGTAAGTCCATGAAGTTCACCACTTTTTTCATAGCGGAATACAGTACCGAACTCAGCAATTCGCAGAGGGAGATCCTTATATGAACGAGGTTTTCGTGCATAGATTTCGCAATGATGAGGACAGTTCATTGGCTTGAGCATGTATTCCTCACCCTCCTCTGGAGTATGGATGGGTTGGAAGGAATCCTTGCCATAGTGAGCATAATGCCCTGATGTGACATAAAGATTCTTAGAACCAATTCCTGGGGTAATAACTTCCTGATAATGGTATGGTTTTAGCAATTTGCGTAAAAGTTCCATCAGGCGAAGACGAAGTTGAGTTCCCTTTGGAAGCCAAATGGGAAGGCCCTTGCCCACTCTTTCAGAAAACATGAAGAGTTCCATTTCTTTGCCAATCTTACGGTGATCACGTTTCTTGGCTTCTTCAAGCATGACAAGGTACTCGTCGAGCATCTTCTTCTTGGGGAAGGTAATGCCATAGATACGAGTCATCTGCTCGCGCTTGGCATCTCCGCGCCAAAATGCACCAGCCACACTAGTAATCTTTATTGCTTTGATTTTCCCAGTGCTAGTCAAGTGAGGGCCACGACAAAGATCCGTGAAATTGCCCTGTGTATATGTTGAAATAGAACCGTCTTTTAAATCTTGATCGATGTGCTCAACCTTGTAGGTTTGACCATCATCGGCGAACTCCTTAAGTGCGTCAACCTTGGAAACATTGCGTCGAACCACTGCTTCGTCTTTCTTAGCCAGTTCACGCATCTTATCCTCGATCTTTGAGAAATCGTTTTCGGAGATTACTTGGCCTTCAGGTAGCATTACGTCATAGAAGAATCCATTTTCGATAGCTGGACCGAAGCCGAATTGAATGCCAGGATATAGTTCCTGCAAAGATTCAGCTAGAAGGTGGGCGGATGTGTGCCAGAATGTGTGCTTTCCTTCCTCGTCTTCAAACTTATAGAAAACGATGGAGGAATCTTCGTTGATTGGACGGCTCAGTTCCGTTGTCTCACCATTAATCCCGCAAGATACAACGTCACGGGCGAGAGCTGGTGATATGCTCTCTGCGATTTGAAGTCCAGTTGTTCCTACCTCGTATTCACGAGCGGAGCCATCTGGGAATGTGATTTTAACCATGTTACAAATTAGTTTTTATTAAATCACTACAAAATTAGTACTTAATTTCGGAAAGCGGTTAGGAACTATAGGATTATTTTCCCTTACTCAGCTGCTTACTCAAAGAATAGGCATTATAAAGTCCCAGTTCCCCAGCCTTACTTAGATCTTTCTGTGCTTGTTCTACCCTACCAGTCTCCCCATAAACAATTGCACGATTAAAATAAGCCTCTGCCAATCGAGGATCTAATTCAATCGAATGGGTATAGTCAGCTATGGCACGCTCGTAGTTTTTTTGACCTGCAAAGAGATTGCCTCTATTGAAATAAAGATATGCGTTGCGTGGTGACATCTTGATAGCTTCTGCAAAGTCACCTTCTGCTTGTGCTACCTTAAGATTGACGTTTTGTCCCTTAGAGGCATCAAAGCTGTTAAGCATCGTCTGACATACGCCACGCTCCCAACGACCTATTGTTGAGGTCGTATCAATAGCAAGATAGTCATCAAGGTCTGCAATGGCATCTGCGAAATTTTGCGCATCAGCGTAGGCCACTGCTCGTTGCAAAAGCAGACTGGCACGAACATCTTTGTCTTTTTCCTCGCTAATACCAGCAGAGAGAACATCTATAAGTTGGAAAATTTGCTTACTCTGCACACCATCGAGCTTTTCATGTTGATAATTGCATGTAAGAGAAAGTTTCCGAATTGGGTTCTGTTTTGAATTGAAAATGTCAAGTTCAGAATCAAAGGCCTGATAGCCATGTACCCCATTGGATGCCTCGAAATATGAAAGCTGGTACATTGGTAGCAATGCCATTTCTACATTACGATTCTGTATTGCTCCACGATATTGGCTATTATACTCATGCTCTATTTGTGGCTGGTCCTCAACAACGATATCATTATATTTGTCTAAGTTGATTTCCGAACGCTTTCGCATCTCTTTCAACTTACTACGACTCCATCGGCGCTGCCCACTTACGCGCTTGTCCATTTGTGCTTTGAATATACGAAACTCATCGAGTTCGGCTTTACCATTCATACCCAGTCGGCGATAACAATACGCACGCTGATTCAGACCACTCCAGAAATTAGGAAACTGATCTATAACGGTAGAATAGTCTCGGATAGCCTGTTTTAGGTTTCCGATTTTATCATGAAGAAGGGCACGGTTGTAGATGGCCATGAAGTTTTGTGGCTCCATCCTGATGACGAAGTCAAAGTCTTCTATAGCACGGTTGTCATCTCCGAGCTGTACACGAAGCAAACCACGATTGTAATGGGCCAAGAAGTTGTTCGGGTCAAGATCGATAGCCATATCATAATCTGCCATCGCCCCTCTGAGATTATTTGTGTTGATACGAACTAATGCGCGATTGACATAGCTATTCACCATCTTTGGCTTAAAATGGATCACCTTACTAAGGCAAGAGTCTGCTTCTCGCCATTGTTTACGGTTGAGTGTAATATAAGCTCTAGTCTGCCAAGCATCAGCATTATAGGGGTCGATGTCTAGACTTTTTGACAACCAAACATCTGCTTGAGCAGTGTCCTTCTTGTTTAGGTAAATCTCAGCTTTTAGAGAATATGCTGGTGCAACGTCTGACCATCTTTTAATGATAGTGTCGGCATCAAGTAATGCTTGGTCATAATCGTTCACTTTCATTCGGCAAATAGCTCTATTAAGCCAAAAACTGGACAATGTGGAGTTCAGGCTAATAGCCTTCGTGTAATCCCTAATAGCATCATCAAACTTATCCTGGCGTATACGTGAGATGCCACGTAGATCGAATATCTGCTCTATATATGGATTTAGATCGATTGCTTTGCTCGCATCATTCTCCGCACCGACGAAATCATCTAGATAAAACTTTGCCACAGAGCGATAATACCATGGCAACCAAAGATAAGGCTTTAGAGCCAAAGCCTTATTAAAATATTGAATTGAAAGCACATAATCTTCATAATGCAAAGCTACTTCGCCGCTTGTAACCAAGCGGTCCACGTTGTACTGGGCATTGGCTTTACCCACTGAAAGCAAAGCTATAAGCAAGACGATAATGTGTTTCATAAAAGCTATTTACGTGCAGGCTTTGTACGATAGGATGCAGAATATCTGCCACGCATAATATCTCGAAGCTTGTTTCTTATGAGTTGCTTACGTAAAGGAGACACCTTATCCACGAACATCTCGCCTTCCAAATGGTCAAATTCATGTTGCATTACCCTGGCAAGATAGCTTTCCACCCATTCGTCATGTGGTAATAGGTTTTCATCTAAATAGGTAACATGGATGCGCGAATAACGTGGTACCTTTTCATTGATGCCTGGAATAGAAAGACAACCCTCCTCCATTGTTATCTTCTCTGATTTGTGATCAATTTCGATAATATGTGGATTAATGAATGCATGACGATAGCCTTCGCATTCTGGCAGATCTTCCTTTAGTATATCTAAGTCTATGACCACTACTCGGATGGACTGGCCTACTTGTGGAGCAGCCAACCCAATGCCTGATGAGGAGTCTAATGTATCATACATATCATTGATGAACTGTTCTAAATCTGGATAGTCGTTGGGGATGTCTTTTGCAACTTTTCTAAGCACTGGTTGCCCGTAAGTGTAAATGGGTAATATCATTTTCTATAATTCAAATAATCCTGAAGTATAATCGTAGCACTGATCTCGTCTACTAAACCTTTGTTTTCTCTTCTTGTCTTTTTCTTGATTCCTCCTGCTATAATTGCCCTATGTGCAAGCAGAGAGGTAAACCTTTCATCGTAATACTCAATCGGTATGTTAGGGCATGCCTTTTGCCATTGTCCGACAAAGTTCTCAATACGATTCAGATTTTCTGAAGGCTGAGCATTCATTTGTGTGGGTTTACCTATAATAATACGTTCGACTTCCTCTTTCTTAATATACAGAGTGAGGAAGTCGAACAATTCTTTGGTATCCACAGTTGTAAGACCGTTGGCTATCAGCTGTAAAGGGTCGGTTACTGCCAGCCCAGTGCGCTTCTTGCCATAGTCAATGGATAATATTCTTGCCAAGTAAAAATTATTTTTTGTAAAGTAGCCAAGCGTCGCTCTTGGGATTGAATTGGCTGCCACGAATAGCATCGCGACTCTGTACAGCTTGGCCTTTGTCTGCAAAAGTAGAGGCGATTACTCTATACATGTTCAGGCTAGAGTTGTAAGCAATCTGAGCGTCATAACCTCCCTGTTTCAAAGTGTTCTGCAATCCCTCAGCATTAGCTTTCAAAGAGAAAGATCCCACTACAATACTGTAGGCTTGTAATCCTGCTCCACTAACCACAGTCACGTCCTCTGTGCGAACCGTAGCATTGTCTACATTAGTCACTGTTGTTTGGTTGGCAGGTTGTTGAACAAGAGGAGTAACAACTGGTGCTTCTTCTTGGACAGGTTGCTGTGCCATATTCTGTTCTTCTTGAGCCTTAGCCTTTTCGTAGGCCTTCTTATAAGCACTTTCTTGTGATTTGCAACTCGTAAAGGCAAACGCTACGCACAAGGCTGCGCCTAATACCAATGAATTCTTCATACCTTTGTGTATTTTATTGTTAATGATTTTTCTTTAAGCAGGGAGTGATTTCTTTACATGTGCGAAATTAATAAATTAATCACGAAATCTTAAAGCCGATGCGCATAAAGTTTGTTAAATCCATTTTTTATCAGATTATTAACTAAAAAAAACTTTCGATTTACTTGCTTTTCCTATTGTTTTCGCTATATTTGCAAATAGGAACTTTTATATTAACAAAAGGATAAGAACATGAAAACAATCGGTTATATTAGCGCATTTTTAGGTGGCGCTATCGCAGGTGCAGCATTAGGTTTGCTTATGGCACCAGAGAAGGGTACTGATACTCGCACTAAGATTTCGGACGCAGTTGATGATTTTCTCAAGAAACACGACATTAAGCTCAACCGAAAGGATGCAGAGGATCTTGTAGATGACATTAAGGAGGCTGTTGCTCCGGCAGAATAATAAGATTTAAAGGAAAGGGTTGGTTAAGTTGTCAATCCTTTCCTTTCTAATTTAATGTAGATTCATGTTTTCAAACGATAGAAATATAGAAACCATCGGTCAACTAGTTGAGACCCTGAAACATTACGTTGGGTTGCAAAGTGAGTATGTCCGACTAGATATAGTTGAAAAGACCGTTCGCATTCTCACTGTTTTTGCTATAACGGCGAGCTTCTGCATGTTGCTTCTTTTGATGCTAATCTACCTGAGTTTTGCCGCTGCCTATGCCTTGGAGCCATTAGTAGGTTATGTCGCCGCGTTTTCTATCGTTGCAGGCTTTTATCTCATTTTATTGATACTTGTCATTGTTTTCAGAAAGCAGTGGATTGAAAAGCCACTTGTCAAGTTTCTAGCTTCCTTACTTCTAAGTAAATAGATATGAATAGCGAATTATCTGAGCACATCGCTTATAAAAGTATAGCTGAGATTCGTCTTAGAAAAGCGATTCTATTGAAAGACATCGAGAAGGATAGCAATAAAGTGCGTAACCAGTGGAATTCCTTATTTTATAAGCCAACTGAACTTAATAAGAACACTCCAACTGCCAAACGAATTAATACTCTTCTGAGCACTGGTGCAGGGGTTCTTGATGCGTTTATTTTGGGTTGGAAACTATATAGAAGATTTAGAAAATAATTAAAGCCCTAAGTCTAAGGTCTGTATTTTATTTCTATTTGTAATTGGCCGATAAGATCTTATATTTAATTTCCAAATATAAAGATTTATTATTTCCATTACTATGCGTCTTACTCGGTATTAGTTTCAAGCATAGCTAGTCTGGAGAAGATTTGAACTATTATTTCGGGCAATAAAAAGTAGTTTGTTTTCTAATCATTCTCCCACTCTAGCACCATGCCATCGTATGCAAAATGAAAGCCTTCAGGCAATTGCATGTTTGCCCAATCATGCAAACCGATCAGATGTGTCAAATGAGTGAAATAAACATGTTTCGCTCCGATTTTTTTCGCAAAAGTGATAGCTTCGGGAATAATCAAATGGCTATGATGGGGTTCTTTCCATCGTAGTGCATTAAGAATAAGCGTGTCAATGCCTTGCAAATAGAGCAATTCTTCATCCTCTATGGACTTCATGTCTGTGATGTAAGCTAAACGTCCGAAGCGATATCCCAGAATAGGTAGTTTATCATGTATGATACCTATTGGCGTTACGCTTATGTCACCGATCTGCAATGGCTTATGTTTCTCGATGATGTGCAATTTCAGTTTTGGCACCCCTGGATAGAGATGTGAAGCAAAACAATATGGAAAATTATGCTTTATGCTCTTAACGGCTACATCATTGGAATAGATGTCAATGTCACCAAACTTGCAATAAGGTCGTAAGTCGTCTATCCCTCCATTATGGTCATAGTGACTATGGGTAACCAAAACGGCGTCAATTTTACGGAATGGTAGGGGTAATAGTTGTGTTCTGATGTCCGGACCACAATCGATAAGGACACGCGTTTGGTCAGTTTCTACCAATGCCGCACTACGCATTCGTTTGTCATGAGGATCATTACTTGTGCATACCTCGCACTGACAACCTATTACCGGCACACCATTCGATGTACCGGTACCTAAAAAAGTGAGTCTCACGATTTATATGATATTGACTTCAGGATATATATGTATCCCGAATTCTTGATAAACGTTTTCCTGAATAGCTTTCATCAAAGTTACAACGTCTGCACCAGTAGCGCCTCCAAGGTTTACCAATACTAATGCCTGCTTGTCATAAACGCCAGCCCTGCCAAGTGAACGCCCCTTCCATCCACATTGATCGATCATCCAACCTGCTGGTATCTTATAGCGTGTGGTACTCTTTCTTTCTGCTTCATCAGAACTAACATCCGTTGCAGGTTCTTGCACTTCAAAGTAGTGCACGTTAGGGTGTTGTTGTCTAACTTTATTGAGTGTTGCCTCGTCGACTATAGGATTCATAAAGAAGCTACCGGCATTTCCCAAATCTTCAGGGTCTGGAAGTTTCGCTTGGCGTATTTCTATAATGAGTTCTCGAAGGAGCTCTCCTGTTAATTGTGCAGGGGCAATGTTCTTTTCGGATAGCACCTTGTGCAGGTTGCCATAGTCCAAGTGAGGTGTGAATTGTTTATGAAGTTTATAGATGACATTTGTGATCAAGTATTGGTCTTTCCATTCTTTCTTGAATTTGCTCGAGCGATATCCATAATGACAATCTTCTGCCTTAATGGTCACCTGTTTTCCAGTTACAATTTCTATGGCATTGATTTCTAGTATCAAGTCCTTGACTTCAACACCATAAGCCCCTATGTTTTGAACAGCCGATGCTCCGCACTCACCAGGAATTAAGCTAAGGTTCTCCAATCCAAAATACTCTTGTTTGACGGCAAAAGCTACCATTTCATCAAAATTGGTACCTGCCCATGCATTTAGAATCACCTCGGATTTGTCAGAAGACCCGTCTTTACAATCAACAGAAAATCTTTTTCCAGGTGTAACAACCATGCCATGAAAATCTTCAGTAAGAAGTAGGTTGCTTCCACCGCCAAGAATGAGTATGGGTAACTTGCCTTTTTGTTGTCTTAAAATCTCGCTCAGAACAATAGCATCTTCTTCTGATTCATATACTATTAGCTCATCGCACCTCTGATCCATGCCAAAGGTGTTATATTTTAGTAAAGAACAATTCTTATAACGTTTCATCTTAGTCGTCTTCTATCCCTGCTGATCTGGTCATTAACTATTGAACTTGACCAATTTCCATTTTCCTCCAATTCTCTTAAAGTCAAGCTCTACCTCGAAACCATTGGCTATACCGCGGATAACCAATATTTTCCTGCTTGATTGCTTGTACTTCTGACCATAGAGAATATTATAGATGACACCCCGTGGAATTAGACCTGGCCTGAAGTCTGGCCATTGTTGTGGCACGATAACACCCGTAATTGTTGAGAAATCATCTTCTGGGTCAGGAGCAGTAAATTCTACCTCGTCGGCCATACTCTTCACCTGGAAAGCAGAGTCTGTTGAGAATCTTTGATAAAACTCTAAGAAGCTGCTATTCAGATTCTTGTTAATGGGCTTGTAATTGATAGCCGTCATTATCCATTCCCCATTAATGCGATTAAACTCAAACTGCTGAACCGTATGGCGTTTGAAGAATATCTTCTCCACCACAACATTATTTATCGTGGTGTCTTTCACTAATTGCTTCTGTCTGGGGTTGTCAAAAATGAGCGTGTAATATCCCTGTCGCATAAAGAAATGCTCCATTTTCCAATCGACCTTTTCAATCTTCTTTTCAAGTTTACCATTTCGAAAAACAGACAAAGGGAATTGAATACGCTTTGTTTGTAATTTTTTATTGGCGGCAAAATTGAAGACAAAGTCGTCGAAAAGTTCATCGGCAGCTTTGGGCATAACTGTTTGCATAATGAGACTGTCCGTTGAATCTGCCTCGGAGGTGTCAACTGGTAGCGAGTCTGTCTGCAGGGAATCCAACTGTTCAGGCTTCTTGTTGCCACATCCATACGGAGTAAGCATCACAAGCAAGAGCACTAACAAAACAATGGGACCTATTATCTTTCTCATAGAATACAACTCAAAAAACTCACGCAAAATTACAACATATTTTGAATATTAGCCTATGTTTTATGGATAAAATGCTTAACTTTGCAAACCAAAGGATAGAAGTTTAACATTATGATATTAGATAAGATAGACGTACTTCTGAAAGAGGTTGCCTCTATGTCTGCTAGGAACAATGAGGAGATTGAGCAGCTCAGATTGAAATATTTGAGCAAGAAGGGTGAGGTCAGTGCTGTTATGGCCGAGTTTCGGAATGTTTCTTCCGATCAGAAAAAGGCTGTTGGTATCAAGATTAATGAACTCAAGCAAGCTGCTTTAGAAAAAATTAATTTACTTCGCGAGCAAGTTGCTATTGAGGAGACTGGTTCCGAGAGTATTGACCTTACCCGTACGGCTTATCCTATTGGATTGGGTACACGTCACCCACTTACCATTGTGCGTAATGAAATTATCAATATCTTCCAACGCATGGGCTTTACACTCTATTTCGGGCCAGAGATAGACGATGATAAGCATGTGTTCACCATGCTCAATTTTGCGGAAGATCATCCTGCTCGCGATATGCAGGACACATTCTTTATTTCGCAGAACAAGAACGATGTAACCAAGAATGTGTTACTACGCTCACACACTTCTGGTGATGAGGCACACTATATGGAAACCCATGAGCCTCCTTTTAGAGTTCTCTGCCCTGGCCGAGTATATCGTAATGAGGCCATTTCGGCTCGTGCACATTGCTTCTTTCACCAGGTCGAAGGTCTATATGTTGACAAAGGTGTGAGCTTTTCAGACCTTAAGCAAGTGCTTCTTACATTTGCTCGTGAAATGTTTGGACCGGATACAAAGATTCGTTTGCGTCCGTCTTACTTCCCTTTCACGGAGCCTAGTGCAGAGATGGATATATCCTGTAACATCTGTGGAGGTAAAGGATGTTCTTTCTGCAAGCATACTGGTTGGGTGGAAATTCTTGGTTGTGGTATGGTAGATCCACATGATCTCGAAGCCTGCGGAATTGACTCTTCCGTTTACACCGGCTATGCTTTTGGAATGGGCGTGGAGCGTATCACCAACTTGAAGTATCGTGTTAACGACCTTCGTCTCTTCTCAGAAAATGATATTCGTTTTCTTGAAGAGTTTCAAAGTGCGTATTAACCCACAATTTTACTTTTCAATCTATATTATACGAGTACGGGAGAAGTCAATAGGCTTCTCCCGTACTCGTTTTCATAGCATTCAGGTTGTGTTTCAAATTGATTCACTCCGTAAAACAAATTGATTCACTGAGTAATTCAATTTGAATTACTCAGTGAATCAATTTGAAACATGAAGGAAAAGTTTATTTTCACTTCACATATATTTTTGAATTCATGCTTCAAAAATAAAATATTTGCTCCTATTCGTAGACTTCATCTATTCCGTACTCGGAATCAATATCCCCTTCCCTATCGCAAGGATTGAAATCTTCTGGTACGTCGAAGACAGAGGTTGAATCATAAGGTAAGCCCTTGTCACGGTATACTTTCTTCATGAAGTATGCCCAGATGGGTAGAGCCATAGTAGCACCCTGCCCCATTTGCATGGAATCGAAGTGTATGTCACGCTCCTCGCCGCCAACCCATACTCCACTAACGAGCTGAGGTGTGAAGCCCATGAACCAGGCATCAGCGTTTCGGTTGGTTGTTCCGGTCTTTCCTCCTATTTCACCTGGGATGTTGTAGAGACGTCTAATACGGCCGGCTGTACCTTCATCCACAACGGCCATAAGCTCTACAATCATCTTATAGGCACTTGAAGAACTAATCACTTCGTTCATTCTAGGTTGAAATTGCGCAATAACATTACCCTCATGATCTTCTATTTTGGACACGAACATCGGTGCAACGCGTATTCCATTATTTGCAAACGTGGTGTAAGCACTCACCATTTCCCCGACCGTTACTTCACAAGGACCTAATGCCAGTGCCATGGAAGGATAGATATCTGGGTTGTTAATGCCAAACTTATGAAGGATGTTGACAAATTGTCGAGGATTAAGTCTACTCATGAGGTAAGCAGAAATCCAGTTGTTTGAATTGGCCAGTCCCCACTTAAGTGTGACCATCTGACCATATCGACGTCTGCTGGCATTTCGCGGTGTCCAGGGTTTTCCACCTACAACATAGGTCCTTTGCACATTGGGTACCATATCGCAAGGGGAAGCACCGTTTTCCATTGCCAAAGAGTAAAGGAATGGTTTGATGGTCGACCCCACCTGCCTACGTCCTGCCATAACCATGTCATACTGGAAATGCTCAAAGTCAATGCCACCTACATAAGCTTTAACCTGACCATTATGGGCATCCATACTCATAAATCCAGCTCGTAAGAATGACTTGTAATAACGAATCGAATCTAATGGAGTCATCACGGTGTCTATGTCTCCATGATAAGCAAATACCGTCATGTCTGTGGGA
>Ga0070399_1000698_pt1 | contig 37561 bp, 27 predicted proteins | sample BioMet4_FD_61217 | JGI IMG/M metagenome (GOLD analysis project Ga0070399, IMG submission 61217) | Microbial communities from bioreactor (seeded with sewage sludge) at LBNL, California, USA - Biofuel metagenome 4 (version 1) | ecosystem: Engineered > Bioreactor > Anaerobic > Unclassified ... | reverse complement strand
CTTGAAATTCTAATGAAAGATGTAGTAAATAGTACCAAAACAAACATTCCTGTTAGTTATCACGAAAACTTGCAGATTATTAATCGTAACGCCCATAGACTATTAGAGCTGGTAAACCAATTGCTAGATTTCAATAAAATACAACAATTAGAGCCACAACGCAACTTTGCCGAATATAATATCCAAGAAATCATGGAATCAGTTGCGGAACGTTTTAAACCAACTCTACAACAGAAAGGTGCCGATTTCCAAATCGATTATCCTTCTGAGGAGTTTGTTGCAATCGTTGACAAGGAGGCAATCACGAAGATCATTAGTAACCTAATGACAAATGCTACCAAATATACACACAATATGGTGCATTTGTCTTGTAAGGTTTCTGAAGATAATAGGACTTTCAATATCGAAGTGGAAGATAATGGGGTTGGAATCTGTAAAGTAGATCAGCAAAAAATATTTAGCCCATTCTATCAAGCGCAAGACAACAAGCCTGGAACGGGTATTGGACTCTCTATCGTAGAATATTTGGTAAATGTACATGGAGGTCATATTTCAGTTGAATCTCAGCTTGGAAAGGGATCTATTTTTAGAGTTACAATTCCTACGACACAAGCCAATGTCATCACAAAACCTTCAAAGCCCGCGCAGGAAAGTAAAGAAGAAAAGCTATCTAGACCTGTTTTGAGCGATTCTAATGCTAAACAAATAGTGCTGATCACTGAGGATGATGAGGACATGCTCCGATTCTTGGCAAATAATTTTAAAACAGATTATACAGTGATTACGGCTCGTAATGGGCGTGAAGGGTTGCAGCAAGTGACGCGTCACCAGGTTAGTCTTATCATCTCTGATTGGATGATGCCAGAGATGGATGGCGCGGAATTCTGCAAACTTCTTCGAGCAGATTATCGCTATAGTCACATTCCATTTGTGATGCTTACTGCTAAAACAGACGATGAGAGTAAAACCCAAGGCATGAACTGTGGAGCAGATACTTTTATTGAGAAACCTTTCTCTATGGAATATCTGCGTGCATGCATTAAGAATATGATTGAAATTAGACATATGCTGTTTCAAAAGTATTCTGAATCACCTGATACGCCAATCTCAAGTGTCACTACTTCTGTAGTCGACAATGAGTTGTTATTGAAAATGATACAGGTAATCGAGGATAATCTTGAGGATCCTGGACTGAATGTTGGTTTTTTAGCAGAACATCTGAATATTAGCCGAAGTGGCCTATTCACTAAAATTAAAGCTATCACAGACGTAACACCCAATGAGCTTATTCAAATAGTAAGATTGAAGAAAGCGGCCCAACTCATTGCTGATAAGAAATATAGAATTAATGAGGTAAGTTATATGGTCGGCTTTAACAGTCCATCATATTTTGCTAAGTGTTTTCAAAAACAATTTGGGGTAAAACCTGGTGAATATGCTTTATAGCAAAGATAGTGACTACTACTGACTTGGGTAAACAATAAAAAATGCTCAGAAAACCTTAATAATTTGGTTATCTGAGCATTTATAGTTGCGGAGGCAGGACTCGAACATGCGACCTCCAGGTTATGAGCCTGGCGAGCTACCAACTGCTCCACTCCGCGATATTAGCTAAACAAATTCTTAACGGGTAAACTCGTGTTCCTTGTTTGCGAGTGCAAAGGTACAACATAATTATGATACCCCCAAACAATTTACTGTTAAATTAGTATATTTCGTGATTTCCATGTAATTTATATGCTGATGTTTGGTGTAATCGTGGAAAAATCATATATTTGCACAAAATAATAGGAATTGTGCAAAAGCCTTGCGCGTTCCATAATATAAAGAAAGATAGGCACATGTCTGTTTCAAAGACTAGGCAGAAGTTAGTGGATGTCGCTCGACAGTTATTTGCTAAAAATGGCTTTGCTGCCACAACAATGAATGATATTGCTGTGGCGTCAGGCAAGGGCCGACGTACGCTATATACCTATTTCAGCAGAAAAGAGGATGTATATTATGCCGTCATCGAGTCGGAGTTGGAGCGTCTTACTTTTAAGCTCGACGAGATTGCTTCTAGAGGCATACATCCCATGGAAAAGATTATTGAGCTTATCTATACTCACCTTAGCATGATTAAGGAGACCGTTGTTCGGAATGGCAATCTGCGTGCCGAGTTTTTCCGTAACATTTGGACCGTGGAGAAAGTTAGGAAGAATTTTGATGATGCAGAAATAGAATTGTTCCGTAAGGTCTATGCCGAGGGAAAGTCCCAAGGTGATTTCGATGTAGATGACGTTGAATTAGTCGCCGATATTACTCACTATTGTATCAAGGGATTGGAGGTTCCTTTCATTTATGGAAGGCTTGGCCATGGGTTAACTGAGGAAGCAAGCCGACCAATGGTGGCCAAAGTGGTATATGGTGCCCTAGGAAATAGGCGAGGATCTGCGAAATGACTCAGATTCCTAGTATTATTAAATAAGCCTTAGATTTACTTGAATCAATTATTATCAACATTAAAATAGAATCAACATTAAAATGGGATTATTAGAAGGTAAAACAGCGCTCATCACGGGTGCCGCACGTGGTATTGGCAAAGCTATTGCCTTGAAGTTTGCACAGGAAGGCGCCAATATTGCATTCACAGACCTAGTTATCGATGAGGAACATGGTGGGCTAGAGACAGAGCGTGAAATTGCTGCACTTGGTGTGAAGAGCAAGGGCTATGCTAGCGATGCATCAAACTTTGCCCAAACAGAAGAAGTGGTCAACCAAGTAAAAGCTGACTTCGGTTCAATTGACATCTTGGTCAATAATGCAGGCATCACCAAAGACACCTTAATGCTCAAGATGACCGAGGGGATGTGGGACGCAGTGATCAATGTTAACCTTAAGAGCGCCTTTAATTTCATTCACGCTTGCACACCTATAATGATGCATCAGCGTGGTGGCTCTATCATTAACATGTCCTCAGTTGTTGGTGTTCATGGCAACGCTGGTCAATGCAATTATGCTTCATCTAAGGCCGGACTAATTGCCTTGGCTAAGAGTATTGGTCAGGAAATTGGTAGTCGTGGCGTGCGCGCTAATGCTATTGCGCCTGGTTTTATTGACACTGCCATGACCCAAGCTTTGCCAGATGATATCCGCAAGGAGTGGATTAAGAATATTCCACTTCGTCGTGCTGGTAATGTAGATGATATCGCCAACGTTGCCACATTCTTGGCCTCTGATCTGTCAAGCTATGTCACCGGGCAAGTGATACAGGTTGATGGCGGCATGAATATGTAATTCTTTCGAGAACAATATCTTTTGGCGTTGTGATTCAATTTGATTCATCGCGTGATTCAATTTGATTTATGGTATGATTCAATTTGTTTCACTCTGTGATTCAATTTGAATCACAACGCCAATATTGTATTATCAAATTACCTACGAGATGATTATCGTTTACGAGGACAATCACTTGATTATTGTTTACAAGCAAAGTGGAGAGATTGTGCAGGGTGATAAGACAGGTGACGAACCTCTCTCTGAATCTGTAAAAGCATATATCAAGGAAAAATACCAAAAGCCAGGTAATGTGTTTCTTGGTGTGGTTCATCGCTTAGATCGTCCTGTGGCTGGATTGGTGGTGTTTGCTCGCACAGGAAAGGCTTTGTCTCGGCTTAACGAAATGTTTCGTAAAGGTGAAGTGCACAAAACCTATTGGGCTATTACTAAGGATGCTCCAACAGTCTTGATGGGGACATTACATCATTGGTTGGTCCGTAACGAGAAGCAGAATAAGAGCTACGCTTATGACCATGAAGTACCAAACAGCAAAGAGGCATTTTTGAATTATCGCGTTATTGGTCATAGTACAAATTACTATCTCTGGGAAGTACAATTGCTTACAGGTCGCCATCATCAGATCAGATGCCAACTCGCCCATGTTGGTTGTCCTATTAGAGGGGACCTAAAGTATGGCGCCAAAAGAAGTAATCCAGACGGTAGCATCTCCCTCCTGTCTCATAGCATTTCTTTTATGCATCCTGTTTCCAAGAAAAGAATTTCTATTGATTCGCCATTACCAGACGAACCACTATGGCATGATATAGCAAAAAGCGTGGAGAAGTAAGACTTTTCCAGCTTTTTCTTTTATTATTCGAAGATTTATTCCATTTTTTTTATTTACTTTGCACTATGTACACGTCGACTGGTGTCTATGAGTAAATATCTGAAGTGGGGTGGTATAGCGATCCTGATACCAGTTCTACTTATTGCCTTATTATTCGCATTGTTTTACTTTCCACCCTTTCAGCGGTGGGCAGTAAGGCGGGTTACAGCCTATGCTTCCGAAGAGATGAGTATGGAAATTAGCGTCGGCCATGTGCATCTTGCTTTCCCCCTTGATCTATCTATGCAAGAAGTTAAAGTATTACAACCTAATGATTCTCCACTCAACAAGAAGGATACGGTAGCGTATATAGGTGATGTTCGTGCTGATGTCCAACTTTTTCCATTGTTGAAAAAGCAGGTAATGATAGATGAACTATCATTCAATCAGATGACAGTAAACACGGCTCATTTCATTCCTTCTGCACGCATTAGAGGCAAGGTGGGCCACCTTGACCTACAAGCACATGGCATTGATTTAGGAAATCAATTGGTCAATGTCGATAATGCTACGCTTGATAATGCGAAATTGAGTATTGAACTGAGTGACACAGTCCCCCCAGATACGACACCTAGCACTAACTTCTGGAAGATAAAATTGGCTAATCTTAAGGTGAGGAATACGGACTTCACACTTCATATGCCTGGTGATACATTGTCTGTGAATGCTTATTTAGGAAAGGCCTCTGCTCGATACGGCTATTTCGATCTTGGGAAAAGCTTGTACCAAGTTTCTCATCTCAACTGGGATGATGGTCGAATGAAGTACGATCAGAATTTTGTTTCTAAGTGTAAAGGGCTTGATTACAATCATTTGGCACTCGATAAGCTGACACTGAAGGCTGATTCCTTTTCGTTTGGTAACGCAATCACCAGTGTGATTATTCGTGAAGGTGCTTTCAAAGAGCAAAGCGGATTGACTGTAAATGAGTTGCAAGGCCGTTTCTATATGGACAGCACAAGTCTAGCGCTTCCATCGCTGATGGTGAATACGGAGGCTGGAACAAAATTGGGGCTTAACTTTCAGATGGATAATACTGCCTTTGATGAAATTGCTCCAGGGAAATTCTCCGTCAGCCTCAAGGGACAAGTCGGTAAGCAAGATCTTATGACTTTCATTGGAAGTAAACTGCCTTCACAACTCCGAAAGCAATGGCCGAATAAACCATTGATTGTAATTGGCGACGTTCGAGGTAATATGCAGAAGTCACGAATTAAGATTAATGACTTGTCTATTCCTGGAGTCATTAAACTCAAGGCAGACGGATTTGCCGAGAATCTCCTTGAAATGAAGAAGTTAAAGGCAAATGTGGATGTAAATACTAAAGCTCAAAACCTTAGCTTTGTGTCCGCTTTGTTCGATCCGAGCATTCGGAAGACCTTCAATATACCTAACGGAATTGGTTTTGATGGCAATGTCAAGGTTTCTGGCAACGAGTATGCTAGTACATTCAAGGCAACACAAGGCGGTGGAAATTTGCGTGGGCATGTTGCGTTTGACGCTAATAAGATGGCTTACAATGCAATGCTCACGGCCAACTCATTGCCTTTACAAAACTTCCTGCCACATCAAAACTTGCATCCGTTTACGGGGTCTATCGAAGCCAAGGGAGAAGGTGTTGATTTCCTTTCACCCAATACTCGTTTGATGGCAAAAGCTAGAATCAATAAGTTTAACTACGGAGAATACAATCTGAATGATATTGATGCTACTGCTACCATTCGTAACGGACACATTGTAGCTGATGTGGACAGTCGAAATCCATTACTTCAAGGTAAATTCACTATTGATGCTTTGACCGGTGGCAAAAACCTGCGCGCTACACTGACAGGTGATCTCCATAGAGTGGATCTTTATAATCTGCACTTCACTGAGCAGCCACTTGTTATTTCAATGTGCACGCATGTTGATGTATCAACTGACTTAAAGCAAACTCATCAAGTTCGTGGCACCTTGAGTGACATCACTATATTGAATAATGAAAAGTATTATCAACCTGAGAATATTGACATTGATATGCTCACTTCTCGTGATACAACGCACGCAATGGTCTATTCTTCCGACTTTCAACTTAATATGGATGTATCGGGCGGATATGAGCAACTATTGAAGAGCGGACAGAAATTTGTGTCAGAAATGCAAAGTCAATATAAGAATAAATATATTGATCAGATACGTCTCAGAAAGCAGCTTCCTCTAGCGCGCATATATCTTGTTTCAGGTAAAGCCAACATCATAAGTCACATTCTTAGACATTACGGCTATGACCTGAATAACGCATATGTCAATTTGACCTCATCACCAGTTAAGGGACTGAACGGCAGTTTGCAGGTGGACTCCTTAGTAGCCAATGGCTTTGAGATAGATACAGTGCGTTTCAACGTTTTTTCGGATGAGTCAACCATGACCTATACAGCCCAGTTACGTAACGGAAAGGATAATCCCCAATATATTTTCAATGCCTTAATCGATGGTTCCATAAATGAGCATGGAACAAGCTTAAAGACACGGGTTTATGATCTGCATGATCGACTTGGCGTGCAACTTGGATTGCAGGGGTCTATGGAGCAGAATGGTATTCGTGTGCATCTTTTCGGAGATGACCCTATCATTGGCTATAAAAAGTTCTCAGTAAACGACAACAACTATATTTTTATGGGAGATGATCGTCGTGTGAGTGCCAATATGGTTCTTCAGGCAGCTGATGGCATGGGTATGCAGATTTTCTCCAACGATCAAGATTCCACCGTCTTACAAGACTTATCCATTAACCTTCATAAGTTTAACATCGGCGATGCGCTTGCTATGATCCCCTATACACCAAATGTAGAGGGCATCCTGAACGGCGACTTTCATATCATTCAAACATCAAAAGAGATTACGGTATCATCGTCAGTCAATGTAGCCAACATGATCTATGAAGGCAGTACAATAGGTAATATTGGGTCAGAATTCACTTACATGCCGCGCTCTGACGGTGGACATTATGTAGATGGGATACTCCTTCACGAAGGCAATGAGATCGGTGTGCTGACTGGAACCTATTTTTCGCAAGGCAAAGGTGTGTTGGATGCCAAGGTTGATCTAGAGCGTTTCCCTATGGACATGGCAAATGGTTTTATACCGGATCGACTCATTGGTTTCAAGGGCTATGCCGAAGGAACATTGTCTGTAAAGGGTTCTGTGAACAGCCCAAATGTTAATGGCGAGGTCTTTTTAGACTCCACTTATATGTTTAGCGAACCCTACGGAGTTGAAATGCGCTTTGCCGATGACCCAGTTACAATAAAAGACAGTCGACTGCTCTTCGAAAATTTTGAGATGTTTGCTCATAATGAGAGTCCGCTCAATGTGCAGGGATATTTTGACTTCTCTAATATGAGTCGCATGAATATGGACGTTCGCATGCGTGCCAACAATTTTTTGCTTATTGACTCAAAGGAGACTGGACGCTCTGATGCATTTGGCAAGGCCTATGTCAACTACTTTGGCACTATGCGAGGGTTGTTAAGTAATCTCCAAATGCGAGGTCGATTGGATGTATTGGGAACTACTGATTTGAAGTATAATCTGAAAGACTCTCCACTTTCCAATGACAATCAGTTGGAAGGGCTGGTGGATTTTGTCGACTTTAAAGATACTACAACCCAAGTAATCAATCGCCCACCTATCACGGGACTCAACATGGACCTTTCTATCAGTATCGATCAAGGTGCTCATGTTGACTGTTTCCTAAATGCGGACAAGTCCAACTATATTGATATAATTGGCGGTGGTGACATGCGTATGCAATATAATATTGTAGACAATGTACGTCTTAATGGTCGCTATACTATCAGTAGTGGTGAGATGAAATATTCTTTGCCCGTTATTCCATTAAAGACTTTCACTGTCCAAGACGGTAGTTATATAGAGTTTCGTGGTGACCCCATGAACCCCCGACTAAATCTTACTGCCACCGAGGAAACTCAATCAACTATTGGCAATGGGACTAATGAGGCTAGGCTTGTGAAGTTCAACTGTGGGGTAGTAGTGACCAAAACACTACAAGACATGGGGTTAGAGTTTATTATCGATGCTCCAGAAGACATGACGATCCACAATCAACTACAGATGATGTCTAAAGAGGAACGTGGAAAAATAGCTGTAACTATGCTCACCACAGGCATGTATCTCTCGGAGGGTGGTACACGTGGATTCACAATGAACTCTGCTCTAAGTTCTTTCTTGAACAGTCAAATCAATCAGATCTCAAACAAGGCACTACGATCTTTGGATGTAAGCATCGGGGTAGATAACTCAATCCAAGGTAGTGGCGCATTCCACACAGATTATTCATTTAAGTTCGCAAAGAGATTTTGGAATAATCGCTTGCGTGTATCTATTGGTGGCAAATTATCATCGGGAGTCGATGCAGCCATGCAGAACGAGACATTCTTTGATAATATAACCTTGGAGTACCGTCTAAGTCCTACCTCAAATCAATATCTTCGTTTGTTCTACAAACGTAACAACTATGATTGGCTGGAAGGAAACATCGGCAAGTATGGAGGCGGTTTCCAATGGAGAAGGAAACTTAACAGTTTAACGGATATCTTCCGATTTAAGAGCGATGTCACTGATTTGCCAGCAATTCGTGTTGATTCGATTCAGAAACCTATTACAAAGGAGGCGTATGGAAGTGGAAAATAATCATATATTATCTCACATCTTTCATGTTTCAAAAGTTACTGGGCAAAAAAATGTGTCATCGATCAAACTTCGTACTATTATGATGCTGCATTTTTTCAGTTATCACAATTTGCCGTGCAAGCTCCGACAAAGAGCTACTTTCATCTTTTTTTTATTTTCCATATTCACTCTCTGTTTCTTTTCATCGTGCTCATCTACTAAGAGCCTGCCTGAAGGAGATCAGCTTTATATCGGTCTATCGGCAATAAAATACAATGCACCAGAAAAGGGCGAACACTTCACAACAACTCAGGACGAACTTGAAGCTGCACTGTCAACACCGCCAAACGCTGCGCTTTTTGGTAGCAGTAGCATCCGTTCACCTTTTCCTTTTGGGCTTTGGGTATGGAATGAATTTGTGAACCGGGAGGATAATTTGAGTCAATGGATACTGAAAACTTTTGGTTCGAAACCAATATTGATGAGTTGGGTCAACCCAGAACTTCGCGCTTCGGTTGCCAACGAGGTTTTAAGAGCACATGGTTACTTTCAAGCTAAAGTTACTCATGATGTCATAACGCAAAGTAATCCTAGGAAAGCGAAGATAAGCTATCAAGTTGACATGGGACATTTATTCACCATTGACAGTCTGCAATATTTGCGTTTTCCCAAGGCTACTGATAGTTTACTTCGTGTTACACAGGCTGAAGCAAATATCAAGAAAGGTGATGCATTTGATGTATCCACTCTTGAAGCCGAACGGACACGCGTTAACAGGCTTTTCCGTAATAATGGTTTCTTTTACTATCAGCCTGGATACGCTTCTTATTTGGCAGATACCGTCTCTTCACCTGGCAAGGTTTCCTTGAAGTTTCAACAGGCAGAAAATATCCCACAAGTAGCAAAACGCAGGTGGTATATTGGTAATGTAGACTTGGATCTTCGTAAACAGTTTATGGAACAGCTTCTGGATTCTACGGGAAGACGTAGCATGATCATTCATTATAATGGTCGTCGATCACCTATACGTTCTTCTGTCATTCGCAATTCTCTCAAGCTTCAAAAAGGCAAACTCTACAACTCAAATGACCATGAGGAGAGTTCGGCCAGCCTAACAAGTACTGGGTTGTTCAGCTTAGTCGATTTTACATTCACGCCTCGGGATACAACCGGACTAAATGACACCCTTGACCTGCGGCTAAATTGTGTCTTCGACAAGCCATACGACTTCTACGTTGAGGGTAATCTCACAGGAAAGACTAGTAATCGCTTCGGTCCTGGTTTGGTAATTGGTCTTACCAAGCGCAATGCTTTTCGAGGGGGCGAACTATTAGACATTAACTTACGTGGAAATTATGAATGGCAAACAGGACATAAGGCACAAGGAACAACATCGGGCTTTAATAGTTATGAATATGGCTTTGATGTGTCATTGCAATATCCACGTCTAGTCATCCCGTTTGCTGAACAACTAAGGCGGAGGAATCGTCAGCGTGGGCAACGAAATGATCGCAGGCGTTTCTTTGTTCCAACCACAACAACGCTGAAAATGTCGTCAGATATTATCAGTCGAGCGAACTTCTTCAAACGACACATTGTGTCTGGTGAATGGACATACAATATACAGTCATCACCCACTAGTCGCCATCAGTTCAATCCACTTATCTTCTCCTTTGAGTTTATGCGCAGCAAAACACCCGCTTTTGACTCGATCTTGACGGCAACTCCATATTTGCATTATACCATGCGCGACCAGTTTGTGCCGAAGATGCAGTATGTTTATACTTACACAAGTCCAACCAATTACCATAACCCTATATGGTGGCAAACTACCCTGAGCGAAGGTGGAAATCTTTTATCTTTAGGCTATTTGATAGCAGGAAAACAATGGGGCGAGAAAGACAAAAAGCTTTTTAAGAATCCCTATGCGCAGTTCTTAAAAGTTGAATCTGAACTAGTAAAGAAATGGCAACTCACCCAACATAGTTCGCTGGTGGCCCATTTTGATGCGGGTGCAGCTTGGAGTTTTGGCAATTCTTCGGCAGCTCCATACAGCGAGCAGTTCTATGTAGGTGGAGCTAACAGCATTCGTGCATTCACAGCACGCTTCATCGGCCCTGGTAGCTACCATAATCCTGAGGACGCATCTGTTTATTACCTTGACCAAACTGGAGACATTCGACTGTTAGCAAATCTGGAATATCGCCCCCGTTTGTTCGGAAACCTTTATGGAGCAGTGTTCCTTGATGCTGGCAATGTTTGGAATATCAAAAACGAAGATCGTCCAGGTAGCACCTTTATGTTCAAGAATATTTTGAAGGAGACTGCCCTTGGTACAGGTGTTGGTTTACGTTACGATCTTGAATTTCTAGTTATTCGTTTGGATTGGGGCATCGGTATACATGTACCCTATAAGCCTGGATTTTACAATATGGACTCATTCAAGGATAGTCAAAGTCTTCACTTTGCAGTGGGGTATCCGTTCTGATTTATGGGAAAATGGTTTTTCGATAGACAATTATTTTGTAACTTTGCATCAATATAGAACTATTCATTTAAAAATTAAATAACAAATGAAACCTACATTGTTACTCCTCGCTGCAGGAATGGGTAGCCGCTATGGTGGCTTAAAGCAGCTTGACGGTTTAGGACCCAATGGCGAGACTATAATGGATTACTCCATTTATGATGCCATTCAGGCAGGATTCGGCAAGATTGTATTCGTTATTCGTAAAGATTTTGAAGACCAATTCCGCGAGAAAGTGCTTTCAAAATATGAAGGTCATATCCCAGCTGAGCTTGTATTCCAGGGTATTGATGCGTTGCCAGAGGGTTATTCTGTACCTGAAGGACGTTCAAAACCATGGGGAACAAATCACGCAGTTATGATGGCAAAGGATGTAATTAACGAGCCTTTCTGTGTTATCAATTGCGATGACTTCTATAACCGCGACAGCTTTAAGGTTATTGGGAAGTTCCTTTCCGACCTTCCAGAAGGAAGCAAGAACCGTTACGCAATGGTTGGATTTCGCGTAGGCAACACCCTTAGCGACAATGGGACTGTGGCACGTGGTATCTGTTCCAAAGACAAGGACGAGAATCTGACTACTGTTGTGGAACGTACAGAGATTGAGCGTCATGGTTCTGATGTGCAATATAAGGACGAAAATGGAAATTGGATAAGTGTGCCCGATAATACTCCCGTATCCATGAACGTGTGGGGCTTTACGCCAGACTACTTCGAGTACAGTGAGGTGTCTTTTAAGAACTTTTTGTCTGACCCGAAGAATCTAGAGAATCCAAAGGCCGAATTCTTCATTCCACTGTTGGTCAACCAACTCATCAATGATGGTACAGCTACTGTTCGAGTGCTAGATACTACTAGTAAATGGTTTGGGGTGACCTATGCCGCAGACCGCCCTGATGTAGTATCAAGAATTCAGAAGCTAATAGATGAGGGTGTTTACCCTGCAAAACTCTTCTGATATCGTTCAAGATTGACTTGTTCTGACTAATTATTATAAATTAGTGGAACACAAAGCTTAAACATATTATATTAATAATATCCCGTGTAGTCCATAAATAGGGCGGCACGGGATGCTTGTTTATTCGATACTATTCACACAAAGTGATAATGCTGTCTTCTTCATCGTCTTTATATTGACAGTAAAATGTTACCTTCTTAGCTTTATAACATCACAATTATAAAATAAAAGGAAAGGGCGAAAGCACCGGAATATGTATTATTGCCGGTACTATCGCCCTCAGGAGTCTAGTTTAGTTGATGTGTTATAACTGTCTAATATTAAAATGACAACTTGTTTGCTGTATATTAAAATACTATTCTTTAGCCATCTGACGGAGCTCAATCTTCTTGTTAATATCGTCAATCACTTCATCAGAAAGTTCATATTTGGAGATGATGAAGATTGCGAGGACAAGGAGTATTGCAGGTATTATAGCAACAAGCCATAATATTCCTTGTTCGGCCATAGGACTTTGTACAGTAGAGTTAGTCTGATCAAAATCAACGAATGCGAGTATCATTCCAGGAACTACGCCTCCAAGCGCCATACCTGCCTTATAGAATATGCCAGTCAGTGCGTTGACAATACCAGAGATGCGACGCCCAGTGGTGTACTCGCCATAGGAGATTACTTCAGGAACCAATGCCCACATATATCCTGTAGCAACGATAACACCCGTGGACTTGACAAATTGGGCAACATACACTAACCATATTTCATCCTTCAAAGTTGGAACCATTGAGATGATGTAGAGCATGGCCATACCAAAGATGGCAATACCTAGAAATACATAGAACATCTGTTTTTTGCCGATGGCGCGTTTGATGGCTGGTACCATGGGCATAAAGATAAAGGCTGGGATGGAACCCAATCCCATGAAATTAGCCATCTGGTCTGGAGTGCCTTGCACATTGTAAATCATGTAGTAACTACCTGCTGAGTTTCCGATGGCCATCATTGCAAAGGCAGTAACAAAAAAGAAGGCAAGCACTCTCAACGGTTTGTTGCGCACAAATTCAGTCCAAAGGTCAGAAACCTTTACGTTGGCAGTCTCACTTTTGTCCATTACCACGCGCTCTTTCGTCTGAGTAAAGCAGAAGATAAGCAGAGCCAGTCCGATTAGGGAGTATATGAGCATCGTTGTGAACCATGCGCCGGAGGCTTCCTGTGTGTTGACCTTGCCATCGGACGCCAATGCAGAGACGATCTTTGGGATACCATATGCTACGGCAAGACCACCAAGGTTGGCAAAAAACATTCGTACGGATGTAAGTATCGTAATCTCGTTTGTGTCCCTGGTAAGGGAGGCATTGAGTGCGCCATAAGGTACATTAACAAGTGTGTAGCACATCGACATACCTACATAGGTAACGTAGGCATAGACTAAAGACCCGTGAAAACCATTCCAAAAACATAGAATAGCAAACCCCGTTAGAGGAATACCACCCAAGACGAGGTATGAACGGTACTTGCCTAGGCGTGGAGAATGTTTGTCGACAAATGTGCCTACGAGCGGATCCCACAGTACGTCAACTAGTCTAACGATAAGGAACATAAATGCTGCCGAGGCTGGATTAAGCCCATACACATTGGTATAGAATATCAGCAGATACATGCCGATAGTCTGGTAGATTAGGTTTTGTGCCAAGTCGCCAGACGCGAAGCCGGTGCGTTGTAGCCACGATAGTTTGTAAAATCCGCGTTTTTCTACGGAAGCGATAGTTTGTTCCATTTAGGGTCTATGATTATTTGAGTTGTTTGTGATAGTGCAAAGTTAGCCTTTTTCTTCTGTCTGCCACTTTCTCAATGTTTCTAATTGTTTTATATTTGTATCATACCCATGAGCTCTAGCTAACAAACGGCGATTTGTGCTGTTGTAAACGTCTTTTACATACAAAAACAGCTTGCACTTCTAATAGCTAGCGCTTACCTATAGAATAATCTGGGCGAGAACATTTTAGATGCCCTCGCCTTGTACTTACACGCCTTACGAATCAAATGAAGCGAAAAGTTTAGTTTAACCGCCCCTCAACTACAGGCCAGTTGATGATACTCCACATTGCCTTGACATGATCGGCGCGCCGATTTTGATAGTCGAGATAATAGGAATGTTCCCACACATCTATCCCCAACAATGGATTGAGTCCATAGCGCAATGGATTGCCTGCATTTGTCTCCTTGGTGATAACCAGCTTTCCGTCTTGATTTTGAGACAACCATGCCCATCCTGATCCGAAGAGCGAAGTACAGGCTTGCTCAAAATTTTTTTGAAAGTTGTCAAAGCTACCAAATTCGCGATTAATAAGTTCTGCGATTCGTCCGGAGGGTTTGTTGTTGACAGTGGGTGACATGAATTGGTCAAAGTATAGGGTGTGATTCAGTACTTGTCCTGCATTATTAAATATGGCACCATCCGGAGCAGTCTTGACAATTTGCTCAATAGACTTACCTTCCATTTCTGTACCAACAATGAGTTTGTTGAGCGTGTCAACATAACCCTTCAAATGTTTACCATAATGAAAATTGATGGTTTGTGCGCTGACGACAGGCTCCAATGCGCTGGCCTGGTAGGGTAGAGTTGGCATCTGAATGCCTACCGCTAATAAGAGTTGTATAAATAATGTCATAATCGTTTCAAAAATATGGGGGTTTATTAATTACTAATCTATTATTTGTAAATATAATATTTATTCCTTTCTCAGACGAATAAATTGTAAATATTACATTATATTTAACGAATATATAGAATTATCACGTTCGGAAAGAAATGCATTATTTGTATTCCTTACCTTAACGATAACTTGTCTAGTAGCCAATACATATCTTTAGGGATTGTGATTCGAATTAGTTCACTGCGAGATTCAGATTGAATCACGGTCTGGTTCAGATTGAATCACAATATGGTTTCATTTACATCACCAGCAATTTGTTGTCTTCTTATTCTTGTTTTATCAAAAATTAGCATTACTTTTGCAAGTAACCGTATACGTTTAATTATAAAACCAAAGAATAATACTCTTATGAAAAAAGTTGTTATGCTATTGACGGCACTGATGCTGACACTCTCAGCCAATGCTCAGTTTGAGGAAGGTAAAGTCTATGCGGGTGCATCGTTGACAGGATTGGACCTGGCTTATAATGGAGCCAAGGACCTCAGCATCGGTATGCAAGCCAAGGCTGGTTATATGATAGCTGACAACCTCATGCTTTTGGGCGAAGTAGGCTACGACCATGCCGGTAAGGATGCTGCTCACATCATAAATCTAGGAGCAGGTGGTAGATACTATATTATCCAAAATGGAATTTTCCTTGGAGCTAATTGTAAGTATGTTCATGGGAACAATGGATATAATGATCTTATGCCTGGGGTAGAAGTTGGTTACGCTTTCTTCCTCAGTCATACCGTTACCCTTGAGCCATCCTTATATTATCAGCAAAGTCTCAAAAAGCATTCAGACTACTCAACCATTGGTTTGAAGATTGGTTTTGGCATTTATTTGTAGAAGGAGTCACATAATTGATGGAACAATATCCTTCTGCTCTTTTAGAGAAGGCCGTTTCGGAATTCTCTAAGCTTCCTGGTATTGGGCGTAAAACTGCTTTGCGCCTTGTGCTTTATATGTTGCGTCAGCCAGTGGATAATGTTTCTGCTTTTGCCGATACCATATCCTATGCACGTAAAAATATTAAATATTGTAGTGTCTGCCACAATATGAGCGATACGGATACATGTAGCATTTGTGCCGACACCAGGCGAGATGCAAGTACAGTTTGTGTGGTGGAAAATGTGCAAGATGTGATGGCCGTGGAAGCTACTCAGCAGTATCATGGAGTTTATCATGTGCTTGGTGGTGTCATTTCCCCTATGGATGGAGTTTCGCCGGGCGACCTGGAGATTGCTTCTTTGGTTAAGCGTGTTTCGGAAGGAAATGTTAGGGAAGTAATCTTTGCGCTAAGTTCAACTATGGAAGGCGACACTACCAACTTTTATCTCTCCCGTCAGCTAAAATCCTATAACGTTAAACTTAGTGTCATTGCTCGTGGAATTGCTGTAGGTAATGAGTTGGAATATGCTGACGAGGTAACACTCGGACGATCCATTCTTAATCGTACACCATTAGATTAATTTATTAGAAATATGTCTTCAGTTCGAAAAACTCTGCTTATTCTTTTCATCTTACCAATTGTTATAAGTCTGCTTATTGTAGTGTTATATGAGTCAAACATCTTATCAGCCGGTATTGACTCAATACAAAGTGTAACGGAAATTTATTGGGTAGGTGCTATGGAGGTTATTACAATTTGTTTCATTCCAGTATCTTTGCGCTTGCTGAAGTTTGATTTTGCAAAAAAATCTCTTGCAGCAAATCCTATGAAAGGACTTGTTCGTTGGGGAACGATGCGTTTGTATATGCTTGCCCTGCCTATGCTGGTCAACACCATTTTATATTATCAATTCATGAATGTTGCCTTTGGCTACTTAGCTATCATTGGTTTGCTTTGTATGGCCTTTGTTTATCCGTCTGCGGCTAGATGTGAACAGGACATGAATATTAAGTCTTGAAGCTAACCATAATCATAGTAAGCTATAACGTAAGGGATTACCTTGGGCAGTGTCTGCGTTCTATTGACCGAGCCATGAGTGGTCTTGATGTTGAGGTGATCGTGGTGGACAATTGCTCTAAGGATGGTACCGTGGATGGTCTTTCAAAGGAGTTTCCATGGGTTCGTCTTATTAAGAGTAACCGTAATTTGGGTTTCGCAAAGGCCAACAATCAAGCCATTCGAACAAGTAAAAGCGAATATGTGCTTCTCCTCAACCCTGACACCATAATTGGTGAGGACGTGTTGCGTTATGCTTTGCAGTTTATGGATACCAATCCCAAAGCTGGTGGGGCGGGTGTGAGGATGCTTCGAAGGGACGGGTATGATGCTTTGGAATCGCGCCGTGGTGTGCCTACTCCAATGACTGCATTTTATAAGATGGTTGGATTATGTGCTAGATTTCCCTATAGTCGTCGTTTTGGCAGATATTATATGGGCTATCTGTCCTGGAATGAACCATCGAAGATAGAGGTCATCAGTGGAGCTTTTTGCTTGTTGCGACGTGAGGCGTTGGAAAAGGTTGGGCTTTTAGATGAAGATTTCTTCATGTATGGAGAAGATATTGATCTAAGCTATCGTTTGCTAAAGGGTGGTTGGGACAATTGGTATTTGCCTTTACGAATCCTTCATTATAAAGGCGAGAGCACACAAAAAACAAGTTTCCGCTATGTGCACGTATTCTACGAGGCCATGTTCATTTTTCTTAGAAAGCACTATGGGCATCTTAGCGTGTTTCTGGGTATACCAATCAGGTTTGGTATCTTGTTCAAGGCAATTGGCACCTTAATCACTGCGTGGTGGCATAAGTTGAGAGCAGGTTTGGGTTTCGTAAGTAAACATAAGGTTGTAGACCCCCAATATATTTTTGATGTCAGTGAAGAGAGTAAGCCACAATGTCGCCTTTTGATTGAGAGATATGGTCTAACGGCTAGGTTTTTGGATGATACCGAGTTGCTATTATTGGTCGATGATATGCAAAAAACAGGTCTGGTATATTTTGTCTACGACACCTTAAAGTATACTTATCATGAGGTCCTCGAACACTTTTCGTCTATGGCAAAGGATAATCTGCGCATAGGAGTGTATCATCCAGAAGTGAAGATATTAATCACTGATAACGAAATCATGCAATAATCTATGGAGAATTTGCCTAAAACTCGACTAAGAGCCATTGAGCCTGAAGACTTAGAAGACTTATATCTGATTGAAAACGATCAGGAACTTTGGAGGGTCGGCATTACTAATGTGCCTTATTCTCGTTTTGCATTGCACGAGTATCTTGCATCTGTTACTGGTGATATATTCACTGATAAACAGTTGCGTTTGATCATCGAGAATATGGAAGGTGAGACAATCGGTCTTGTAGACTTATGCAATTTTGATCCTCGCCATATGCGTGCAGAAGTTGGGATCGTTTTGCAAACGCGTTTTCATGACAAGGGTTATGGTCGCTCCGCCATGCTACAACTTATCCGTTATTCGCACGAAGTGGTACATTTACATCAAATGTATGCTTTGGTAAGTCTGCATAATGTCCGTAGTATGGAACTCTTCAGGACTATTGGCTTCCAACAGGTTGCGGAAATCAGTGATTGGCTTTATGATGGAGAGCACTATGAAAGTGTCATCTTAATGCAATATTTTTTATAAAAATATTTAATCGTTTGTTTGGAAGAATGGAATTAAAACAGTACCTTTGCAGCCGTAAAAAATCAATCTAAGTATGGCTTAGGACGATTTTGGTGCGTTAGTTCAGTTGGTTAGAATGCCTGCCTGTCACGCAGGAGGTCACGAGTTCGAGTCTCGTACGCACCGCTTCTTTTTTTACACACCAAGGTGCGTTAGTTCAGTTGGTTAGAATGCCTGCCTGTCACGCAGGAGGTCACGAGTCCGAGTCTCGTACGCACCGCTTCTTTCTTTTTCTTTTTCTTTTTATTAAAACATTAAGAAAGAAGGTCATGTAAAAAATTTGATATAAATCAAGAAATCAGCACTTTACGAGTTTTCTCTGGTTCTTTTTGTATCTTTTTACAGCTATTTCAAAATAAATCTGTTAATTTTGTACTTGTTAAGTTATCAATAATAGATTGTTTTTTGTATTATTAATATTCATTTCATTATGACAGAAAAGAAAGCAGCAGAGAAGAAGGTTGCACCAAAAGCAACTACAACAACAAGCAGCAAAACTGTAAAAAAACCTACAGCAAAGAAGGTAGAGGTTTTGGTTGACGCAGAGAATGCAGGATTCCGTGCAGGTGATGTATATCAGGCACTTTCCGCAGTTGGCGTTGCACAATCTGTGGATCAGCTTGCAAAGTCCACTGGAAAAACAGAGACTGAGGTACTTCTCGGTATTGGCTGGCTCCTGAAAGAGGGAAAAGTTAAAGGTGAAGAAGGCAAAGTCGTACTTGCCTAATCTTCATATTAATTATTGAAATGGCTGTAATCCATTAAGGATTACAGCCATTTTATTTTTATTATTGTCAGCAATATGTTGTCATTTTTCGTTGAAATATTCTCTAATTTATATTCGGCTGAGTAATTGTTTATACTAGTGAGACTAACTATAGCTTTTCATAATGCAGGCTGTCTGAACTTAAAGAATTGCCTAACTGAGGTTAGAAAGCGTGACAAGGTTTGGTTTTGAGCTATGCCACGCACCTTTTTATACTCACTTATAGAAATGATTAGGCGGTGTTTAGCTCGTGACATCGCCACGTAAAGCTTACGGGCGTCTTCAGCAATGGCCTTTGGCTTGCCAATATTGTAATAGTTCGGAATGCGGCCATCAATAACGTCGAACACTATAACATTGTCGAACTCCAGTCCTTTAGCCTTGTGAATAGTTGTCACAAAAATCCGATCGTCTATTGTCGAGGCTCCACAGAGGTCGGCTTCTTTGAAAGTAGTTATCTCCATGATGTATCTATCAAGTTGTTCTTTCAGTGAGGGCGCTTTAATGATGTCTATTACATCGGCAGTAAGGAAGCGATAAATGTAGTTCAATTTTGGTATAGCTGTTATCCATCCATTAACTTGGAGTGAAGTGGTGAATCGCTTCATTTCCTGTACTATTGCAGGCTCTTCGGTCTTACCGAGTCGCTCATAAAGCGTCTTACGTCCTGAATCATTGATCGGACCATAGTTTTTGCGCAATAAACGAATATGTTCCTGCACGCTCTTCCTTCCTAAATATTCTCTTTGGCTGTCTCGGAATTTCTGGCCATAATTGTAACAATAGTTGACTAAAGACACCGTGGCATGTACGTCATCATCAGCCAAATGTGAGTTTTCTCCTTCTAGTCTCAGTTCCTTAAGGAGAGTTTTGAGTTTAAAAGCCTTAAGGTCAGGCCTAAGGAGACGTATAAGTTTCAATGAGTCGAAGCAACGTATATGCTGATGTTTCCATTTGTTTTCAGGCAAATACTGTTGTAGATTATATGACAAAATGTGATTATCAAACTCTGCATTGTGCGCCAAAAGCACACCACTTCCTACAAAATCTATGAATTGTTGTAATGCCTCCTTGTGTGTGAATAGTTGTTGGTGCTTGCGTTCCTCAATAATGGGATTGACTAAATCACCAAGCATAGCAGGAATTTCACGATCAGTCAATATGTGTACCGAGAACTTACCAATGCTTTTTCCCCCAATAATCTTTTCAGCTGCAATCTGGATAATATCATCCTCAAAAACGTTTAGTCCTGTTGTTTCTGTATCATAGACTACAATCTCCTCTTTTTCATACGTCGTCAGGAAATCTTCAAGATAAGTTGAGTCGGAATAATTAAAGAAATCGGTTGGTATGATAGCACGTTCTTCCAACTGATGGACGAACTTCCGTGCCGATGAACTAGTTTGGCAAACTTTCATGCCTTCCATGAGCCGTGACCAAGCAAGAAAATTTCGTTCATTCTCCAAAACACAAAGATGCGACATTACTAGTTTTACCTCCGGCGTGGCAAAGATATCCTGTCCGGATACCTTGAAGTGCGCTTGTTCCATGTTTGTGAGTATTTCACTCACACGGTCCGCATCATAATTGGAACTAACAATGATAGCCGTGGTCTCTTCTGGATACTTAATGGCAAGGTGTATGCTCAATTTCGCTACATCTTCATATTCTATCTCAATAGTCTCCGAAGAAGTGATGAGCAATTCGTCCCCCTTGCTTTCCATGTCCTTGAGGGGTTGGGGTAATAGTTCTGGGTCAGAGCCGAGCTCGTTAGTAGCATAGCTGTTGAGCATATCCACTAAGTATTTGGGTGAACGATGGTTCACGCCAAGATGGTGTACATGCCCGAAACATCGCTTTTTCAACATCTCAAGAGTCATGAGTTTTGCACCCATAAATGAAAAGATAGCTTGCTGTTCGTCGCCAAGATATATAATAGTTCCTTTTCGAGAGTTTTCCAACTCGTTGTGCTCCTCAAACCTACAAGTTGACAATAGGTCTATTACAGCTAATTGCAAGAGGTTTAGGTCTTGAACCTCATCCACCTGGATCCATGGGTAGCGCTTGTAAGAATTATCCTCTCGAAGTGCGATGAAAGTTAACTGCAATAAGTCCTCGAAGTCTAGAAGGTTATTTTGCTGTCTATAGGCATCGTATGCATGTGCATACTTCATTTTTGTAAGCGTCTGCAGAGCTTGCTGTTGCATTGCGAAATCTAAGTCATCTTGCCCTACAAGGTCTTGGTAGAAGTCGTTGTGGTCATAAATATCAAGCATTGCTATAGCAGAAAAAGGTCGTTGTTGTATCCTGCAAATTGCCTCCAATACCGTGATATCCTTTTTGGTGGCACACTCCGGATGCAATCTTAGGTGCTTTGGGATGCCATGACGTAGCTCATACATTAGGTGAGAAAAGAACATTATTTGGCTATATATTTTTCTTCGTTGGTAATTTCCGAGTACCTGTTGCTCGTCTTCCTGAAGGTACATCGCAAGAATACTTATTGTAGTGTCATCATCGATAACAGCACTTTCTGCGGGCACAATGCTGTTGCCAAAGAGAAATCGAGAGCAGAATCGGTGTACATTGCCCACAAACACATCTGTCGTCGCAGGGTCATTGATGTTCTCTGAAATGCGTTCGCGCATACCTCGTGCCGCTCTATTGGTAAAAGTCAGGCACAGCATGTCCTCGTAAGCTACGCCGAGCATATGAGCTTGGCGTATGCGCTCAGCTAATATTTGCGTCTTACCACAGCCTGGAGGAGCCAGAACAAGATGGCATCCTCCATTGGTTTCGACGATTTGCTTTTGTGTGTCGTCTGGTATCCAATTCTTTGTTGAGTTTTGTTTCATAGGGATATGTGATTTTGTTACAAACTTAACTATTTTTGTGGACACCAAATAGAATATTTTTCGAAAATCGTTATCTTTGTCATCGATGAAGATTATCCGTAACCATATATTGCCACCGCGACACTATGATGCCATCAATATCATGGGATTGCTTTTCTGTCATAAAGATACCGTTTTGACAAAGGAGCTTGTACGCCACGAGTTGATACACACAAGGCAAATGCGTGAGACACTTTTTGTTGGCTTCTATTTGTGGTACATCTTAGAATGGCTTATAAGACTACCTTTGAAAGGTAATGCTTATCTACACATTAGTTTCGAGCGCGAAGCCTATGAACATATGGATGAGCCTGATTATCTGCTCAGGCGTCGACCCTATGCTTGGTTCAAATACTTAGGTATACATCGTTTGTGGGGCAATGGTAAGCATTGCTGAACTATTGACATCCAACGTTTCGGCATGCCGTTCATGCTTTCTTGTTGTATGAAACAAATTGAAACACGACGTAATTCAATTTGAATCACTCTATGAATCAATTTGAATCACAACATATTTTTTATCGAAGTGTCTATTGAGTTTGTGTCTGAACTATAGCCATGCGTCTTTTCGCATGATTTGTCAGAAAAGCTATAGAGCTGTACGGTTAAGTAAAAATAAGTTCTAAGAAACTCAAAGACATAATACTCCCGCTAGTTTTGTCGACCATAAGCTTATGTGATACTACGCATTGTTCCTGCTTGTCGGAGGAGATTTTTTATTATTTCACCACCTAAAACGAGACCAGCGGAAGCCGGAACAAAGGCATTACTAGCAGGAACAATGCGATGAGGAGTGGGGGATGAAGCCTTGTTATTTGCATCATTACTCTTTGAATCCTCTAATAATACATTTTCCATCATTGGCTTTAATGGCTTTTCCTCACTAAAAACCACCTTGAGATGGCGGATGTGAAGATCGCGCAATTTTTTCCTTATTACTTTTGCTAAAGGATCCATGGTGGTTTTTGTGATATCCGCCACATGGAAAGCTGTAGGGTCAAGTTTGTTGGCGGCACCCATAGAACAAATGAGCGGTACGTTGAGGGTATGGCAACGCTTGATAAGTTCGAGCTTAGCTGTGACCGTATCAATACAATCCGCTACATAGTCAAACTTGCTAAGATCAATGCTATCAGCGTTGTCTGGCATGTAAAACATAGGATGTCGATTGACAATACACATTGGATTAATGTCATTTACACGTTCAGCAGCTACATCTACCTTGAGTCTGCCAATGGTTGAATGTAGTGCACATAATTGTCTGTTGATATTGGAAATACTAACGACGTCATTATCAAACAAATCCAAAGCGCCGATCCCACTTCTCGCTAAAACTTCCACAACGTAGCCACCCACACCACCTACACCAAAGATGGCAATGTGAGCACCCTTTAGCGTATTCATTGCAGGTTGTCCCAAGAGCATTTGAGTGCGAGAAAATTCGGTCTCCATATATTGTTTTACTTATTTAATGGTACAAAGTTAGACTATTTTTGCTAATTTTGTGGCATAACATTCAAGAAAACAGATGGAAGAGGAGTTCGAGAAATATTGGAAGAAACACCGTGATTCTTTAGTGCAAATTGCACCTCAAAACTTGAAGGAGGAGAGGAAGGCTAGCAGCAAGATGAATACGGCGGGTGACTGGCTATTATTAGTCATCCCAATAGTAGTTTTTCTTTGGGTATCTGACTCTGGACCCATGGATAGCATATTGGGAAACTTCCTAATTGCCTTAGGTTGTTTCTTGGTTGCTTTTTATCTGACAATTTTGGCAAAACCGTATGTTACGGGCAAGCGAAATGTGACGGAAATAGATATAAATATCCAGAAACATTTCTATCAAATATATCAGAAGGGTGGATTAGGGGCTTTGGATGAATTGCGTAATTAACAAGTGCTATACCATCATTAGGTCACTCATTATCGAATTACTGATAGTTATTCCTTGCCTTGTTAAATAAAGCCGGCCATCCTCTTCTGCCAGTAGTCCTCGATGAATATAGGTTTCAGAGTTTTGAAGCAAATAGTCCCTTTGAACTGATGACAAAGTATTAAGGCAGATTCCTTCCTTTGTTCTTAATGCAGTGACAACTAGATCGTTATATTGTTTTTCTTCGTCTAAAACTTCTTCTTCGTAGGGAAGCTCGCCTTTCTCAATAGATTCCATATATTTTTTAATGTCAGCTATGTTCCAACGGCGAGATTTAATGTCGTAGGAATGAGCCGCAGCACCAATTCCTATATAAGGAATGTTGTGCCAATAGCTCGAGTTATGGCGACTTCTGAATCCAGGAAGAGCGAAGTTACTGATCTCATAGTGCTCATATCCTGCCTCGGTGAGCCTCTGGATGAGCAAATCATACATGCGTAGGCTCAGCTCTTCGTCTATTTCCTTTACCTTACCTTGTTGTAAAAGGTAATAGAGTGGAGTACCTTCTTCATACATCAATCCGTAGGCAGAGATGTGCTCCGGTTGAAGGTTGATAGCATGTTGGATGTCAGATAACCAGTCTTTGAGCGTTTCCTGAGGGAATCCAAACATTAAGTCAATACTCACATTGTGGATGCCATGGTCGTGAATGATGTCCATGGCATGGTCCACTTCTTCCGCGTTATGCCGACGATGGATAAAATTCAATCGATCGTTGGAGAACGTCTGTGCTCCCATGCTCACTCGATTGACTGGCAAGTCTGAAAACATACCCTTGATGATATCGTCTGGATTACATTCCATTGTAACCTCTGCTGATGGATCGACGTCATATACCCTATATATATGATTGAATAGACGATATAAGTTTTCGTTTGTAAGTTGGCTAGGCGTGCCCCCGCCAAGATAGATAGTTTGAATTGACGGCTTCTCCGATAGAATCTCGATCTCACGGCATAGAGCATCGACATAGCGATTTTGCACAGATGAATCAATAGTAGAATAAAAGCCGCAATAGATGCAGCGGCTTGCGCAAAACGGAATGTGTATATATAGCCCAGCCATGAAGAATTGCATTTGGAACGTAAAAATACAAATTATTTTAAAATAAATGAGATTTCTATTGCATTCTTTTGGAGTCTATTTTTATTTTCCCTATCTTTATCATCGAAATGGAGTAGTTACTCCTAACCTTAACGAGACAACATTATTATACTAACACTTAAAATCTTTTGATATGAGAGTATACCAGACAAATGAAATTAAAAACATTGCATTGCTTGGCAGTGCGGGTAGCGGCAAGACCACTCTTGCCGAGAGTATGCTGTTTGAGGCAGGCATTATAAAGCGTCGTGGGACGGTGGAAGGCAAGAACACTGTGAGCGATTACTTCCCAGTAGAACTTGATTACGGATACTCAGTTTTCCCGACGGTGTTTCATGTTGAGTGGAACAACAAGAAGCTAAATATTATAGACTGCCCAGGATCTGATGACTTTATCGGTGGCGCTATTACTTCAATGAACGTGACCGATCAAGCCGTGATACTCATCAATGGCCAGCAAGGCCCGGAGGTAGGAACCCAGAATAACTTCCGCTATACGGAAAAGTTGAAGAAACCAGTTATTTTCCTCATTAACCAATTGGACTCTGAGAAATGTGACTTTGACAACATTATTACTACCATGAATGACATTTATGGTTCGAAGTGTGTTCAAATTCAGTATCCTTTGGAGACAGGCCCCAATTTTAACAGCATCATTGATGTGCTGATCATGAAGAAACTATCATGGGGTCCTGAGGGAGGAACGCCAAAGCGCGAAGATATTCCTGCTGAGGAAATGGATAAGGCAATGGAACTTCACAAGACTCTTGTGGAAGCTGCAGCAGAGAACGATGACGCATTGATGGAGAAATTCTTTGAGAGTGAGTCTCTTTCCGAGGACGAAATGCGTGAGGGCATCCGTAAAGGTTTGGTAACTCGCAGTATCTTCCCTGTTTTCTGTGTAGCTGCCAAGAGTGATATGGGCGTGCAACGTCTTATGGAATTCCTTGGTAATGTGGTTCCTTTCGTGAGCGATATGCCCAAGGTTCGCAACACGCGTGGTGAGGAAGTTATTCCGGATAGTAATGGACCAGAGAGCCTCTATTTCTTCAAGACTAGCGTAGAACCGCATATCGGCGAGGTATCATATTTCAAAGTGATGAGTGGATATGTAAAGACAGGTGATGACTTAGCAAATGCAGACCGTGGTTCTAAGGAACGCATGGGGCAGATTTATGCATGTGCCGGAGGCAATCGTATTGCTGTCGATCAACTCAATGCTGGCGATATAGGCTGTACAGTGAAACTCAAAGACGTGAAGACGGGCAATACTCTGAATAGCAAAGAAGTTGATCAGAGATTCAATTTCATCAATTATCCAAATTCGAAATATAGCCGTGCCATCAAGGCAAGTAATCCTCAGGAGATGGAAAAGGTGATGGCTGCGCTTCTCAAAATGCATCAAGAAGACCCCACATGGGTTGTAGAACAGAGCAAGGAGTTGCGTCAGACCATTGTACACGGCCAGGGAGAATTCCATTTGCGTACATTGAAATGGCGTCTTGAGAACAATGAGAAGCTTTCGATAGTTTATGGCGAACCGAAAATTCCTTACCGCGAGACCATCACAAAAAAAGCTAAGGCAGAATACCGCCACAAGAAACAGAGTGGTGGAGCTGGCCAGTTCGGTGAAGTACATCTCATTGTTGAGCCATACGCTGAGGGTATGCCTGACCCTGTAAGCTATAATTTCAATGGTCAGGAATATAAGATGAACATAAAATCCAAGGAAGAGAAGGGCTTGTCTTGGGGTGGTAAGCTTGTATTCTTAAACTCAGTGGTGGGTGGAGCTATTGATCTTCGGTTCATGCCTGCTATTCTCAAGGGTGTGATGGACTGCATGGAACGAGGCCCTCTTACCGGTAGTTATGCTCGTGACGTGCGCGTGGTGGTCTATGATGGAAAGATGCACCCAGTAGATTCCAATGAGCTTTCATTCACTCTTGCAGCACGTCATGCCTTCTCAGACGCATTCAAGGATGCTGGTCCTAAAATTCTGGAACCAATCTATGACCTAGAAGTTTTTGTACCCTCTGACTACATGGGGGATGTGATGAGCGACTTACAAGGTCGTCGTGCTATAATCATGGGCATGGATGCAGAAGCTGGTTATCAGAAACTTTCGGCTAAAATACCACAGAAAGAGTTAGCAAACTATAGTGTTGCACTCAGCTCTCTCACAGGAGGTAGGGCAAGTTTTATGACTAAGTTTGCAAGCTATGAGCTTGTGCCTAATGACTTGCAACAGAAGCTTATCGCTGAACACGAAGCTGAAGCTGTTGAAGAAGAATAATCCGTAAGGTGAATTTTTAGGGTAAACTTTCCCTCACGATACTTATTTTAGTGTCGTGAGGGATTTTTATTTATATATAGCGAACTAGAAATTTATAAAATCGTTAAAAACAGTAAAATTCAAATAATCAATTAACATTTATGTGTTAAATCATTAAGTTTTACCTTATCTTTGCCCATATGAAAAAGAAAACCATCTGGACCATAGCCGTTATCATGGGGATTTCGTTTGTATTCTTGCTTGGATTGCAGCTTACATACATCCGTGAAATGGCTAATATGAAGAAAGAGCAGTTTGATGAAAGCGTTAACCGTGCTCTTTATCAAGCTTCTCGCAACTTAGAGCTCAATGAGACTCTACGCTATTTGGAGAAAGATGTCAACGCAACTGAGCGTAGGGCGATCAAGAAAGATAGTGCTGGCACACGCTCCGGAGCTCCAAATGATGGAACTGTGCAATACTCACATCAGTATTCCGTGACCGGGAAAGATGGTACCGTTTATTCTTCTTTCGAACTGAAAACCATGGCTTCAAAACCCGCTCATATGCCAAAAGCCATGATATTGCGGACCGACAAGAACTCTAACACTGCTGCAAGCAAGTCAATGCAGGAGATTGTAAAGAATCGCTATGTCTATCAAAAGGCTTTGCTTGATGAAGTAGTGATGAATATGCTATATTCTGCTTCGGACAAGCCTTTGAAGGAAAGAGTGAATTTCAAGATATTAGACCAGGATCTTAAGGCCGAATTAATGAATAATGGGATTAACATTCCCTATCACTTTACGGTGTGTACACAGGATGGTCGCGAGGTGTATCGTTGTCCAGAGTATTCTGATGAGGGTATAGAATATACCTACACTCAAGTGCTTTTCAGAAATGATCCTGCTTCTCGTATGGGTGTCGTGAAAGTGCACTTCCCAGACATCAATAGCTATATCTTCTCTAGTGTACGGTTTATGATACCGAGTGTGATGTTTACGATAATTCTATTGATAACGTTCATTTTCACTATTGTTGTTGTCTTCCGCCAGAAACGTTACACAGAGATTAAAAATGACTTTATCAACAACATGACCCACGAGTTGAAGACTCCTATTGCAAGCATTTCGTTGGCGGCGCAAATGTTTAATGATGACTCGGTGACAAAGAGTGATAAGATGATGAAACATCTCATGGATGTGATTACCGATGAGTCTAAGCGATTGCGTTTCTTGGTGGAAAAGGTATTGCAAATGTCGATGTTTGACCGCAAGAAGGCGCCCTTCAAAAAGAAGCATCTTGACCTTAACGAGGTGCTTGAGACAATCGCTAATTCATTCTCCCTTCGTGTTGAGCATACCGGTGGAAAGATCTTTATTAACATAGAAGCCATCGATTCTGATATCTATGTAGATGAAGTGAACTTTCAAAATGTGATTTTCAACTTGATGGACAATGCCGTTAAATATCGTAAACCGGACGAGCCTCTTAATGTTTATATCAAAACGTGGAACGATGACCAATACCTTTTCTTCTCCATCAAGGACACTGGAGTAGGCATGAAGCGCGATAGTCTAAAGAAAATATTTGAAAAATTCTATCGTGTTCATACAGGGAATGTTCATGATGTGAAAGGATTTGGCCTTGGCCTTGCCTATGTCAAGAAGATCATAGATTTGCATGATGGCGATATAAAGGTAGATAGCGAATTGGGTAAAGGAACGAAATTCACTGTTAGGTTGCCAATAATCAAGGATTAAAAGAATTATTAATTATAAAACATAAGATCATGGAAGAAAAAATTAAGATTTTACTTTGCGAGGACGACGAAAATTTGGGTACGCTTCTCTGTGAGTATCTTATTGCCAAAGGGTATGATGCTATCCTCTGTCCAGATGGTGAGGCTGGTTATAAGGAGTTTACAAAAGATAAGTTCGATATGTGTGTCTTAGATGTGATGATGCCTAAGAAAGACGGATTTACACTCGCTCAGGAAATCAGGCAAATCAACCCACAGGTGCCAATCGTATTCTTAACGGCTCGTGTGCAGAAGGAAGATGTGCTTGAAGGTTTCGACAAGGGTGCAGATGACTACATCACTAAACCTTTCTCTATGGAGGAACTAGTGAAACGTGTGGAAGCAATCTTACGTCGCGTCAGTGGCAAGAAGAATAAGGAAAGCACGCATTATAAGATAGGTCGCTATACATTTGATACTCAAAAGCAGTTGTTGATTATCGGAGAAAAGCAGACCAAGCTGACTACCAAGGAGAATGAGTTGTTGGCATTGCTTTGTTCTCATGCTAATGAGTTGCTCAAGCGTAATGACGCTTTGCGTACTATCTGGATCGATGATAACTATTTCAATGCTCGGTCAATGGATGTATATATCACTAAACTGCGCAAGCATCTGAAAGATGATGACCAGGTGGAGATTATTAACATTCATGGTCAGGGCTATAAGTTGATTATACCCGAGGAAGAATAATTTGATCAGACTTGTGATTTGATTCGCAGGATTGAATGGGAAAACAAGACAAATGGGGAAGAAAATCTTAGATTTTCTTCCCCATTGATATTTTAGAATACTCTTCCTTTGAAGAAAAAGGAATTGCTACATGTCTTATTCTCCGATTGCTGCAACGCCAGGAAGTACTTTTCCCTCAATTGCCTCAAGCATAGCACCACCACCAGTCGAAACATAGGAAACCTTGTCAGCAAGATTAAACTTGTTGATTGCTGCAACAGAGTCACCACCACCAATAAGTGAGTATGCGCCATTTTTCTCTGTAGCCTCAGCCACATAGCGTGCGATCATCTCTGTACCATGTGCGAAATTGTCAAATTCGAACACGCCTACAGGACCGTTCCAAAGGATAGTCTTAGAATCAAGGATAATTCTTTTCCAGTTTTCCAAGCTCTCTTCGCTGGCATCCATACCTTCCCATCCATCGGGAATGTTGAAGATATCAACAGTTTGGCGGTTGGCATCATTGGAGAATTTGTTAGCGGCAACAGTTGCAACAGAAAGGCTAAGGTTAACGCCCTTCTCTTTGGCAGCTGCTAGAACGCTAAGAGCTTCTGGCATCAAGTCATCCTCATGAAGTGAGTCGCCAATGTGCCCACCCTGAGCCTTGATAAATGTGTAACCCATACCACCACCAATGATGAGGTTATCCACTTTATCGAGGAGGTTCTTGATAACAGCGAGTTTGGAGCTAACCTTTGAACCACCGATAATAGCTGTAAATGGATGCTGGGCATTTTTCAATACATTGTCGATAGCTTTCACTTCTTTTTCCATAAGGAATCCAAGCATTTTGTTATCCTGATCGAAGTAGTCAGCGATAACTGCGGTGGAAGCATGACGACGGTGTGCTGTTCCGAAAGCATCGTTAACATACACGTCAGCATATGATCCAAGCTTCTGAGCAAACTTCTTCTGTGACTCCTTCATAGCCTTAGCAGCCTCATCGTATTCAGGGGTTCCCTTTTCTACACCTAATGGTTTACCTTCTTCCTCAGGATAGAAGCGGAGGTTTTCAAGCAATAAGGCTTCACCCATTTTCAATGCTGCTACTTCTGCATCTGCGTTGGCACAGTCGTTTGCAAATTTAACCTTAAAGCCTAGGTTTTCAGAAACCTTGTCAACAATTTGGTTCAAGCTAAGCTTTTCGTTCACTTTACCCTTTGGCTTGCCCATGTGACTCATCATAATCACAGCACCGCCGTCAGCAAGAATCTTCTTCAGTGTTGGAAGAGCACCACGAATACGGGTGTCGTCGGTTACCTGGCCGTTCTCATCCAAAGGCACATTGAAATCTACACGAACAATTGCTTTCTTGCCAGCAAAGTTAAATTCATCGATTGTCATAATTATATTTTTAAGATGTTAAATATTATTTTCTGTACTACAAAGTTACTCAAATAATGAGACATAACGGGTCTCTACCGTTTACTTTTATTTTTTTTTCACGGCTTTATTTGAGATTTGTCAAATCAGAGTAGCAATCTTACTCTTCGTAAATTGTATTGTCCTCAATGCCAGCTTCATTAAGAGCCATTCTGCGTTCCCGACATGTGCCACATTTTCCACAATGCACCTGTCCGCCTTTATAGCAACTCCAAGTTTCAGAGTAGTTAATTCCTAAGGCCTTTCCATGGCGGGCAATGTCCGACTTCGTGATTTTTGTATATGGAGCAAGTATCTCAATGCCAGGGAAAGTTCCCGCTTTAGTAGCCTCGGACATAGCATTCACAAAATCAGGACGACAGTCAGGATATATGGTATGATCACCAGCATGATTGGCCATCATTACATAATGTAGATCTCGGCTCTCGGCAATTCCAGTCGCAATGCTCAACATAATGCCGTTACGAAAAGGAACGACTGTAGATTTCATGTTATCTTCATTGTAATCTCCTTCCGGTATAGTATCCTGACCTTCGAGTAGTGAAGAGTGGAAGTACTGATGGATGAATTCAAGAGGTATTATAATATGAGGAATGCCAAGCCTTTGGCAATGCAATTGAGCAAAATAGATCTCGCGGGCATTATGTTTGCTACCATAGTCAAAGGATATTCCAAGGGATATCCGATTCTGAAACTCATAGAGCATAGTGATGGAATCCATACCCCCAGAGACTATTATAATTGAATCTTTCATATTAGTAATTAATCGTGCGAGAAAGAGTATGAGATTATATGATTAATTATTCTTGTTTTCTCTGCTTTCTTAATGGAAATGGTTTAACCAAATAAAGCGCTAAGTGCACCTTCTACTTTTTTTACAGGGTGCAGTTCTATTTGGTATTTATGTGTGTTGATGTTTTTCAAATTATAAGAAGGTAGGATGATATGGCTAAAGCCAAGTTTCTCAGCCTCAGCTATACGTTGCTCAACACGACTTACCGGTCGCACTTCTCCGCTCAATCCTACTTCCCCACACATACACCAGCCAGTCTCGATGGGGGTATCTACATTGCTTGATAGCACTGCTGCTATCACACTGAGGTCCATAGCCATGTCAGTAACACGTAGTCCTCCGGCGATATTAAGAAATACATCCTTCTGCATAAGCTTAAATCCAACACGCTTTTCCAATACGGCAAGCAACATGTTTAGTCTGCGTTGGTCGAAGCCTGTGGCTGACCTTTGAGGTGTACCATAAGCAGCCGACGATACCAAGGCTTGTGTCTCTACGAGAAAGGGGCGTACACCTTCAATTGCTGAGCTTATGGCAATACCTGAGAGACCATCATGATCCTTTGTTAATAGCAGTTCAGAGGGGTTACTCACTTGCCGCAAGCCATCCTGCCGCATCTCATAGATACCTAACTCTGATGTGCTGCCGAAGCGATTTTTCATACTTCGAAGAATGCGATACATATAGTGTTGGTCACCCTCGAACTGTATCACGGTATCGACAATATGTTCTAATATTTTTGGGCCAGCCAAAGTGCCTTCTTTGTTAATATGGCCAATTAGAATGACGGGGACACCGCTTGTCTTGGCAAAACGGAGTAGGGCAGAGGCACATTCGCGGACCTGTGTGATACTACCTGGTGAAGAATCCACGGTCTCTGTGGCCATGGTCTGTATGGAATCAATCACCAATAACTCTGGTTGTGCTTCTTGAATGTGCCCAAAAATATTTTCCAGAGATGTCTCACAAAGTACAAAAATTGACTCCGGATTTTTAGGATTGAGTCGCCCGGCTCGCATTTTTATTTGGTGGGCACTCTCTTCTCCACTAACATAAAGGATGCGCTTTTCATGCATGTGGAGAATAGTCTGAAGGATAAGCGTGGATTTCCCAATACCAGGCTCGCCTCCTAGCAGAATGATACTACCAGGGACAATGCCGCCACCAAGGACTCGATTTAATTCTTCATCATAGGTATCAATACGTGGTTCATCCTTTGCGGATATTTCATGAAGCAGCAGAGGTTTATTGGTGGTGCCAATTGATAGATGGTTTCTGTCCCCTCCATGACGAATTGATTGTGCCGCATTGCTTGCTGCATTGGTTCCCGAGTTAGAGGCTACCTTGATTTGCTTGAACGATGACCATTCCCCACATGAGGGACACTTGCCCAACCATTTAGCCGATTCATAGCCACAGTTGCTACAAACGTACATCGTCTTATCTTTTGGCATATTTACGTATAGTTTCCTTGTTAATACAATGCAAAAGTAGTGCATTTTTCCCATGATTGAAAAAATTTAGTACTATCTTTGCAATCAAATGAAGATACTTTTTACTTTCATTATATCGATGGCTTTGGCAGCTGGTTTTACCAGCTGTGGTCAGTCCTATCACGAAAAGCAACGCTTATCTATTAGGGAGCGTATGCGCTTGGCCAGTGAAGATTCTGCTGCTTTGAAGATTGCCACCGTACCTACAATGGATTGCCTTCCCCTCTTTATTGGCGTGGAGGACAGTCTGTTTCAGAAGGCTGGTGTAGATGTTCACTTACGAGCACGAGGGTCTCAAATAGATGGAGATACGCTCATTGCTGGCAATCATGTTGAAGGCTTTGTAACTGATTTGATACGTGCTGAACGTCTAAAAAAACGTGGTGTTCCTCTTCGTTATGTAACATCTACAAATGCATATTGGCAAATTATCACCAACAGAAAGGCACGTGTCAAAGAGCTTAATCAGCTTTCTGACAAGATGATTGCTATGACACGATACTCAGTAACTGATTATTTGGCTAATCTTGCCGTGGACAGTGCCAAGCCAAAATATGACGTATTTCGTGTTCAGATCAATGACGTAAATATCCGTTTGAAGATGCTTGTCAATAACGAAATGGATGCGATTGTCATTCCTGAGCCGCAGGCCACAACAGCAAGACTTTTGAAAAATTCCGTCTTAATGGATAGTCGTGATAAAGATTTCCATTCTGGTGTAATTGCTTTTAGGGAAAAGGCGCTAAAGAATAAACAGCGTCAAAAGCAATTACAATTATTTCTGACTGTTTATGATGCCGTATGCGATTCCATTAACAAATATGGAACACTTCATTATGCTAAAGTTATAGAGAAATATATGGGCGTTGACAACAAGACTGTTAAGGCCCTTCCCAACTTACGCTATTATCATTCCTCTGCTCCACGGGTAAGGGATGTTACTCGTGCACGTCGTTACTGGAATTGACTTTACCCCCTATCGTTTTAAATACATGAACGAACAACAACAAAGCATAAATCCAAAGACTGGCATTCAGGAAATTCGGCGAATTGAGAAAAGCCTAGTTGATAGCGGCTTCTTAGGTGAGGCGTTGCTAGATACAAAAGAGTTTCTCAATACGTTTCATAATGCTGCGCTAGAAAATCGATTGGAGAAGATAGATAATGACTATACTTTGATGCGTGATTTCCTAAGCAAAGGCTATAGGGATGAGAAGCGGGATACACTATATCAATCACTTATAGGCAATCTTTATCGGCTACTGCAGGATGTTGTGTTGGAATATGAGAAAGTGCATAATCCTATGCTTTTCCCTCATCTGCAATATCAATCCACTCTTTCATTTGATGTTGATAGTATCCGAGAAAAGTTGGAATCTTTTGTGAGTGAAGTAGCATTCAGTTCACTTGAAATCAATTCCAACCAATCAGAGCTGCTCAAAACGGTTTACTCCGAGCATCATTATTATATCCAGCAACTATTCGACGCCATTCTTTTTACTCAACAGTGGAGTCATGATTTTGCTATGAATTTAGCCAATTTGCTGATATCACCAACGATTGATTCTTTGGATGCACAGCTGCTTGTGTCCGTAATGTCTTTGGGAGCTATCTACAATAAAGACCCCGAACGTCTCCTCGCATTGCTTGAAATCTATAAACAGACGAATGATGAGCATATTAAGCAACGTGCCTTATCGGGTTGGGTGATGGGTGTTGACGATGATATGCTGAAGTTTTTTACATCTGTTAATGACGAGATCTCTGCCGAATTAGATAATGAAAAGACGCGGACCGAGGTGCTCGAACTGCAGATGCAAGTGATCTATTGTCGTAATGCACAACGCGATACGGAAAAGCTAAAGCAGGATATAATGCCAACCCTGCTCAAGAACCAGCAGTTTGAAATCACTCCTACAGGTATTAAACCCAAGGAAGAGGATTCTATGGAAGATATTCTTCATCCTGATGCAGCCGACCAAAAGATGGAAGAGTTGGAACAAAGCCTTCACAAGATGATGGACATGAAACAACAGGGAGTGGACATTTACTTTGGCGGCTTTTCACAGATGAAACGCTTTTCTTTCTTCTATACTGAGAGCAACTGGTTTATTCCATTCACTAAGAATCATCCACAACTGCAACATCTTTCGACAGACTTCCTTAATTCGGGCATGATAAAGACCATTTTAGATAGTGGGTCCTTTTGCGATTCCGATAAATACAGCTTTGTGTTGGCCACGGCGTCTATATATGATCGGCTACCAGCAAACATCCTCGAAGCTTTGAATGCTGGTCAGGGTAGCATGGAGATATATGGCGACCATGAGATTGATATGACTGATCCGACGTACATTCGACGCATGTACTTGCAAGATCTCTATCGATTTTTTACACTTAGCGATTTTCGCAGGCTCTTCGAGAATCCCTTCGATCATCAGCATTTCCTTTTCCTACTGCATCCAATATTTCATCATAAGATGGCCTACGAGGCTAGAAGGATACAGAAATTCTTGCTTAAGCAGAAGATGTATTCATCACTTTCTAGGCTCTTTTATGCCTACAAGGATCATAAGAACATAAATGATCTTAAGATGGAGACAGTCATATGTATGCATGACGAAGATTATCTGCAGGCCATATATCTTTATGAACTTATCTTGAAAGCAAACCCAAATGATCGCCAGGCTTTAGCTGGTTACTCCCAAGCTAGCTTCATAGAGGGTGACTATAAGGAGGCGGCAATCGGTTACCGAATGCTTCTTGAGCATGATCCAGATAATAAAGCTATTGCCCTCAACCTAGCTATTTCGCTGATTAACAATGATGAGGCAGAAGAAGGAGTAAATATTCTATATCGTCTTGAATATGAGCAGCCTGAAGATATCAATGTGAAGCGAGCATTGGCGTGGGGACAACTATATCTTGGGAAAACAGAACAGGCAAAGCAACTATACCAAACAATTCTCCCAAAAGAGAGTCACAATTCATCTGACTATCTCAATGCAGGCTATGCCTCATGGTTCTCAAGAGATATTTCACGTGCTATCGTATTGTTTCACAACTCGCTAGCGATGATTGACGGTAGGCCCAAAAAGCCTCAAGAAGTGTTGAAACTATTTAGTAAGGATGCTGGATTATTGCAAAGGTATGGTATTACCCTTGTGGAGCAAAAACTGATTGCTGATATGGTTTGTGCTAGTTTCCAAGGCCCTCAAAACAATAAAGACTAAGGTCTGTCCATCTTAATTTTTCATACTTTTATCTTGCTGGTCCGCATGCCCGTTTGTTTACGCATATTTGGAGGACAAAATAGGTCGTAAGACTCCAAAATACGACTAAATTATCGTGGACAAAGGCGAGAAATTTCTCGCCTTTGTTATTTTTTTTTGCTTGGGGATATTTACAACCTTAGAGCCGTATTTCCGTAACGCATTATTTTATAGAGACTTAGTTCTATTTTGTTGTCCTAAATGAGGGTTTTGTCGATAGAAGAAAATAACAGATAACAAATAACAGATAACAATAAGGTGTTATGATATAGAGTGAATGATGATGGTGATGGATCAATCCAATGAATGATAGGGTAGAGGAAAATGATGGATAGGTGGAAATACTAATGTATATATATAATAATTAACCCGTTGGCGGAATTAATTTAAGTTGATAAATATGAGTAAAAAGTTGTACATGTCGCTGATTTTTAGTAACTTAGTGGTGATTAAAACATTAAGTTCAAACCATCGTATGTACA
>Ga0070399_1000663_pt1 | contig 38374 bp, 38 predicted proteins | sample BioMet4_FD_61217 | JGI IMG/M metagenome (GOLD analysis project Ga0070399, IMG submission 61217) | Microbial communities from bioreactor (seeded with sewage sludge) at LBNL, California, USA - Biofuel metagenome 4 (version 1) | ecosystem: Engineered > Bioreactor > Anaerobic > Unclassified ... | reverse complement strand
CCCGCCTCTTCCTTCTCCGAATGGTGCCCATGCTTCGATCTGAATATTATACTTATCCATCCATTTTTTTGCTTCTGTCTGCTGATTCAGTGGATGTGTCTCTACCTGATTTACCATTGGACGAATTCTTGCAAAAGATGCAATATCTACCAATCTGTCCGGGTAAAAATTGGATACACCGATTGCACGGATTTTGCCCTCATCATACATATCTTCCAATGCTCTGTATGCACCATAATAGTCTGAGAATGGCTGATGAAGAAGAACCAGATCAATATAATCTGTCTGAAGCTTATGCATCGATTCCATAACTGACTCCCGTGCATGTTCGTAGCCATAATGCTCTACCCATACTTTTGTAGTCAAAAAAATTTCTTCTCTTGCCACTTTGGATTTTCTGATTGCCGTGCCAACCTGTGTTTCATTAAAATAGCTCTGCGCTGTATCAAGTGATCTGTAGCCTGCTTCCAGTGCATCCAAAACACATCTTTCACATTCGTCCTGTGTAACCTGATATACTCCATATCCAAGTTGTGGCATCCTTACACCGTTTGATAATGTTACAAAATCCATTTTCTTTTCCTCCTTTGCTCAATATACCTGATTTTTCATATAATCTACGTTTCAGAATTTCCCATATATTTATCATATATTTTCCTGTTATATATGTACAATACAAAAAAAGGAAGGTGCCATACGTATTGCGTATAGCATCCTTCCCATTCAACAAATTCCATTAAAAAAGCTTCACTATTTTCTGATACTTTTTTCTGTTCTCTTTCTTAATGATAAGATAATATTCTGCTTTTGCTTCCTGATCCAAAAAAGGAACAAAAATCCGATTTTCATTTTCATGCATGTATTTTTTTGAAATATCCGTAACAAACGAAGGAAGTGAACTGGTCCGAACCACCTCACTCAGCTCTTCTGTCCCATTCTGCAGTAAAAAATGAGAAGCAGGCATATGATTTCTCACGATATCACTCCAAAATCCAACCTCTGATGCCATCAGAAAACTTTCTCCATTCATTTCTGCAAAATGCACCTCTTTGTAGTATGCGAAGGGATGTTCTGGTGGTACAGATAAAAACAACTGTTCAGATCCGCACTTTACACTTATCAATCCTTTATCTTCGCTTGCATGATTCAAAATTACAATTTCGTAAAAGGAATCTTTTAATCCTTGCATGAGCTCCCTTTCAGGACGGATTTCAGATACCAAAGGCATGTTCTGATATATACCTGTAATAACCGGAACAAGCTCCATTGCAGGTCCCGGCGCAATGAATCCAATGGATATAGTTCTTTTATTACGATCAAATATGCGTACCCTGGAAACCATGTCCACTTCGTTTTCCAGAATTCGCTGTGCATACCCTGCTGCCATTTCTCCGTTATCATTTAAAGATATTCTGTTCTTTTCATGCATAAACAATTCTACGCCAAACTGTTCTTCGAGTTTTTTCATTGATCTGGACAAAGTTGGCTGTGTCAGATGAAGCTCCTTTGATGCTGCTGAAAGAGTTCCACATCTTTTAACTGCAGTCAGTTGTTCCAGCAAATATATTTCCACCATCCTAGCTTATCTCCATTTCTTTTTCTCTTCCTGCTTTACACTTTTTATAATTCAAATTTATTCTATACATATTTACGATATGCTGGCAGCAATCTTTTTTGCAGTATATCCACTTTCCCTACTTTTTCAACGAAAAAACAGATATCCCCATTTCGGATACTTCGTGTGTCATTAAACACAGATCAGTGATTGCATCATTAATTGTATCATGTGATGCCCCATTTTCGATCATTTTCAGTAAACGTTTATTACAGTTATCCGGCAGATTCTGAAATTCGCCTGTTGTCTCAAGGGTACGTTTGCGACTGGGAAAATAACAGAAATTCACTGCGAAAATCGCCTGCAGTAAGTGATCCAGTGCTTCTTCCAGAACCTGGTGGAAAAACAGTACTTCTCCCCGAAGTTCTGCCCGCCCCAGATCTTCGTCATCCAGAACCTGTCCGATTTCTTTTTCAAACCAGCACCGGAAGAACTCCGTGGGCTTCTCGTTTACCATGTCTTTCAGTTTTGTCCATGCAGTATCTTCTTCATACAAAATATTAATAGCAAAGATACTTGCCAACCGGCCAACCGGATAAAAACTTCCTTCTTTCCACATATGTTTACAGGAAAGCACCTCTTTCAGATAGTCATGCATTTCATCTATTGTAAAGTACATCGGCATGACATCAATTCCATCTACTACAAGAATATCACCGTATCCCCATATTCCGCCACTGCAGATCTCCATCTGCAATGTGAAATCGGCCGGTTGCAGACTTTTATAACATGCCTGTCTTTCTTCTCCTGCAGGTATTTCAGTGCAAATGACAAACAAATCGATATCGCTTTTTCCCGGGATCAGCTTCATATCCATATTTCCGGTTTGTCCTATTCCCTTTATCCTTTCACATGCTGCAAGCTTACTGATCAGTTCTTCTTTCAATTCATGTGCTTTCATTCTTCTCCCATTTGCCTGCCATCATGCAGACTTCAATTCTGTTCCATTCTATTTTAGGTCTCTCTTTATCCTGTTCCATTTACCAGTATTGCACCAAAAGCCTCTCTATTTAAATATCTCAAAAGTATAAAGCTGTAATGACAAACCATTATTCAAAAGAACTTTTTTTTCACGAAAAACGCCAGTCATTTCCTTCTCTTTGCATGATCAAAAAAGATGCAGAAAAAAACAACTGCACCTTCTCACCATTTAACTGAGAATATGGTTTCCCCCCCGCATCAGTCCTGATAAAAGTTCTCAATCGCCTGTGCAAAAAATTCAGCCGCCCCTTCTCCGTACTGCTGATCCATTGTCTGCCGGCACTGCTTTTCCCGGTAGAATTTTGCAAGTGCAAGCATCATTCCCTTTTCTTCCTTCAGTTGGCACAGCTGTTTCATAACAAACCCATATTCGCCAATGATCGACTTTACTTCAAAAGAATTCATATCCATACCGCGTTTTGCGATCAGTTTTTGTCGGATCGCTTCTTCCCTGTTCTGAAAACTTTCTGCAACTTCTTTACTGACCGGATGTGCAAGTGTATCCAGATAGGCATCTTTCCCGCCATACCATTCCATCACTTTCGCATAGCGTTCCTGCATATCCTGTGTAGATACCACCTCAATATAATGCTGCTTCCACTTTTCCACTCCTCCAAATTCATCAATTGCAGTCTGACGCATCTGTTCTGTCATACTGTCAAACATAAGCTGGAACATCTTTTCTATCTCTGTTTTTGTAAAAACCGTAAAATCCATTCTGCTATCTCCTTTCAGGGCATCATCTACGCTGGAAATCAGCCGTTCAATCCGATCTTTTTTGGCTACCAGCATTTCTCTTTGCATGCGCAGAATCTGATTTCGATCAAGAGACGGATTCTCCATAAGCGATCTGATCTGCTTCAGAGGAATGTCAAACTCACGGAAAAACAGAATCTGTTGTAAGGTTTCCAATGCTTTATCGTCATAAAGCCGGTACCCTGCCTCACTTTTTTGAGATGGCGTAAATAGCCCTATTTCATCATAATAATGAAGTGTACGCGCGCTGATACCTGTAAGTCTGGAAATTTCACTGACTGTTTTCATGTCATTCGACCTCCTTCTGATGCCACAACTATACCTTATGACGCAACGTGAAAGTCAACCGGGTTTTACAATTTTTCATTTTTTATTTTTTTCAGATATATCATTTCCATTTCATATGTTTCACTGTCACGGATTGTTCTCATGTTATATTGTTCTTTTATCACTGGCAAGCAAAAAGGAATGTGCTGCAAAAAACTGCAGGCATTCCTTCTTACGCAAATCCCATTTTCATTTTCTGTCTACTGATTAAAGAAATTATAAAGATATTCTTATTATGAAAAGTCTTTACGACGCTTTCTGATCTATTTTATTCCTTTCAATATTTGATTTTTTATTCGCAGAAAATGCCTTCCAAAATCAAATGCATCACTCTGAAATCATACCGATATTTTCAAATGTCCTTTGGCAATTCCAAATTTTTTCCCATCCAGCAGATATTTTTTTATATGACGCTGCAAGGTTGTGCGTTCCGGCAAAGATACATCCACCTTCGCACATCCGGGGAATATCCATTCCATATACCACGTTGCATCATAATCCACAAAATCAATTTCAAAAAGTTTCTGAAAAAGGACAATTTTGGAATCACTTCCCAACAGATCTTCTAATTCCGGCATCATCATCCAGGACTCACAGACGAGCTCCACACTTTCCCATTCCGGATAGAACTTCTTCCGAAATGCAAAAAATTCCTGCAGTGACTGCAGAACAGATTCCGGATGCAGATCGGCATCTGATGGAATGTGAACGCCGATTTCTCTTTCTGCTCCCTCAATCAGTTCATATTCCAACGCTCCCAGACGATATTCATTCAATGATATTTCCCGCGGAAACCACCATTCAAAACCAAATTTGTAGGTATGATATGTTTTCTCATAATCGCGCAGCGATCTTGTAATGAATTTCATCGTTGCTGTATAAATATCTTCCGATATTCCGCGTTTTACATATTCTCCATATGAATAATGCACGGCAATATCAAGCAGTTCCCACAGCATCTTCATTCCATCCGGATCTTCTCCCAGAATTTCCTGCAATTCCCGTGTTCCTGTATCCCACTCTGTACGCTGCAATATATGTTCCGTTACTGCCGTTGGAATTTCACACACTCTCTTGTTCTCATAATCCATCAGTTCTTTTTTTACCTTTTCAGGCAATTCCAAGCGTTCCCATAGTTCCTGCTGTGTCATGTACTTTACCTCTGTCTGATCTGTTTATATTTAGATACTCTGCATATAAATATAACATACTTTATCAATAGAAAGAATTCTTGCTGTTTAAACGGGTTCCTGATTTTTCTCCGTTTCGTGTCCTCTTCCCAGATATATTTGTACGGTGGTTCCTTCCTTTATTTTTGATGTAATTTCGAGCCTGTGTCCGAGTTTGCTGCACAGCCGCTGGCTGAGGTAAAGCCCGATCCCCGTTGCATTATCCACGCTTCTGCCATTTTGTCCGGTATATCCCCGATGCAATATCAGTCGTAAATCTTCTTCTCTGATCCCAATTCCGTGATCTTCTATGATCAGGCTCCTGCCCCCTGTATCATCAATCGTCCGAATGGAGATCACCCCACCTGCCATAGAATATTTGACTGCGTTATCCAGTATCTGTTTGATGATAAATCCAAGCCACTTCTCATCACTGTATACCATAAGATCCAATTGTCCCATTTCAAGCTTTATCTGCTTATTATGAATATTTGCATATTCCCTTTGCATACACCTCCCAACTACTTTTGCCAGATTTATTTTTTCAATCTGACAGTCTTTGGAAATATCCTCAAGTCCACTGTAGCAGATCGTTTTCTGTACCATATCTTCAATTCGCATGAGTTCATCCGAGATATCATATAGTGTATGCTCCGTCGGATGATCCAGTGCATTTTCAATCATCAGGCGGATTGCCGCAATCGGAGTTTTGATCTCATGTACCCATGCTTCTATAAATGCAATATCCTCTTCTTTTTTCTCTTCTGCTGCTTTCATCAGTCGATCTGCATTTTCTTTTTCCTGCAGCAGGAGTGCTTTGTACAACTTTTCTCTTACTGTTGTTCCCTGCGGCACGGATAGGACGAAATCAATATCCTGATCCAAAATAAAAGAAGAAAGTTCTTTTGCTTTTTTTCTTTCTTTATGAAAATCCACTAACAAATAGGAAAAAAACAATACCAGCATCACGGTCATACAATACAATCCATCCGATTCGGTCCATGCCTGCTCTGTTGAAAGCATCATAATCAATCCCGGAAAAACAGACAGAAACAATCCAAACAGGATAAAATATCTTTTCTCTTTTATATATTTCCAGAGGTTCATATCATATATCCTTCATTTCTGATGGTCTGTATCCTGTTTTCACAACCGATCGAACCCAGTTTTCTGCGAATTCTCGTAATATTGACCGTAAGCGTATTATCATCAATGAATTTCTCATCTTTCCACAAAGAACGCATAATGCGTTCTCTGCTCACAGCTTTCCCGCCGCTTTTCAGCAACATACCCAGAATACTCATTTCATTATGGGTTAACTGCGTTTCTTTCTCTTTGTGCATTACAACACCATTATCCAGATTCAGAATTAAATCTCCGTAGGATACAATACTGTTCTCCTCCTCCCGATAGGAATAGGTTCGCCTGAGCATACTTTTTACCTTGGCGATCAGGACCTCTGCCGAAAAGGGCTTTACCAGATAATCGTCTCCCCCGAGCGTCATCGCTTTAACGATATCCCGGTCTGAATCTCTAGCAGAAATGAAAATAAGGGGTGCTTCTGAAAGCACCCTTATCTCCTTACACCAGTAAAATCCACTTGTCCCAGGCAAATTGATATCCATAATGGCAAGATGCGGCTGATATGCCAGATATTTTTCTGCAATATTATCAAACTCCGTTACCATTTCCGTATCAAAGCCTTCTTTTTGCAGCTCTGCACAAATGATTCTGCTGATTGTTTTATCATCTTCCACTACCAAAATTCTGTACATAAATATCTCCAAATTTCTTTTCTGCTGCTCCGGCCATTCCATCAGCCTTCTTTCCAGACCACCTTTAAATATCCTCTGACGGATAACAGATAAAATCCCGCATAAATCAGAAAATATACGCCAACCACCATCAGTGCATATGTTACGACCGGTGTATCAACTGCAATGGTATAAACCATATTCCTGTATGCAAAAAGTAAAACAACGCAGTGAAGCAGAGCAACTGCAAACGGCAGAAGAAACACTGCCGCAATCTGCCTGGATACTGAAACGGTTACTTCCCTTCGGGACATTCCTATCTTTCGCAGAATTTCATATCTTCCTTCGTCATCCCTGGCTTCCATCAGCTGCTTATAGAAAATGATACTGCCTGCTGCCATCAGAAACAAAACCCCCAGAAAGATTCCTATAAAAATATAGGCTCCGTACATATTGAACAGAAGCTGATGATATTCCAGATAAGATCTGTCTCTGTGATCAGCCGGCACCATCTGATTCAGCCGCTCATAAAATCCGCCTGCTGCCAACGGCTTCTCCACCCGAATTCCCAGATACTGATTACTCTCATAACGATCCGTATCGCGGAAAAAATCTGCATAATCTTCATCCGCCAGAACAACTGTCGTTCTGGCATGGGCTGCTCCCATACACTTATACAAAGATACCTGCGCTATCCGGAAAGCCTTCTCTCCCTGGTCTGTCTTTACCTGAATATTTTTCCCTGCAGCCTGATCACTGTAATCGTGTGAATAGTTTCCATCCAGGAAAAGGCATTCTCCCTGCTTCAGTTCAGATACATAAATTGCGCCTTTGTTTCCATCTGCTTCCTTTGCCGCTGTATCTTTCACAATCTTCTGATAAACAGAAAAAGGAAGGACATCCAGTGTGAAATTTTCTCCTACAGCGCTTTCGACTTTCCCATATTCGCTGTTCGTATCTGTTTTGTATCCGTCCAGCGCTCCCTGTGTTGCCTGCACCTTCCAGTCGGTAACCGCATCCACCTGCACCGACTTATCCTGCTTTATCAGTTTCCATATATCTTCTTTTACAGAATCATCCACATTTCTGCACAGATAGGAATAAGGAGCATAGATTCCCATCGAGTTCTGCAGTGAAATATAGAATGATATCACTGTACTCATCATGGTAATTGTAAATGCACTCAAAAGCGCAATCACACTGAATAAATTTGCATTTGCCTTAATCCGGTAGATCAGTTGTGAAATACTTACAAAATTATTGGTTTTCAAATAAATTTTATCATTCCCGCGGCACTTTGAGAGCAAAAAAATTACTGCATTCTGAAATAACAGCCAGGTTCCGATTATCAATAATACTGCTGCAGCTATGGATGGTTTTAGTAACTGCAATGCGCCCTCATCTCCGTTAAAACGCAAGAAAACAGCGTAGGCCATCCCAATCAGAAGAACAGACAAAACTGCCGAACGCCAGGAGAACTTTGGAGCAACCTCTCCTGTCTTTTCTGCTGAAAGCAGTTCCATTAAACTGCTTCTGTATATTGATCTGAAGGAAGAAATCGCATTCAGCATAAACAGAATCAGAAAAACACCAAAACTGATTACCCCCGGCTGCCAGGTCAGATGAAAAGATAACTCATTTCCGGGTGCTCCGCCCAGCATCAGCTTCATTAAAAGCATGGAAAAGAACCTACCAAAAAGGCACCCAAAAAAGATTCCCGTTATCACTGAACCAATTCCGACAATGAGCGTTTCGAGAAATAAAAGATTTCCGATTTCTTTTTTCTTCATTCCCAGAAGTGAATAAATGGCAATCTCCTTTTTACGGGATTTTATAAAAAGAGAATTTGCATAATGTACGAATACCCCTGAAAAAGCCAGCACCACGAAAGCAGATGCTTTAAAGATCAACTCGATCTTCATGGTTCCGGTATGAAATTTCATAAACGCAGGATTATAATAGATCGAACAAAAAATATAAAATATCGATACCGCAAAAGTTGTACTCAGAAAATAGGAAAAATAGGATTCGGTTTTTTTTCTGATATTGTTCAGGGCCATACTAAAGTAGTTCATGATTATCACCCCCCAGTATTGCCAGTACCTTCAATATCTTATAAAAAAATTCTTTTCTGTTTCCGCCCCGGTCTATTTCCGTAAAAATCTCGCCATCTTTAATAAAGAGGATTCTTTTACAATAACTTGCTGTAAAGGCATCGTGCGTCACCAGCAAAATGGTCGCAGTATTTTTTTCATTCAGATCTGTCAGGCAGCGAAGCAGTTCTGCTGAAGACTTGGAATCCAATGCGCCTGTCGGTTCATCCGCCAGCACCAGCTGCGGATCACTGATAATTGCCCTGGCCGCCGAAGCTCTCTGCCGTTGCCCGCCGGATACCTCATACGGATATTTATCCAGTAAAGCTGTGATCCCCAGCCTCTTTGTGACTTCATCCACCTTTTTGCGGATATTTTCCGGTCTTTCTCTGGAAAGCACGAGCGGCAGCTCGATATTTTCCCGGAATGTCATCGTATCCAGCAGATTGTAATCCTGAAAAATAAAGCCAAGCTTTTCTCTTCTGAATATCGCAAGCGCATCTTCATCCATCGTCTGCAGCTTCTGACCACCGATCACAACTTCACCTTCCGTTGCCTGATCAATTGTAGCGATAATATTCAGCAGCGTGGATTTTCCGGCACCGGATGGCCCCATGATTCCGACAAATTCCCCTTTATCAACCTGAAAACTGATTCCATTCAACGCTTTTGACCGGTTTCCCCCATGTTTGGAGGAATATGTTTTCTTTAAATCAATTACTTCCAATACTGACATATTTTTGTACTCCTTTGTTTGATGCTGTCAGTATAGTACTGCAAAAATAAACGTACCATCGATTTACCTTACAGTTTTTCTCATTTCAAACAGTCTTTTTTCGTTTCCGTAAGCTGAATTTACCAAAAAAAGAGCTGTCGACTCAGCGACGGCTCTTCTGCACCGACTGTATTTTCATTTCATCCCTGATCAATCAGACAGGCATCTATCACTTTCTCCATAAGAGAGTAATCCACATTTTTAAGCGATGCGATACTTGCTTCAACCATCTCTTCCGGGCTGGTTTTATTAAAATTGATAAAAAATCTGCCATTTAACATACAGAGCTGTTGGATATACGCCCGCTGTGCTCTGCCGTTTCCCTCACGAAACGGATGAATCGCATTGATTTCAGCCAGATAAAAAGCCAGTTTCTTCACCATTTCAGAACGTACGCTGATATGCTGCAGCATATCAGCCTCCCTGAGTCCGGCATATACAGTTTCATACTGTGTTTCAATAAACTGCACCAGGCAAAAAATATTTCCTTTTGCAATATCTACTGTTCTGATTTCTCCTGCCCAATTATATATGTCCTGAAAAAGATATCGATGGATTTCCTGCAGATGTGCAAGTGAAAAATCCCCTGTAACACCTTCTTCCAACAGTTCCGTTGCCCGAATCGTACTGTATTCGCGCTCAAACACAGCCAGTTTTTCAAATTTCCTGATACCTGCCTTGTTCTTCAGCACATTGGTGTGTGAATAGCAATATTTATCGTCACCTTTATCGTCGTAAGAATAATCATACATCTGATCTTTCATCATGCATTGCGTGCAAGACCATACTTCTGATCCAGCTGGGTGATATAATAATCTGCATCATGCTCTCCGTTTAATATACTCTTCACGCGTTCCTTATCCTGTTCCGTCAGATCCATATTTTCAATTGCAAAAGATCCGCAGATTGTCTCAAACTTATCCTGTATCGTCATTTTGTCAATCATACCTTTCCATTCTGCCATTTTTATATCCTGCAGACAGCTGATATGCTACCTTTCAAATAGTCGTTTTCTGTCATTCTGTCAAACAAAAAGGACATTACCATATACATTATATTATACCATATACAACTCCGGATATGGAAAATAACTGTTTCTCTCATTGACTTTAAGGCAGTTATTCCAGATAATTTACCTTTTTCCCATGTTCCAGGGCATAGGCAATTTCAGATCTGGTGCTGTCCCCGATGTAGCCGTTTTTATTGATCACGAAAATCTCATCTGCCATATCGATTTTCCTTTTATGCATGTCGTCCAGCATCTCTTTTGTCCTGGTCAGTGTGCCTTCATCCATATTCTCCCAGACTTCCGCATCACCTGCGTGTCCAAAAAGTCCTACACTGATAACGATATTACCTGCAAGTGTCAGCTTTTTCTGCATTTCCATGAATTCTTCTTTGAAGCGGGTACTCCCGCATAATGTAATGACCGGATATTTTCCTACCATTTTCCCTCCGAAAAGCCTTGCAACTGCTCATCTTTTTACAGCGCTGTAAATTCCAAAAAACATATAAATTCGCACTTTTTTCATCTTAATCCACGTGCTCCAAAAAAATTTTTGATAACCGGATTATGCAGACCATCCTGTTGTCTCTTATAATGACTTTTTTTCATAAGTCGGTTCGAATTCCGAGCTGCCAAACAGTTTATAGTAATTCACAAAAATCCTGCACATAATCGCATCCACATTTTCATTTCCCGCTTCTACCAGGATTGCCAGAAGCTGTATATCTGAAACTTTGGATATTACACCGACCTGACGAACCGTTTTTTTCACAGCCAGCTCCATCGTCTGTACTGCCTGCTGCTGTCTGGCAGGATCTGACACGCTTCCTGCCGTAGGTTTGAGTGTAATCATAACCATCTCAAAGGAATGCCCATACCTGTTGCAGAAATTACGGATATACTCATAAAATTTGGGAGTTTCTGTCTCCTCCAGTCTCACCGCACCACTATATTGGCCAATAACTGCCAGTCTTCCTGCAAGTTCCCACAGACTCTCGATTTCTGTTTCCGAAATTTTCTCCTGTGACACTTCCATGCTCTTCGTATGATTCTCCGCTATCTTTTCCAGACTTCCATCTTCAAACAGTTCCATGAACATATCCAGATAATCCGGGTCAAACTGGCCGCCTCTGCCATTCTGCATTTCATTTCGAATTACATCTCTGGAAAGTGCCTTTCGATAGATTCGATCCGAATTCATGGCATCATAGGCATCCATTATGGAAACGATTCTCGCATGACGTGAAATATCCATCCCTGCAATATGATCCGGATAGCCTTTTCCGTCATAATATTCGTGATGATGCAGTGCTACATCTTTTGCACCCGGAAGGGTTGTTGCATTGGAAAGGATTTCCGCTCCCGATATGGTATGAGACTGAATGACACGATATTCCATGCCGCTCAGCTTTCCCTGCTTATTCAGAATCGTATCCGGGATTGCAATTTTACCGACATCGTGGAGAAGTGCCTCATATCTCAGAATTCCAGTTTCCTCTTCTGTCCATCCCATTTTTTTGCAAGTGCTACAGAATATGCAGACACTCTGGATGAATGTCCATTTGTATATTTGTCCTTGGCATCAATTGCACTGACAAGCGTAAGGACCATCTGTTCATACATTTTCTCCAGCTGGACACGCTTATCTTTCTCCGCAGCCGTGAGACGTGCAACCTCTTCATGGAGCCTTTCCTCATAGCCATACTGCTCCAAAGTAGTAATATGATAATAGATCATGGAAACAGATTCCAGCATCAGTGCAAATGTATACAGAATGGGAAATCGCTGCATGAAAGTCTGTGTATAGGTATTGGTCAGATTCTCCCTGAGCGGTGTATAAAAAAGGATCATATACAGACAAAGATAGTAGATTCCAATCAGAATTCCATAGCGTACACCGATAAAATACATCATTGCCATCGGAACCAGAATCGTCCAAAGTGTTGCAAATCCTTCATTTGTGCCACAGATTGTGTAATATGAAAAAATAAAAATGCAGAGGGCGGAAAACGTTATTCCCGCAATTTTGCGGTTGCGCAGTCTGGCCGTTGCAAAATAAACGAACAGACCGGTCAGGGATAATATGAGAGTCGTCAGCCCCATTATCATCCTGTGCTGATAAAAGTTCATGGTTGTTGTAATCATGGTAATAACCGTAATTGAAAGGCCTACCATACTTACAATTCTGATATTGTCATCCCTGCGTTTTCCGCGATAAATGTCCTGTTTCAAAAGTGCATGATATCTTTTTATCTTTTCAAACATGGCTATTCTGTCTCCGATTTCGTGTCTTTGCCTGTTTTGTATAGTTTAACACAGCAGTGAGGTACAGCATATAGGTTTTTTATATTCCGCGAGTCTATTTAAATCATTTTCCCTATGTGACAAATATAAACCCGTCTTGACATACAAAACATTTTATTATATTATAGTCAACGTTGACTATGTAACAATGACTAATTGGAGGAACAAAGCAAATGCTAACACGATTAATGGTATTAGGTTGTCTTATGCAGTGGCCCATGTCAGGATATCAGATTCAACTGATTCTTCAGGTCAGTCAGACAGAACAATGGGCAGGCATACTGCCAGGTTCAGTCTACCATGCATTGAAAAAGCTTGAGAAAGAAGGGATGGTTGTTCTGAAAGGAACGGAAAAAACGGGAAATCGGCTAAAATCGATCTACGAAATCACGCCGACAGGAAAAAATGAATTTTCAAACCTTCTCAGGGAGGCCTGGCAAAAACCATGTCTGCATTTCCCATCCGGTATTTATGGAGCTGTCAGTTTTCTGGATGATACACAGCTCAAGGAAGTGCTCCCTCTGATTGATAAACAAATCGAAATACTAAAGAACGAACTTGAAGAATGGAATGCCGGCGAAACAGCAAAAGCAAAATTTTACAATGCCGAATTACCGGATTACATGAAAGCAATTTTTGAGAACGGACGTAAACATATTGAACTGGATATTGCTCTTTTAAAAAATCTGCAAAAAACTTTGCCAAAAGAAAAATTGAAAGGTGGTTTTTATGGAAAATCAATTGATCAGTAAAAAAATGCAGCAAAACGGTCTCATCGTTGTTACACTGGCAATCTTTACAGATATGCTTGTCTATGGACTGGTGGTTCCTATTTTACCGGGATATGCAAGTTCCCTTGGCGTATCGCAAACTGCAATCGGTCTTCTTTTTGCCTGTTATGCTATTGCTCTTTTCATAGCAACACCGGTTTTTGGGATACTCTCAGATAAAATCGGCCGCAAAGGGCCTATGCTTTGGGGACTTCTGGGACTTGCAGGATCTACCCTGCTCTATGCGAATGCCAACCAGTTCCGGATGCTCATTCTGGCACGTTCCCTGCAAGGCGTTTCCGCTGCAATCACATGGACAGCCGGTTTTGCTCTGCTGGCTGACCTCTTCCCATCACAGGAGCGCGGCAAGGTAATGGGCATTGCATTAGCAGGACAATCTATCGGGACTTTGCTTGGCCCCACTGTCGGCGGTTTTCTCTACCAGCTGGGAGGTTATAAATTGCCCTTTCTTGCTGCCACCGGACTGACTGTTATAGATGGCCTTCTGCGAATTCTTCTGATCAAAGACGTTCCTCATCAGAAATCAGAAAGCACACTGTCATCACTGAGCCTGTTGAAAAATCACAAGTTGCTGATCATCATCGGTGTTGTAATCATTGGCGCATCGATCCCGTGCGTCCTCGAACCGACCCTGCCACTGCGGCTGCAAAAGGGAATGCAGGCTTCTTCCGGTGTCACCGGACTGCTGTTTGCAATACCAACCTTAGCCTACGCAATCAGCGCGCCAGTTATAGGCTCCCTGTCTCAACGCATTGGACATTACAAGGCTATGACAATCGGCATGGTATTGGCCGCTGTTTGTTTCCCATTTATTGCGCTCGCAAATTCTGTCTGGCTTGTCGCAATCACACTCACTTTTCTGGGTATCGGAATGGGAACTGCAATCACCCCATGTCTGCCGGAATTTGCAGAAATTTCCGAGAAAAGCGGTACCGATTCTTTCGGAGCATCTTTTTCCATTTACAATACAGCCTATTCGATTGGTATGATGATCGGTCCCACTTTGGGAGGTATTCTCACAAATTATTTAGGTATCGTCCGTTCCTATTGCGCAGTTGCAGTTATTATCCTCGTCTATATGGTATTCTTCAATGTCTGCAATCGTCTTATATATAAAACAGTTTGATGTTATGTATCATTTTTCTGTCGAAGATATCTTACTGGTAATTTCTTAATTTCAGATATTTCTGCAAAGTCAAAACATGCATCGGGTAGAATTGATGATCATTTCTCTTTAGCTGTTCGCTCAGTTCAGCTAAAGAGACCCATTTCAGATTCTGTGTTTCATTTGTCTTTTTCAGCAACGTACCTTCTGCCTTACAGATGAAAACATGAACCATGATCGGATAATAACCCTTTATATTCTGAGAACAGCTAAACGGCTCATAGTTCAACACCTGATATCCGTTTGCTTCATAAACAGTCGATTCCGCCTCGCCTTTTATTTCCACTACATCAAGCCCTGTTTCTTCCTTTATCTCTCTTCGTAAACAATCATAGACATTCTCATACTCTCTTATTTTACCGGCTGGAATCTCGATCATCCCATTTTCCAATGGTGCATCGTTCTTATATCTTTCCTGTATCAAAATATAAGGAACATCATTAATTATACGTTCAATGATTCCCCCGACCCCCGGTTTTGAAAACTGTTCCATCTGACTTACACCTCATTTCCATGCCACATTTTCGGTTAAAATTGTCATAAATATCAATCAGTTCCAAACCTTATCTTCTCCGGAAGTCACTCTTTATTCCTCAATTATCTTCAGGATTTCTTCCATTGATTGCTCGAACTCCTGCTGGGAAGAATTTTCAAAAACCAACAGATCATCCTTGCATTTGGGATCATCCAGTTCCCTGGGAATCTCAAAGTTTATGCCGGAAATATACTCATCCCAATGCTCCAGTTTCCATGTATCGCGATCACTGTTTCTGGAAATCATACGCTGCCTGCATACCGCAACATCTGTTTTCACCCAGATGACCGTAAGCCTTGCATTTTTAAGAGCCAGTTTGGCTTTCAAATCGGCCATATACTTTTCATCCCTGATCTCTCTTGTAAAGGGCGCATTGATCAGTACAATATCATCGTATTCCAATGCCTCCAGAGCAAGTGCTACGATGGCCTCATATTCATAGTCCCGTATATTCTTTTCAAAAAAATCCGAACTGCGGTTGTATTCCTGATTTGCAACTGCAAAAATCTGCCTGGACAACACAATTAACGTATCTTTATCCAGATAAACAACATGTTTCAGTTTTTTGGCAAGCTGCTTTGATATGTACGTTTTGCCGCTTGCCGGAGGTGAGGTGACCAAAATTAATCTTTTCATCCTGCTGACCCTTTCTTTTCAAAAAAAATATCCCCAGACTGCAATGATATGATTCCTGTTTGCTCATAGGAAATTATAGCACTACTGTCCGGGGTTTCGTATTAACAAATTACAATTATTCTTACCGCATTCTCCAATCCGCTTTCATTTTGCATCTGTACTGAAATCTATTCGGTCCTAATTCAGCTTGATCTGTCCTGCCAGACACTTGACTCCCGCTTCCATACTTTCTATCGGTGTGTTTCCATACCCAAATACGAGTGCATTTTCATATTTTCTTTCACTTTCTTCAGAAATACAGTACTTATTCATTGGTGTAATTTCAAGCCCTTCATTTCTGATCGCAAGCATCTGCTCCCTGTCGAATTTCGCGCCCCGGAAAGTGGCTACAAAATGGAGTCCTGCCTCGGCACCGGAAATGGTCACACGATTACCGAAATATTGATTTAAACATGCAATGAGATAATTACGTTTTTTCAAATAAAGCTTTCGCATCCTTCTGACATGCTGTTCAAAGTATCCCGCTTTGAGAAATTCAGCCAGTGTTTTCTGTTCCAGAACAGGCGAATTGATATCACAAACATATTTTTCTTCCCGCAGTTGTGCCCGAAGCGCTGATGGTAGGACCATATATCCGATCCGCAGTGCAGGCATCAGTGTTTTTGAGAAAGTACCCACATAAATGACATGTTCCGGATCCAGATACTGCATGGACTGAATCGGACTACCGTTAAAGCGGAATTCACTGTCATAATCATCCTCAACGATATAAATATCATTCTCCGCTGCATACCGTATCAGTTCGATCCTGCGTCCTGCAGGAAGAACAACTCCCGTCGGAAACTGGTGGCTTGGCGTCGTGAAAACAAGCTTTGGCGGCGCATCCGGCAGCCTGTCAGTCTGCATCCCGTATGCATCAAGCGAAATTGCTTTCATCCTGACATGATTGCTTTCCAATGTGTGCAAAAGACCATAGCTTAAAGGATTCTCGACCAAAGCATATTCATGTGTATTCATAAATTGACACAGGAGCTGAAAGGATTGCGCCGCTCCATTCGTAATCATAATATTTTCCGCTGATGTGTGAACCCCCCGCGCACGTTCCAGATAACAGGAAAGCTGTGTTCGCAGAGAACAGTCGCCAAGCGCATCCTGATAATCCAGTTGAGATGGATCGATGTCCAGTGCGGTCTGCTGATATATATGTGCCCATTTTTTAACCGGAATCTGCGTTAGGTCCGGGATTCCCGTGCGAAAGGAGATCCGAATTTCGGGTAAAGTCACTCTTATCTGTGTCTGCGTGGATCGTTTGACAGATTCATCCCTGCAAAATGCAAGTCCCTCACAAACGAATGTCCCGGAACCGTTTTTGCTATAGATATATCCTTCTGCCATCAACTGCTCATAGCTCTCTATCACAACATTTCTTGATACATTCAGGAACCTTGCCAGTTCTCTGGAGGATGGCAGTTTCTCTGGAGCCTGCAGTGAACCCCGAAAAATTGACTCTTTGATATATTGATAAATTTGATCAGACAATGATCTGCCGGAATCCCGATTGATATTGATATAAAGCACCAGACTCCTCCCGAAAGTGGTTCTATAAAAAAGTTTTGTAAGCAGTTCTTAATCATACCACTTTCATATGATAGATTATAACACATACTCATTCAGGAAAAGGAGATGGAATATTACGAATACCTATACATTTTTAATCACTTCACTGATTATTATTCTGATTCCGGGCACCGGTGTTATTTATACGATTTCAACAGGTATCACGGAAGGAAGGAAAAAAAGTCTATTTGCAGCTGTCGGATGCACCCTGGGTATCATCCCCCACCTATTTATGAGCATTACCCTGTCGTCATTGCTTATGCAAATGAGTAATACATTTTTTACTGTCATTCAGTTAATCGGTGCATGCTATTTACTCTATCTCGGAGCAGGAATGGTCTTTACCGGAAACAAAATTGATTTTGGTCCATCTCCCCTGGCACACAGTACTGCAGGCATCATTTGTCGCGGGATACTGATCAATTTGCTTAATCCAAAATTGACGCTGTTTTTCTTCTCATTTTTGCCACAATATCTCACTCCCGGCAGTCAGAACTATGTACAGCAAAGTTTTGTATCAGGCCTTACTTTTATGCTGCTGACACTACTTGTATTCATCTGCTACGGAGTCCTTGCCGGAACAGCGAAAAACTTTTTTGTCAGTTCTCCCGGATTCGTCTGCATACTGCAGAAGGTTTCGGGTATTCTTTTTATTTTTTTTGCCATAAAACTTGCGCTGAATCTCTGACGAAACTGCTTGGGTTCCCGGGTATTGCCCCGGACATTCTAATATTTTATTTCACTGCTGCGAATATAACTGATCAGATCATCATAGGACAATGGTTTCGAATAGTAGTAGCCCTGGATAATATCACAGTCATACCCGCTGCAGATTCTCTTTTGCTCTTCGTTCTCTATTCCTTCCGCCACCAGTTTATAATGCAGTTTGTGTCCCATATCAATAATCGCTTCCAGCATTGATTTCTTTACTTCTTTTGTTTCTACATCCGCAATAAAACTCCGGTCAATTTTCAGTGTCTGAAAAGGCATACTCGTCAAATAGGAAAGGGATGAATATCCTGTTCCGAAATCATCCAATGCAAAATTGATTCCGTATTCATGCAGTTTCTTCAGAGAATGGAATGCATCACTGCCTTCATTTATGAACACACTTTCCGTAATCTCAAATTCCAGCAACTCCAGCGGGATATTACCCTGTGAAACAATTTCAATCGCTCTGGCAGCAAATTCCGGATGATTCATTTGTATCGTTGAGATATTAATTGCCATTTTGAATTCGGATCCAAAAGTCTCATTGATCTGCTGTAATCTGCTGATTGCTTCCCGCAGCACCCACTCCCCGATTTCAATGATCAGTCCCGTACTTTCCGCGATCCTGATGAACTGATTCGGTGGAATGTACTCTCCATTTCTCTTCCGTAGTCGAATAAGCGATTCAAAACCTTCTATCCTCTGTTCCGCAATATTGATCTGCGGCTGAAAAAAGAGTTCAAACATATTTTCTTCCAGTGCTGTTCGAAGAAACTGATCCATACCTGAATCATACTTCATTTTGACTTTCATTTCATGGTTAAAAAAGCAAATGCTTCCTCTCGATTTTGCTTTCGCATCAATGAGCGCCATATCCGCATAAGATAACAGGTCACTCTTATCCATCGCTGCAGCATCATACACAGAAACGCCTGTTGTGATACTGATTCTTATATTTTTATCATCAATAAATATTCCATGAATCAAAGCATCCTTTAGTGGTTTAAGCAGTATCGTGATCTCATCAAGGCCCAATGGCTGTCTGAATAAAACAGCAAACTCATCCGGTCCGATTCTATAGGCGGAGCAGGCATATATTTCATTGCATTTCTTAATCTCATGACCAATATAGATCAGGATCTTATCCGCTATCTGGTGCCCGTATAAGTCATTGATGATCTTAAACGCATCAATATTGAGTAAAACGATTGTCAGCTGATCGTCTTTACCATCCGTCGCCTCTTCCATAATATCCTTTGAAATCAGAAGTCGATTTCCCAAATTCGTCAATGGATCATTATATGCCATGAAAGTCAGCTGCTCATCCCGTTGACGAACCACGTTCATCAGTTCGGAAAACTCATGCGCAACGTTGTTCAGTCCCACAAATTTGAAATCGGGCACCTCCGTTTTATAGTCATCAGTCGCTGCCTGTTCAACAAAATCTTTCAATTTCACAACGTGATGATTGATCTGATCACTATAAATATATGAAACACCTGCCCCGATCAGCGCTGCGAAACAAATCAGCGCAACCAGTACCAATATCATATCCCGTAAGGGGCCGAAAACCGCAGAAAATGGCTGATATATGACAATATACCAGCGACTGTTATACATAGAAGTAGCCGTCATAACATAGCTTGTAGAATCAATGTCAACTATTTTATACTTCAGATAACCCTGCGCCACCTCTTTGATTGCGTTGATATTCTGATCGACCATACGAAAATGAACATAATCCAGATTTTCATGTGAAACATATCTGCCATATTCATCGACAATATCAACCTGAATATAATCCCCGAACTTTTCACCATAATATTTCGATATTTCACTTAACGCTTTCAAACTGCTGTAAATCGTAACGTAATAGTTCCTGGGAGATTTATAGGTATATGCATATACCAGTCCTCCTATGGCCGTTGACTGGAATGGTTCACTCCAATAGCTTCCTGTTGTGATGCTGCTGAGCTCTTTATAAAATTCTTCCCCGCTTCGATTGATTCCAATATCATCCGCATCCAACTGTGACAGAACTACCTGTCCCTTCGCATCCATAATTTCAACATTGAGAATAAAGTCATTTTCTTTCTTTATATTTGACAGACTGTCATGCATTATTTTAGAATCTGTATCCACATCATACAGATTGCTGATATACCTGGCTATTTTCTGCGGATCACTCTCAACCGTAGCCAGATGATCACCCAATGCCATGGTGATCATGGCATTTTTTTCCACAATATCAGCCTGCATTTTCCGATACATGATGAAAATAGTCATACATCCGAAAAAAATAAGTGTGATAGAAATAATGATTAAATTATTCAACAATATACTTTTCCGAATTGTCTTTTTTTTCATTCATCATCTACCTTCACAAAGGACTGGTTCTGCACCTGAAACAAGTGCATTTGTCTGATTGCATCACCAAATTCGTTTATTTTGATATCCTCCTGCAGACCTGTAAACACTGAAATCTTATCCAGTGATTTTTTGATATCTTCACTTGATGTACTGTCACTGTTCTCTATCGCTTTTGCCAACAGCATGACCGCTTCATAGGAGTAAACAGCTGCAAAGGTCGGCGAACTGCCATAGGCCTGAACATAATCATTTTCAAAATCCCTGAAACTCTGCGAAGCCGAATGGCTGTCATAGGTATTAATACTATATATACCTTCCGCCGCAGGGCCTGCAATACTGATCAGATCTTCACTCATTGCCCAGGTCGAGGTGTAAATCGGAACCATGCAATTGTATTTGTACATCTCCTGTGCATAATAGGCTACATCATAAGCAGAGCCGGCTATCACAAGTGCATCGATTCCCGAATTTCTGATCAGCGACATTGTTTTGTCAAAATCCTTCTTATCCGCTATCGCATAGCCTTCCATAAAAGCGGTCGAAAGTCCTGCTTTCAACAGAGGTGCCTGCGTATTTTTCACAAAAGTTCTGGAATACGTTTCGTTATTAAGCTGATACAGATAACCTATTTTTTTATAATTCTGCTTTTCCATAAAGTGAGAAATATATTGCGTTTCATATGTGGATTCCGTAACCATCGTATAAAAATAATCATTTACGCCAAAAAATACCGGTGAACTGATCGTCGGACTGATCATGACAACATGATCCTGATTGGTTCCCTTAAAGGATTCCGCTTCCACACCACTGATATTGTGTCCGATGATCGCACATGCGCCTTTCTCTACCAGACGTTTATCCGCTTCTCTGGCTGTTTTAGCGGTTTCTCCGTCGTCTTCTATGATTAATTCAATCGGATGCCCATTAATACCTTTTCCCTGATTGATTTTAGCTACTGCCATTTGTGCACCGTACATGGAATCAACTGCAATTTCCGAACTGGTTCCGGTCAGATTGCCTGTGAAGCCGATGATAATCGGTTTTTTTCACATCCTGTTAAAGAAAGCGTCAGTAATAATATACTCACTGTCAGCGCTGCTCTTCTCATACCATTCCACCTCCCGCATTTCTTTCTGAAACATAAAATCAAAACGGAATTATTTTGGTGCATATCCTGTCAAATATCGTTTCTCCGATTCAATGCATTAATCTGAATCAAATTTGAAAGTGAAGGGTAAAAATCTTATCGTCTGATATGGTAAAATTGCAGAAATATATCGATCCGGACAATCAATTGCAAAGCAAATGCCAAGTGCAGAAAAAGCTGAATTTATCGTTCATAAATATTCGGGAAAATAGTTTGTATGTTACCACAATTATACCCCATATCCGATGCATCTGCCAGAATATATTTTGTGAGTGTCTTGTATTTGAAATGAAATATGATTGCTTATCCGTTTATACATAAAGAAAAGAACGGTCATCATCTGACAATCGTTCTTTTTGCTATTGCATTATTCGGTTATGATGTTCCGTCTCAGCTTTTTATAGCCCAGCGCAGCTTTGTAGACCTTGCCCGGCTGTTCTGTACACATTCCTGCGGTGAGGGTCTCGTCACTTCCTGTGCAATCTCACTGTAGACGCCTCTCTGATACAGTTCCCGAAAAGATTTCTTGACCAGTCTGTCTTCCCCGGAATGGAACGTCAGTACTGCAACTCTGCCTCCCGGCTTAAGTGCACCCGGCAGCTTTTCCAGAAAGGCATAGAGTACTTCATACTCCTGATTCACATCTATCCGAAGTGCCTGAAAAACTCTGGCACAGGACTTCTTCATAACCTCTGCCCGTTCCTCTGGTTTTATCCCCTTGACTCTGAGTAAGACTTTTTCAACCTCTTCGCGCAGCTGCGTGGTCGTTTCAATCTTCCTGCCGCGCTTTCTGTCCTGACAGAGCTGCCTGGCAATTTCCTGTGCATATGGTTCGTCCGCATTATCGATCAGCATGCCGGTAATCTCTTCCTCATCCATTTCTGCAAGGCGCTCCGCAGCAGACATTCCCTGTTGCGGATTCATGCGAAGGTCGAGCAGGCCATCCGTTTTGTAGGAAAATCCGCGCTCCGGATTATCAATCTGCATGGAGGAAACGCCCAGATCTGCCAGAATGAAATCAAACGGTCCACTCTCTTTCACCAGCTCATCCATCTGTGCAAAATTCATCAGCCGGATACTCAGAATTTCTTCTCCATAGCCAAGTTTTGCGAGCCGTTCCTTCGTTTTAACAGATTCAATCGGGTCAACATCTGTTGCATAGATATGTCCCCTGTGCTCCAGCTTCTCCAGCATTCTGGACGTATGACCGCCGTAGCCCAGCGTTGCGTCCATCCCTGTCATACCCGGTCTGATCTGCAGCACATCCAGAATCTCATTTACCATAATCGGAATATGTGTTCCCGCAGGTGTAATCCCCTTTTCCTTAACATGTGCAAGCGTATCTGCATATTTATCAGGGTTCAGCTCTTTATACTTTTCCTCATATTTTTTCGGATACACACCTTTATACCTTGCACGACGGACATGTTCCTTCTGCCCGCCTTCCTGATTCTGATGCCCTGCGTCCTTATTCTCCGCCATACCGTCAACCTCCACTGCACTTCCTATTCCGTAGTATATCAATTCTGCCCTGCCTTTGCACGTTCACGCTTTGTAAGCTACGGCATGATCAGGCCAAGTCCCAGAAGGACAAGGGGTGTAACAATGTTCATGCACAGAATAAACTATTGCATTAAATATCCAAACTATTCTCATTCAGCAGAAAATCAAATATACCCATAATAGTGATACCCTCTTCGTTCCTCCATACAGGACTATTGCCGCTGACAACAATGATCTTTTTAAATGAATCTGGTATCTTAATTAATGACGCCTGCTCCTGATCTACCTTTTCCTTGTCCGGCAATGCAAATGCTGATTGAATGTAATAACGCTTACTGGCATTATTTACGACAAAATCCACCTCAAGCTGCTTACGAGTCTTTTTACCATCTTCTTCCATTCTCACTTCAACAACACCTACATCTACTCTATATCCTCTGTAGATTAATTCATTGTATATAGCATTTTCCATTAAGTGAGTTTCTTCATACTGCCTGAAGTTTAACAATGCATTTCTAAGTCCTAAATCAGTATAGTAGTACTTCGAGGGAGTACTGATATACTTTCTGCCTTTGATGTCATATCTTTCTGCTTTCTGTATAACAAAACTCTCCTGCAGATACTTTAAATAATTTGAGATAGTAGGCATTGCAATTGTTTTGTTACCGCTACTGTTAAAAGTATCTGATATCTTCTGCGCATTTGAAAGTGAACCAACTGATGAAGCTATCACCTTCATCAAAGATTCCATTCCACTTTCATCACGGATATCGTAGCGTTCACATATATCTCTCAGATAAATCTCATTGTTCAGCCTTTCTAAATAGCTGCTTTTCGATTCATCATTTGGTTCTGCCAGGATATGCGGTAAACCACCATAATACATATATTCATTCCATGCATCCATTTTGTCCTTACCTGATGCAGGACAATACTCTGAAAAAGCCAACGGAGATACATGTATTTCATCCCCACGCCCTCTAAATTCTGTCATGATATCTGATGAAAGAAATTTTGAATTACTTCCAGTAATGTAAATGTCCACATTTTTCTTTCGAAGCAAACCATTCAACACACCGTATAAACGAATCGAAACATCAGGATTTTTTATTTCCTCTTTTGTAATGGCATACTGTGCTTCATCAATGAAAACATAATATTGCTGCTGTTTATCCGTAATTCGACCCTTTATGTATTCATGAAGTTCATTTGGATTACAATATCTCTCGTAATCTTCATCATCTAAAGGAACGGTAATGATGTTACTCTCCGGAACACCTGTGGAAATCAGATAATTATAGTACAGATTGAATAATAAATATGACTTTCCACTTCTTCTGATTCCAGTTATCACCTTAATCAAACCGTTATTTTTTTTACTGATGAGTCTATTCAAATATCGATCGCGTTTAATCTCCATGGAAGACCTCCATTTTAGGTTTTCGGTCTATATACCGTTTTTCTAAAGTATATATTAATATCACAACAAACGCCACCATTCATTTTAGATTTTCGGCACTTGTACCCTTTTTTTAATAGGGACTGTGAAATAACGCAGTCCCTTTGCAGATACTTCAAAAGGAGCAGATGCATTCGCTGCTGCATATAGTATTGCTGCGCATTTCTACTTTGTCGGAAAAATAGTCGTATTCAGCTAATATGAACAATTCAAACAAAAAACTCCGAAAAAGAAATTAGTCATTCTGCTCACAATATATTCCGGCACGTAGCATAGCAGCTTGATGAATAAATTCAAATGCATCAGACAGAGGACTCATTGCCTGAATCAGAAGCGCTCTTCTTAAATCCGGGTCATCGATTGTTCTTGTCTCCAAGTACAATGCCACCCCACTGTAATACAATCTCAATCTATCATTTTGCTGTCCCTGCTATACATCTTTTACACTATGATCAATGGAAAGAGTCTGATTTTCAATTTCCTCCAACTGTTCCTGCAAAGCCATCATCTGCATAGCATTACACATCTCAGTTTGATTTATCCCGTTACGAAATACTTCTTTCTTTATATCCAATTTCGTTCCAAATTTTCCATCCGCCTGCCTAAGCTGCGCAGTAAACCGACTATTTTGCTTCAATATTATCAGAAGTTGTAGTGAATGTTATTGATAGAACACGAAAACCTGATAGCCCATATTGACTTGCAAGTCAACGCGGATTGTAATGTATGTATCAATTGACTCTTCAGTCAATTTTAAGGGGGATTTTATGGTTTTAGAAAAATTTCAACAACAAAATAAAATAAAACAAAATTCTATAGTTGCTGCCGGAGTGGAAGAATTTTCACAAAAAACCTACTCAGATGCGAATACTGATAAAATTGTTCAAAACTGTGGGATATCCAAAGGATTTCTGTTTCATTACTTCGGTTCAAAAAAAAATTTTTATTTTTACTGCCTTTCACAGTCTCTCGAAAAGTTGCTGGAGCAGACAGACGAGGCACAAGGAAACTTCTATGAGATTCTGTTTTCTGTCATGAATCAAAAATTGCAATTATGTGCCAGGTATCCTGCCGAAACCAGATTTGTTAATATGGCTTCTCGTGAATCATCTGTTGAAGTGACACCAGGCAAAGCTGAAATTTTTGCAAAATATGCAGCGCAAACACATAATGCATCTGCGACTACAATGAAACAGGCACTTGCAACATTATCGATAAAAGTACAGGACGACAGTAAAGCCAAAGAAGGATTGTTGCTGTATAGTAATGCGTTAGTCAGCAAGTATCTGCGTATTTATCAGGACACCCCCGATATGTTTTTTGAAAATGCACAACAAATTCAACTGGAACTAAAATCCTACATCGATCTTATGCTGTATGGTATTGTTAAGGAGGAAAGTAATGAATAAAGACACAATAAGCATGTTTAAGGCAATGAGACTATGCAGTCAATACCAAAAAATGAACGAAGAGGAACGAACCACACTTCGAGATAAGCGCCTACGGAAGATGGTGGAGTGGGCGCGAAAAAGCAGCCCCTATTATGCCAGAATTTACAAGGACCTCGGAGAGGACTTTCAATTGTGCGACCTGCCTCCCGTTAACAAACTTGACCTCATGGCACATTGGGATGAATGGGTAACAGACAAGACAATCACGCTTTCCGAGGTCAATGAATTTATGTCCAATCTTGACAATATCGGTCGAAAATTCAAAGGAAAGTATCTGGTGTTCACCACCAGTGGATCAACTGGCAACCCTCTGATAGCATTGTGTGACAACACAACAAATAGCGTGATGAGCGCAGTCAATGCTGTCCGAACCTTTGCCCGAAAAAAAGATATGAGTGCGTTTATCAGGCGTGGTGGAAAGACTATTGGAGTCTTTGCCACTGGTGGATTTTATCTTGGCAACAGTTCGGTGCGCGCGCGTCTCCTCATGATGCCTTGGAAAAAGCGACAAATGGCAGTTACCAGTGCATTGTTGCCCACTGATCAAATCGTGGAGGAACTAAATGCATTTCAGCCGGCAATGCTGGGTGGCTATCCATCTAACTTGGAACTTCTGATTGAAAAGCAGCAAAGCGGGCAACTTCATATCTCACCTGTACTTATTATGACTGGTGGTGAGTATCTGTCAGACGAACTAAGAGAAAGGCTTGCAAGAACCTTTGACTGCTATGTTCAAACATCTTATGCCTGCACAGAGGGTGGTACAATTGCCTGCGAGTGCTCCGAACAGCATTTTCATATCAATGATGATTGGCTGATCGTTGAGCCAGTAGACAAAAATAACTGTCCTGTTCCAGCAGGTGTGCAATCAGATAAAATCCTGCTGAGCAATTTATATAATTTTACACAGCCTTTCATTCGATATGAAGTGACGGATCGCGTGGTGTTGCATAAGGAACCTTGCAAATGCGGAAATCCCTCGCCGTGGCTGACCTTGGAGGGTCGTACAGACGATGTGGTGAGTTTTCTGCAAAATGGAGTTGAAATAAAGCTTGCACCGCTTGCTATCTATGCCACGCTTAAAGAAGTACATGCGCTACGCAGATTTCAGTTCATTTCCCATTCGGATTATCATGTTGAACTGCGGCTTGAGCCTGCAGAAAGTTTTACGGTACAAGAGGCATTTGATAAAGCAAAGCCGGTACTACAAAGATTTTTCTCTATACACGGATTAACTAATATTGAAATAACACTTTCTGACGAAAAGCCAAAACAGGATGCAGGCAGTGGTAAGTTTAAGCATATTATCAGAGCAATATAATATACGAAAGCTAAAGTAACTTTAAGGGAAGCTATTCGCATAATAAGAAGCTATCAACCAAAGAAAAACCTGGTCACTTGGACCAGGTTTGAAATTATGAATGAAAGTCCTACGATTTTGTCAAAAGCTATTTTAGTAACCCGGACACGATGATAATGGCAATTCAGCTTTATCGCCGAACTGCAAATATTCAGAAAAATGAATTCACCTTGTCTGATCTATGAAAGGATTAAAGCAATCAAAATATTCCCCACATCCCTTCTATTCCAGTTTACGTGTATTATACTCATCATCATAGATCAGGTTCATAATGATATCCTGGTTGTAATCTCCAAATCGTTTTCCAAAGAGATTGAATCCTCCAAGATTATCTGCATTATCTTTATTACCAATTCTTATGACAACAAAGGGAGAGCTCATCAACTTCAAGTCCGTAATTGTAGTTCCCCAAACAGGAAAATGGTTAATCATGCTTCCTTTTGTATTTATCTCCCATTGTGTCAACATTCCATACTGGGATCTACCGCCCAACCATGTGGGCGGATTATTGCGCCCAAATCTCTCTCCAAAATCTCCAGGACTGGTCCAGGTTCCGCATTCGACCCCATTAATCCAGAGCGTTATATCTGACTTCCAGTTCGCATTGTATCCTGGTGCCTCAGAACATATTTCTGCAGAAATCTGAATAGATCTTGGCCTACATTTATAGGGCATAGTCAACAAGTTGTTCGGAAATGTATATTCAACAAATCCACGTGAAGTCCATAACATCTGTGCACTGATCCGTTCCGGAAGAAAAAAAGATTGTTCAATATCATCCATTCCAATAATCGTCTTTTCATTTGCAAGGCCACAAGTAGGCGCTACCCTGCAACTGGTATAGGCTCCGATTGGCATCTCAACTGTGATAACATTGCTGATATCCGCAGCGGTCTCCGTCAGTCTGATGTCGATTTTATCAATATTTCGTGAACACAATTTCACATTTCCTCTTGTACCAGGCTGTTCTTCAATTCTGACAAGATCAGCCTCCTGCAATACTTTAACATGCAGATTGGCACTTGAAGGAGGAATATGCATTTCTCTTGCTATATCAGCAATATTATATTCTTTTCCATTCAAGAGCCTGATGATCTGAATTCTTTCAGGTGCGGAAAGTGCCTTACCCAGCTTTGTAAGCTCATTGCGGCAATCCAGATTATATCTTACATGTTTCCCCATCTTTATGCGCCTTTCCTTTTCATTTCATTTTATGGATTCCGACTTCTTTCAAATTGATTTTCTCAATTTTTTCAGCATCAATTTTGTATTTATGCTCTGCATCCAGTAAGCCATTTACTTCCTGTTCAACATCAGACACCTGTGTATAGCAATAGCCGCATACATATGGCAATTTTTTTATTGCATCTGTAATTTTTTCGTAGCGTACCAGAAACTCATCTTCTGTTTTGACCAGATTCCCATATCCCCAGGAATCATCCTCTCCACCATTAAATGCAATGCCGCCGTATTCACTGATCATAACCGGCTGACCATGATACACATTTCCATTTGCCATTGCTGACTTACTTCCGCTATGATATATCTCTCCTGACATCAGTTCTTCCAAATGACCCTGATATCGTTCCAGAAAAGGTTCATCTGATTCTTCATAATCATGAAGTGTAATAATATCCGACGTTGTGTGCTCCCAACCATCATTCGTAATTACAGGTCTCATGGGATCAATGCTTTTAGTCAGTTCATATATGCCACGTGTAAATGCCTGCTGCCTGGCATCCGTTTTGATCTGCGAAACTCCCCAGGATTCATTAAACGGCGTCCATGTAATAATGCAGGGATGGTTATAATTCTGCCTGACTGCTTCAAGCCATTCTCTTGTATATTCAGCAACCGCTTCATCTGTAAATCGATAAGCAGCAGCCATTTCACTCCAAACCAGTAGTCCCTTTACATCGCACCAGTACAGAAATCTCTCATCTTCAATTTTCATGTGCTTGCGCAGACCATTGAACCCCATTGCCTGAATTTTATCAATATCCGCAAGCATAGCCTTTTCATCCGGCGGTGTGATTCCAGATTCTTTCCAATAACCCTGATCCAGAATAAGACGTTGATAAATAGGCGATCCATTTAAAAGAATATTTCCCTTCTCAATACGAATTTCACGCATTCCAAAATAGGAAAACACCTCATCAACCAGCTCTCCATCTTCCATCAGTCTTACCCGTATATCATATAAATCCGGATGCTCCGGTGTCCAAAGATGCACACTCCATTCCGATTCACCAAAATATGCTACTGAGGTTGTTACTTTTGCAATGCCTTCATGCGGAATCATGCAGACTTTATTAATAATAGTATCATGATAGCTTATTTCCGCAATGATTTCCATGTTCCTTTCTTCTGCTTTTTCAATCCTGCACTCCAGTGCAAGAGAAGACTCTCCCAGCTCCGGCGTCATTTTTATGGAACGAATGTGCTTTTTGTTAACACTTTCCAACCACACGCTTTTCCAGATACCAGTTGTCTGTACATACCAGCATCCAAAATTATGATCTATCCAGCGCTGTTTTCCTCTGGGCTGCTCTGTACTGAATCCGTCCTCCACTCTGACCGTAATTTCATTTACGCCTGCCTGAAGAAATTTTGAAATATCAAAGGAGAACCTTGCATAGGCACCTTTATGTTCACCGGCATAATTTCCATTCACCCATACTTTTGTCCAAAAATCTGAACCCTCAAAATGCAGGATTTGACAATCCGTATTCCTCAGATCACTTACTTTAATCTCCCTATGGTACCATACATACCAATGTGCCTGATGTTCTGCTATGCCACTTCTATCCGTCTCATAGGCAAAAGGTACCTGTATTTTCTGATGTTTTTCCGGAAAATCAACATACCATTTTTCCCACTCTCCTCTATTTTCATCATCAAATTGAAAATCCCAAATACCATTTAGATTTGTCCACCTTTTTCGTACCAACTGCGGTCTGGGATATCCTTCTATATATGCGTTCATTTTTCCTCCTTCAGGAACTTTTGATTAAAATTAAACTTTTTTCTCAACTATCCCTTAATCCCTTCCATCGATATCCCCTGCACGATCTGTTTTTCAAAAATGAGATACACGATAATCATCGGAATCGATGCAACCATGTTTACTGTCATTGGAATAACCACATCCGGCCGTTCAACACTTAATAAAGTTGGAATTCCGATCGGCAATGTATACTTTGCCTCATCAAAAATACACAATAAAGGCCACAGGTAATTATTCCAGCTTCCGATAAAGCACATGATCGAGATCGTTGCAATGATAGGTTTGGATAGCGGAAGTGCTATTTTACGATATATTGTCAGTTCGCTTCCACCGTCAATTCTGACTGCTTCCATCAGTGCAGTCGGAATTCCCCTAAAAAAGCTTACCGCAATTAACAAATTCATAGATCCTGCTATAGATGGTAAAACCAGTCCCGAAAATGTATTGATCAGATTCAGATTATGAACCAGTATAAACATTGGTATGATCGTTGCCTCGCCGGGAACCAACAGCCCGAATAGAAAAAATGTATATACCCATTTACTGCCTTTAAAGGGTATCTTGGCAATTGCATATGCTGCCATCGTTGATATGATAACAGATAAAACTGTTGATATGACTGCAACCGCGAGGCTGTTTATGAACCAGCGCAGCGTACTTGTGCCCATCAGAACATCCGGATAATTCATTAAGGTATATGGCGGCAGAAACCAGTCCCAAATAGTTGTTATCTGCTTTCCTTCCTGTTGTAAGGAACAGAATAATGCCCATACGACAGGCAGCAACATGACCAGGGCTAACAACACTGAAATAATCATTATGACAAATGATTTTATTGTTACCTTCTGTTTTCTCAATTTTCATCTTCTCCTTTCTGCAATTTGAACTGAAGTAAAGTACAGACAACAAGAATGGCAAAAAGGATATAGGACATTGCAGCAGAATATCCCAGCTTGTTTTTGTTAAATGCCTGCTGATAGATATACATTACCAAAGGCCTCGTTGTGTTAGCCGGTCCGCCACCCGTAGTCATATATATCTGCCCGAAAACCTTAAAGCAGGCGATGATCTGTAACATCAGTACGAGCAGAATGGTCGGTTTTAAAAGCGGCAGCTTGATTTGAAAAAGCTGTTGCATTCCTGAAGCGCCATCTACCTCTGCTGCATCGAGTGTTTCCTGCGGAATATCCTGCAGTGCAGATAGATACAGCAGCATCGGAAATCCGACTGTCCACCATATCGTCATAATCACAACAACCGCCCAGGAACGCCCGGTTGATTCAAACCAGAGGATCTCTGATTTTGTATTGATCACATCAAAAAAGCGAAGAATACCATTCACAAGACCTCTATACGGCGCAAAGGTATATTTTGCAATAAAAGAAATAACGGAAACCGATAGAACGCCCGGCAAATAGTAACTGATCCGAAGAAAACGTTTATATTTAACAGGCCTGTTCGCAAACAAAGCCATAATAAGCGGGAGAATTACCAATACGGGTGTACACATCAGAACAAATTGTATGGTATGCCATAATGAACCAACAAAAGCATCATCCGTAAAAAGCTTCTTATAATTTTCCAACCCCACAAAGTTTTGTTTCCCCATTAGATTCCATTTATTCAGGCTCACCCACACTCCCTGTATAATTGGATAAACTGTAAATATTGTGAACAGAATAAAAAAAGGCAGAATAAAAACCCACGCTGTAATTGTCGCTCTAATTTGTCTTTTATTCATAATCTGACCCCTATTGCCTTAGAAAAGGCTCTTTTGTGTCATTAGCCGGAGAACCTGCTATTCTCCGGCTAATGACTATCATTCCATGGACTTACTTAATCAAGATTATTATCTATTGCCTGTTGAAGCGCCGAAATAGCTCCATTTTCATCCGTTGTTCCCTGCCAGTATCCATTTAATGCATCAATCATGTCAGCCTTAATTCCTCCATAGTACTGTGTTGCTTTTGGCGCGTATTTGGCATACTTCAGTTCATCAACCACGTTATATCCCTTCAGTTTCTTATAATCTGCACTTTGGTTTGCAGTCTTTGATGCCGGAATCTGGCCTGATCCTGCCCAGGTAATGCCGCCATTATTTGACGCATAGAACATAAACTTCACTGCCTGCAGCGTCTCTTTATCTGTTCTCTTCTTGTTCACCGGAAGGATAAGCGTGTGAGAATCTGCCCAACACTGACTGTTACCATTAAACAGACTTGGGAAACATGCATTATTATAATTCAGTCCATCTGTACTGCTAAAAGTCCCCGTTACCCACGTTCCTGCAAATACAAATGCTGCCTTGCCCGACTGAAAATATGCCGCATGATCATCAATTCCGGGAAGAATGTAGCCTTTATCCCAAAGTCCTTTGACATATTCCATTGCTGCTTTTGCTTTATCAACATCCAGGGTATCTTCCGTTGCTCCATCGTTTACAAAATCACTTCCGCCCATCTGAAAATATGATGCATACCAGATTCTAAATGGATCATCTCCGGAATTTGTCATCGCAAGTGGTGTAATGTCATCTCCAAGTCCCTTACATTTCTCCAGCAATGCATTGAAGTCATCCGCACTCTTGACATTCTTTACATCTGCCTCTGTAATTCCTGCCTTTTGCAGCAAATCGAGATTGTAGTACATTACTTCCGCATGCGTATCGAGCGGTATCGCATATATTTTGCCGTCAACTGTAACTGCATCGATAGACTCCTTTGAATAATAATCCGAAAGGTTGATCCCAAGCTGCTTCAAATAATCATCAATTGGCTGAACAACGCCGGTTTGTGCAAGTTCATACAATTTGGATACATGCGAAACCCCAACATCCGGTCCGTTTCCTGTTGCGACAGCTGTCTGTAACTTGGTGTAATAATCTGCCCATACCAGCATAATCGGTGTAACCGGATTCTCCGGGCTCTGCGTTTTGTTGTAATCATCTACAATAGAATTGAACCATTCTCCATCACCGCCGCTGAATAATGACCAGAATTTCAGATTGCCTTCCGGTACCGAAGCTGCAAGCGGATTATTGTACGTTCCATCCTTATTCACATCCGGAACCGTTGATGCTTCTGCTGCAGCCGCGCTGGCATCCGTTACTTCCGCGCCTGCCGATGAAGCTCCCGTTCCTCCTGCAGATGTACCTGTTGCCACAGACGATCCACATCCCATCAGCATGGACATAATCATTGCTGCTCCCAAAAAAATACTCAATGCCTTCTTTTTCATGTAACCCTCCTTTTTCGTAATGCGTTTACATTTAAACAGTTTATATGTTCCTTACAGGGAAATTATTCTACATTTTGATTATACGGTCAACATTGTGCACCTGATAATTGGTTTATTTATATAAATTAATCAGTATTTAGACATTATTTATGTTGTATCATTTCAAAAAGAACCATTACCGCACAAAAAAATCCGTTGTAATCGACTAAGTGCAATTACAACGGACTTCGGGTTTGTTTGATTATTTGACTTGCTTATAGAGTCTTTTCTCTTGGCGTTCAATTCCATTGTCCTTGATCACTGATCACAGCACTCAAAGGTGGTTTGATAAAAATTCCTGAATATCAATATTGAGGATTCCACCCTCATCTTGCTTACAACATCTCCACATTGTTGCAAATTGCTTCTATTGTCCAAATGGGACCTCCTCCTGTGTTTGAGTTTGGCTTGCGACACCATTCTCAATATAACATAGGAGGTTTTTTTATATTATCCTCACCGTTTCCAACTATTCCATTCTCCCCAGCATAGCTGGGGGATTAGGATTTTCATTTAACCTCTACCATTCCGACAACAATTTTCTCTGATTCTTCTGTAAGACCTCCTGATTCTGTCAGAATCGTAGTATCAAGAACAGACTTAATTGAACCAACTGTAGAAACCACAACCGCAATTGTCTTCTTACTCTCTGCTGAAAACTGAGAATAGTCTGTTCCTTCGTTTTCAATGATACGCTTCATCTCCTGGTTGAGAGGATATAGATATGCGTCCAATTTAGCGAGTAATGTATAGAACATATAACCTCTACGGCGAATCGCAATACACTGCTCTGCCGCCTTCTTCAATTCTTCCCAGATTTCATTGGCTTTTGCATCATTTGCATATGCTTCCTGCAAGGTTTTTCCTGCTTTAGCACCGATAATAATACCCATAACAAGTAATGCCGGGCCAGCGACTAAACCTCCAAGGACTGCTGCTCCTCCGGCCATTCCAAGACCGCCAGCCGCAAGAGACCCTCCGCCAAAGAAAGCCAGTGTCGCGTTACTTGCAGCGGCACCGCTTAAGGATGCTATTGCTGTACCAGTAGAAGCAGTTGCAAATGTTGTAGCCGCACTATATGCTCCGAAAGCAGCCAATGAACCGCCTGCAGCTCCAGTTACTCCGCCCTGGACTAATGAAAACGAGAACTTTGTCATTTCAGCAAGTTCATCAAATTCTTTCTGGTCTATGTGAAGCTTATTAAGTTCCATGATTCCTTCTGACTCAGTGAAATCAACATTTTTTATCTTTGAAAAATAAGTAAGGAAATCATCAATACCATTATTAAGTACAAATATCTTCTCTTCACCCAGTTTTTGAAGAGAACTTCCACACTGTTTTCTCAAATAATCCAATCTGTTTGCGGCAAATTCTATTTTCTGATTTGCATTATTATTTATCATTTTTGCATGAGATTGATCTTCACCAGCTTTTACAGTTGCACCAACTCCGGTAGCACCTGCCACTGCGGCAATCCCAATAAACACCAATGGTAAAGGCATAACCGGTCACCTCCTAGTTTATTCCAATGATAAATGCTACCATTCTACGAACCTCTGATAGCGGATGTGCTTGGAACATCTCATCATATTCTTTATGTTCAGATAAATTCATAAGAAAACCTTCTTTGTAATCAGGATCAAACGGATCACTACTCCACCCATCAAAGTCCTTAATCTTATCCTCACTGCGTAACATTGTATAAACCATGTTATCGCGCAATCCTGTCATTCCTTTTTCTCTGAAATAACCTTTCACGCATTGTATAGTATTTCCAATCTGTATATTCAAATCGATAGTATACAAATTTCCCATTGAAACATCTGCATCAGGAGATGAAGAATGCTTCATAATATGATAGATATACTTACCACCGTTCTTTGCCACTCCCGACTTTACCTCTATCAGTCCAGTATGTTCATCCATATTCTCATGCATATATTTGATAAGACCTTCCGAATCATCAAAATTCATTGATGCTTCTTCTGATATCTGAAACACATAGACTGACACATCAGTATTTTCATTGTAAGGGTCAAATCATACGCCTTAAAAAATGATTAGTATTATGCCATACTTTAAAAAATCTAAAAAATATATAGAGTTTTTAAAGGAGGCTAACACAAATGGATCAGTGTACAAAAGAGGTACGTTTACAAAATTGGAAAAACATCATTAGTGAATGCCAGGCAAGACCGGGTAGTCAAACCGCAAAACAATGGATGGACGAACATAACATTTGTGAGCAGACTTATTATGTTTGGCAACGGCGAATTCGTCAGGCTGCATACCATGAAATGACATCTATGCAGGACTCTTTGCAGGATACATCTTCAAAAGCAGAGGTAGCATTTACAGAAATTCAAGTTCCGGTACATAATATGCCAGTTCCGGTCACGGAACATAATGCATCCATATCTGCAGTACTTAGGACCAGTACATACACCATTGAGATTTCAAATAACATCTCCGACAGAATGTTAAGTCTCATTCTGCAGGAGGCCTCACATGCTTGAAGATGCTGCTGGTATTCGCCGTATTGTACTGGCCTGCGGAACAGTTGATCTTCGTAAAGGAATCGATGGGCTGGCAATGATTATCGGTGATAAATATGATCAGAATCCATTTGAAAAAGGAACGCTGTTTTTATTCTGTGGGAAGCGTTCCGACAGGTGTAAGGGCCTATTATGGATGGGAACAGGATTTTTGCTTTTATATAAACGTTTTGAGGATGGCAGACTATCCTGGCCACGAACCACCCAGGAGGCTGCTTACCTTACAGAAGATCAATACCATTATTTAATGCTGGGTTTAAATCCCCTGGATCCGAAAGTGAAAGATGTGGACCCTAAAAAAATATACTAATGCTTGTGCAAAACGGAGAAAAAAACTGTTCCGTTTTATCACATATATAATGTCAGTCATGTTACGAAACAGGCATAAACAGGAAGAACTCAGAGCGGTACCCACGTGTCCAAAGATGGGTTCCGAACCTTGAAAACTCTATATTTCCAACCACTTCAGACAGGCTGTAACAGCATCAGAACATGTGGCAAAATGACGAAATCGAATTCTTTGTAAATTCGCTATTTTACGGATGGTTTGCTATACTGGAAGTGAAAGAAAGGCGGTTACCATGTGTCAAAAATTTACTCCGGATGAACTGAATATCATGGATCATGAAACCAAGAATGAGGTCATCTATCAGATGCAGAATCGCCTTGATAAACTGGAAACCGATTATGAAAACCTTATGGAGCAGATATGCCTTGCCAATAAGCAGCGTTTCGGGCGTCATACCGAGAAACTTGAAGATATCGCAGGACAGCTTTCTTTTTTTAATGAAGCGGAAGCAAACTGTGATGAAACAGCTTTGGAACCAACCATTGAAGAAGCTGTTGAAGGAATGCTGCAAAAACCGCGCAGACCAAAGAAAAAAGGACAACGTGAAGAAGACATAAAAGATTTCCCGCAGGAAGAGGTTCCACATGATGTATCACAGAAACAACTGACTGATACCTATGGTGAGGGAAACTATAAAAGTATGCCGGATGAAATTTTCTGGCAGCTCCGCTTTGAACCAGCCAAATGGATTGCGGAGAAACACATCGTAAAAGTATATGTAGGTACGGATGGACTTCATCAGGATGAGTTTCTGCGCGGAGATCATCCTGCCACACTGTTTCGTGGAAGTATTGCAACGCCATCCCTGGAAGCTGCCATTATTAATACGAAGTATGTAAACTGTAATCCGCTTGATCGTATTTCAAGAGAATTTCAAACGAATGGTTTGAACCTGTCGAAACAGACTATGTCAAACTGGACGGTATGGTCTGCGGAAAGATATTTTCTCCCGGTATATAACCTGATGAAACAACAGCAGTTGGCAGCACATGTAAATCAAAGTGATGAAACTCCTGTAGAAGTAATTCATGATGGCAGATCTGCCGGAAGCCAGAGCTACATGTGGGTTCATATCACAGGAGAACTGAGTCCTGTCCCGAAGGTTATCGTATATGAATACCAGAAAACAAGGCATAGTGATCATCCTAAAGAGTACTATAAGGACTTTAAGGGTATTCTGATGACGGATGGGCTGTCACAGTATCACAAGATAGCACGCGAACTGGAGGGTCTGACCAATGCAAACTGCTTTACCCATGCAAGACGCGACTACGCAGATGCGGTTAAAGCAATTGGAAAAGGAAATGCAGAAGCCATCAGGTCGTCGATAGGATACAAAGCGCTGACACGAATTGGAGCTATCTACAAACTGGAAGGAGCGCTGAAAGACCTGTCACCCGAGGAACGGCTAAAAGAACGCCAGACCTCAATCAAGCCACTGGTTGAGGAATATTTTGCATGGGTTAAACAGGTTCTTGCCGATAAAACAGCTTTACCAAAAGGAAAAGCAGCTCAGGGGCTACAGTATAGCATTAACCAGGAAGAATACTTAAAGGTCTTTCTTACAGATGGAGAAGTTCCGATTGATAATTCGGTGTAAGTGGTAAACTATAACCAGCAGATTTAGGCAAATAAAATCCAGCAACTATTACTGAGCATCAT
>Ga0070399_1000649_pt1 | contig 38733 bp, 32 predicted proteins | sample BioMet4_FD_61217 | JGI IMG/M metagenome (GOLD analysis project Ga0070399, IMG submission 61217) | Microbial communities from bioreactor (seeded with sewage sludge) at LBNL, California, USA - Biofuel metagenome 4 (version 1) | ecosystem: Engineered > Bioreactor > Anaerobic > Unclassified ... | reverse complement strand
TACCGCCGTAAAGACTAATGACTTTGAGACCCCGCATCTCGGCATAGTCGAGCTTCGGCTTGCCAATCTCCTTCGGATCATAGGCAATGACTGCGTCATAAACTGAGTCGTAATCACCTTGGTCGAGGTCGACGGAACAGACCCCTAGGGAAAGGATCTCATCGTAGGGAAAACCGTGGGCCCCGTCGGCGATGGTCTCTATGACGAAGATGCGGTCGGTCATATCCTGCCCCAACCAGCCGGCCCTTATCTAACTTACTGTTCACCGCCCCTTCTGTTCATCATCCAGCTGTTTACCAATATGCGGACGGTCGACCATGCGCAACACGACACCTTCGCTATTGGCCGCCGTGAGATCCCGAATCAACCGGCGGCACCACAGCAACAGGCAGTCAATGATGAACCAGAGCAGCAGTGCCAGACCCATCGACTGCCATGATGTGAGACCGGCAGGAGACCTGAGGAAGAGCGTGCTAAGTACCAGTATGGCAGCGATGACGTTGAGCGCACCGAATAGGAAGTGACCAAGCAGATGCTCCAGCGAACAGTGCATCAGACTCCCCCTAGTAGGATGTGGTGGAAGCGCTGAGTCTCGTGGTCTCCGGCTGCCAATGCGACCAACTCTGCAAGATGAAGGACCGGCTTTCCGCCTGGACACGCATCATACATGCGGAAGCACATCGGACAGCCAACAACAATAACGTCGGCACTCGCGCAATCAGCCTGCCGCTCGTGCATCATCTCGGCACCGATGCGCTCCACCGTCTTGCCACAGCAACCGAACTTGTTTCCGATCGGCTCTGCTCCGGTTGCCCGGACCACCGCCTCGAAGTCGGCGGCGAAACGCTCAGCGCTGCAGCCAGGCTCCAAGGCAACCTTAAGCCGGAGCCGGGGCAGTGCCCGAATAGCATCGAGATGCTGTGCCAGATAGGTGGTAATGTGAGGCGCAACAACATGAGAGACAGCCAATTCATTGCAGCAGCCAGCGCACATTGTGACCAGCGGCCGGCCTCCGGCTGCCGTTCCCATGCGCTGCTTATATGTGTCACGCTCCGCATCGGTAAAGCTACGCAACGGGAGCGGGTACATGCAACAAGTGTTGTTAAGGAGTTCACGACTGCTGACGCCAACGGCTTGTAGGGCCCGGATACCGGCATACTTGAGAAACGGAACCTTCGCAATTATCGTACATCCAGGAATGAGCCAGACATCATCGCCCTCAGGAATCGACGGGAGTCCTGTCTGCCAGGACGGATCCGCCGGCGCCATGACATAGCCATATTTGGTGAAGGTATCTGGCACGGCGAGACCGAGGGCTTCACTCTTGCGTTGCATCATGACTTCCTTCGGATCGGTCGTAGGACAGACATCAGTGCACTTTCCGCAACCGATACAGGACATAACATGCCCGTCACTGCCAGTCATAACGAGGAACGGATCGCATCCGCCGTGAGCGTGCGAAGGGCAGACGTCGGTGCAGAGCCCGCATGCTACGCATTTGGCCATGAGATCGGCGACCTTCTGGTCGTTGGAAAACATAGTCTCCGTATCGACGCCGTGGTATTTCTACCCAACCGCCGCCGTTTATTCGCTCTTTGGTTTCTGATGCTTTTTGAATTCGGTCATATACAGATCAATGATGTCGGCGAATCCCGAGCAGACCGCTCTGATGCTCGCCCAAGCAGCATAGACAACCTTGATGAGGACACCTCAATCGAGACCGCCTTAGAGCAGATAGATTTTAACGAACAGTAGGCGAGCGTGAGCAAGTATAAAACGAGTCTCTAAAGCAATAGGAAAGCTTCATAAAGCGGCCAAGATTCTCTCAGACCGGTCGTCGAGGACGAGAAGCCAGTTGCTGTTCCCATTTATACATTTACCAACTCGGAATTAATCACATCCGACAATCAGAATGATGAACAGCAGCACCGGGGCGGTTTCTTCTTTATACACAAAGCAACCCTACAAACAGTTTGAACACGATACCGAGCCTGGCTCAGAAGCATAGGCGGTGCTCGTGGACGGGCCGTACATTACAAGCTATAGGGAAACCGACTTGCCGTGCTCAGAAAAATTGCAACGACCGACCGCTTAAAAATCGTGTAATCGCATGACTTGGTCAGGGCCATAATTCAGCATGGCTCCATTGTAATGTGGATAAGAGGATGGATTCAGGCTGATGACATCGTAGCAAACATAAAACATTCTGCTATTTTCTCTTGGAACAGTCAAAGAAAGAGCAGAAGGCCAATCAGAGTGTATACTCAGCGCTTTTCCCGCAGAATCATTGGCACTCTTCGCAGACAAGCGACGCTGGAATAGAAAATGCAGAGGTTCTTTTAAGAACACGTATTTGACGGAGCCGTCTTGGAGTATCTGATGATTGGCCAATCAGTGATGAACACCGGTCGCCAAAAGGAAAAGCGGGTGCCGCACTGGCAAATTGCTTAGGCCTAAATTGCGATGATACGACAGATACTTTTACAACAATACCGAAAATAAACCGGCTGCTCATTCGCCTTCACCGCTGTCGGCCATATTCCAGTAGAGGGTACCGATTAGCGGATCAGACACATCATGCAACACCCCGTCGGTGGTCTGCGCCGTCAATAAATCGGTGATAGCCCGCTCCTGTGTCGGCTTCAGCACGGTGAACGAGCGGGCTCCGTCAAGATAGGTTGCCGTGGCCTCGGCCAGTGTCAAATCCTTTGCGCGGTGCAACCGCTCGTAGAATAGATGCGGCTCTTGGCCAAGCTGCCACAAGGTGTCCTGAGCATACAGTAGCTTGTCGGACTCCGTGCGGCCGTCCCGGCCGATGATACGGTAGATCTCGTCCCAAGTGGGATTCTCACGACTGATGTAACCGGTTAGGAAGCACATCCCTCCGGCGACTGCCAGCATCTTCGCGAAGGTCGCCGCGGAGCAGATGGCCGGAGTCATATGCGCCATGACCAGGCCGTAGCGCCCCAGCCGTCTGGCGTCCTGCGTTGCCCAATCGGCGACCTCGTAGGAGGTGGCTGTTGCACCGATAGCGGCCGCCTTGCAGTTAGCAAGGTCGACCATTTTCCGTGAGACATCAAGCCCGCGAACCGAGCGCACGCGACGACTAATCGCGAGAGAATAGGCACCAGTGCCGCAGCCGATGTCGAGCACGTCAGTCAACTGCGAATCAAGTCTTCCCTCCCGCAATAGAAGCGCAACGTAGGGATCATCTTCCCCTGGCACCGGTATGTCGAACATCGCCGCACGGGCATCCCAGCTCCGTCCGTCCGTCGGGACTAGCCCGACCTCGGGCACCCACCGCCGCCTGATCTCCTCCGGTTCCATGACCGGCATATGACGAGAGCCGCACTTAATCCCTGCGCCATGGCCGAAAGGGATAATGTCATATCGTCGCCGTGCGTTGGAGAGCGCATGAGCGATGCAGAAGGGCCTTCGGCCGCAGAGATCGAGCAGGCTATCAAAGCCTGTAAGGAGAAGATCGCGAAGATCCAGAACATCATAAACGAACGGGCGGGTTCGAACCAGGCCATCACGCTTGAACCGGCGCTCCGCAGCACACGCGGAGACTTGGCAACGATGGAGCGGCAGTTAGACCTGGCGAAGCAGCAGGAGCAGAAGTCAGCCGCAAACGTGGCACAACTCCAGGTCGACATCAAAGAACACGAGCGTCGCATCGCCGATCTTGAGCAGCAGATGAAATCCGCCCATGACGGCGTCGACATCAACAACCTGGAGGTCTCCCGGCGTTTTCTCCAGATGGAACGTAACCAGTTACTCTGCGAGCTGACCGAGCTCGAGTCCGCCAAAAACGTTGAAAACGCAAATGACGGAACCGACGCAGAGGATTCTGACACGGAGCTCCGCCGTAGCAACGACGCTAAGACCCGCATAATTGAGGACCTGAACCAGAAGTTAGAGAAGACGCAGAAGGAACTGGCCGTCGCCAAGGCCATGATTGACGGCTACGAAGGGGATGCCGACCCAGATACGACCCGCGTGACCGTAAAAGCGGAACGGATCCAGGGGCTCAAGAACGAGAACCGGCGGCTGCAGGCTGAGAACGAGGGCCTGCGGGCTCATGACGCAATGACCAGCCACAGCACCGTTGGTCTCACCGCCCACTGTAAGGACATGGAGGAGCACGCCCGGAATCTCGAGAGCCAGCTGCTGGAGACTACCGAGCGGTGCAACGCCCTCGCCGGAAACACCGAAGCCCTGGAGAAGGAGATCCGGCGGCTGCAGGCTGAGAACGACGGACTCAAGGCTCATCTCGACGACCTTGAGTCACAATCTAACCGGAAAAGTTGATCAGCCGGCGACCAGGTCCCCGTTGACGAAGAATGTCGCGAGTATCACACGCCCCTTGCCACTCACAGCATAGCCAGAGCGGCGTCCGCCTTTCCGCTCGACCCAGCCGGCCGCCAACCAGCTGTCCACATAACTGCGCTGGTAGTACACTGCCTCATTGTTGGCATTGGCACCTTCGCTGCGCCGGCTCCAACACCCTGCCGCCTTAAGCGCGGCCGCCATCTGCTGCGCCGTCACCGCCTGCCCGGCATCGCTCCGTGCCGCAAACACACGTAACGCCCGCACCAGGCGCTCGTCGGGCGTCTCGATGGTAAAATCTGGCAGACACTCCACCCGCTTCACCGCACGGGTCATACCTACCGGCTTGCCATTTTCGTAATAGACCTCGCGAATCTTCTCACGTGGCACCTGGAAAGCCTCGGCTTTGACGAAAAACGGCCGCACCCCATCCGCCATCATCGAGGCAATAGCCGCGGCCGCGGTATACTCGGCCGGCCCAGAAGCAATGTTGACGAAGATCTCTGGTGGCTCACCTGGGGCTGCCCGCTCCTGACAGATAATCGAAGCGACCGTCCGAAGCATCACCGTAAAATCGCTCACATCGCGGTTAATATCAACGATCTCCGCGTCCGGCGAAGCCTGGCGAATGAGCTCGCAGGTCCGGTCATAGAACTCCTGGTAGACGCTGACGCGCGGATCCTGTGGATCACGAATGTAATGAATCAGGTAAATCCGGTTGGTACCCCAGTAGGCTACCGGGTCACTGACTTTGACCGTTTCAAACGTTACGCACGCGATCATAACCCTCTTGATGCGCCCTTCCATCGTCATCACTTGATTTTACATACATTTATTACATATATTACGTATATTACCTATATTACATAATGTGTTATAAATATCTGCAATATATAATGGAAATCATAAGTCGGGCCGCAGCGCCGCATTGCACCCGGAGAGTGAAACGAGATGGACGAGAAGAAGCTCAGAGAAATGCTGAATGGAGGAGACGTAAAACAGCTGGCGGTCGCTTATCTGAAGCTAATGGACGAAAAGCCGTCGTTTAAGCAGCGGGTACAGCTCGACAGTATCCACCTGGTGCTAGGCCGCGAACAGACCGCTCAACTTACCGCCGCCTGGTATGACCGCCGGGCCGCACATTTCGACGAACGGCGCTTCCGTTCCCTTACCGGCTACGGCCAATGTCAGGGTGCACTGATTGCTCGCGGCAACGACGTAATAGTATGCTGCTGTCGCAAGATGGCAGGCGTCATCGCCTATGGACATGCGCACTATTTCGGCGGTCGGATCTATGTCCCCGGTAAGCCAGCGGACCCTTGCGAAAACGGCGGTGCAACTTATATCATCGACAAGACCCGCGGCATATCCTTCGTCCGGTGTCCCTTCTGCGGCGCCGAAATTATCGAGCACCTAGTCAAGCCATCGACAGACCAGTCTGTGATGCCGGCGGCCAAGGAAAGCCGTGCTGGCACGGGAAAGGAATGATTTCATGCATGCCGCCAAGAACATCGACGACCTCTTCACAGAAGTCAAAGGCTATGGGGCAGTTATTACCAACGACGCTCCGTTGGCCACTGCACTAAACGCTAAAATCGACCGGCCGCAGATCGGCGGCTTCGCTTACACCCCTCGGCAGATTGCAGCGATGGAAGAGTACCGCGTGCTCGGCCGCGGCACGTTGAACGAGTTGCGGCTGGTCGCCGAGGTAGCCCGGGACACCGGCTACAGCTTCAAGTTCGTGCACAGCGAGATCCAGAACATCCGCGACATCCGGAAGTACACCGCTAATGTGGACAAGTACCTCTACACCCGCCAGTCGCACAACGTCTACCGCGCGTTCCAAGAGTACCCCACCCTAGAGAAGGTTATGGGCAGCTTCGATCCCGCCCAGAGCGAATTCTATCAGCGCCTGGGGAAGGTGGCCGTAATCGGCATCGAGCTCTTCGACGACCTAGACAAGCATTTTGTCCCCGCCTATTACGTCGATATCGGGATCTTCAAAGAGGATCCAGCCAGGTATGACATCGACACCATCTACGCGGTCGGCAACGACCGCCAGATCGCCGACAGCGTGGTCGACCTCATCGATGCCGACAAGGCCACCGACACCGCCATCGTGATGGACTCCGAAGGCTCCATAGCCGACGCCGTGCGCGCGGCGCTGTACCGCAAGAAGCTGCCGTTCAAGAACTCCCTCACAGTCAAGGATCTGGCGCAGATCCGCGACTTCCTGCAGTTCCTGACGCTGGCCGTCGGCTTCGACACCGTCCGCGTACGGGATGTACGCGAGCTGTTCTCCGCGTACGGCGCCCAGGAGTACCGCGGCCTGCGCGTGAACCAGGACGGCTACCTGCTCAGCAAGGTCGTCCTGGACGACGACGCCGACCCCACCACCCTCGCGCTGATCGCCGCCATGCGGAGCATCCGGGACCTGACGTTCGACCAGGCCGCGGACGCCGCCACCCAGCGGAACCCGCAGCAGCGGCCGCAGGTCAAGCTACTGCTGGAGGACATGGAGGTCCGCGACCAGAAGGTCACCCCTGAGCTCGTGAACACGCTGGTCTACGCCGTCAACAATGTCACCGACCTGCGCCAGAACGAGCAGATCCCCGAGGAGGAGAAGCACGGCGTGCTGCTGGCCGACTGCCATCGCTCGATGTATGTCGACCGGCCTTTCGTCATCTACCTCGGCCTCGGCCAGGAATGGGACGACAAGGCGGCCAAAGGCAAGGACTACATCGACGTGGAGGAGCAGGAAGAGAAGGACGCAATCAAACTGACCGTCCTCCTCCAGCAGGGCACTTCCCGTGTCTATGCCGTGAAACCCGTCACCAGCGGCAAAGAGACTGCGCCCTGTGCGGTCTTCGCCAAGATCTACGAGGACGCCAAAGATGCCAAGGCCATCACCAGCTTCGCAGCGATTTGCCGGCAGCTGGTCGCCGGCAGCTGGTATGCCGACCATCCGTACCAGGCTCCCGAACGCCGCAATGTCGCCATCGATGCCGATCTGGACCTGGATTGGAAGTTCTCCAAATCCAGCTACAACAACTTCATCAACTGCCCCCGCTCCTTCCTGTTCAGCCTGGTGCTGCCGACGCCGGATTCTGAGGGATCGGCGTTCGGGAACTGCGTGCACGAGTTCGCGGAGTTCTATCTCTGCTACCCCGAGCTCGTGAAGCAGAAGGGACTGGATTTCTACCTCGCTCAGCTGAGCGAGATGTATTCGGGTCTGTCGAGCAACTGTCTGAAGGACCTCGATCTGAGCCATTTCCGGGTCGGCATCGACAACCTCATGCGCTTCATCGATGCGAACCGTCCCGCCCATGTGCCGCTGGATCTGGAATGCGATAAACGCAAGCACCCGAACCGGTTCATGGAACTCGAGCACTGCCGGTACTACAGCAGCCTCGCCGAGCGGGAGCAGGCCTCGAGCCTCCATCCGCTCCACGGCGATTTCGACTTCGTGAGTGACACGACCATCGCGGACTACAAGACCGGCAGTCCGAAGTCGGTCGGCGATATCCGGGACGCACTGGATCTGAAGAAGAAGAAATATCACGAGCTGCAGCCCATCATCTACCTCTACCTGCTCCAGGAATACCTGGACCGCGAAGGACGGAAAGACGACATCTGCCAGTTCAAATTGCTCTATGTCGGCGACAACATGATCCGGTCGGTCGAAGACCCCGGTTTCACCATCGACCAGAACGTCCGGACGATCGAGCTCCGGAAGGAGAGCAGATTGGAGCTGATCGCCGCACCCGGCTCACCACTGGATAAGGACATCGAGAGCACCCAATACCTCGTACCGCTGCGGGGCCGGGTCAGCGCGTTCGTCCAGGTGCTCATCGGGCTCACGCAGCAGAAGCACCGTGAGATCACAGAGGATGACGCCCAGGAGATCGCTTCCCGGCTGAACATGGCCGGCAGCACCGACAATCTGAAGGCCATCAAGGGAAGCATCAAGAAGGTGAGCAAGCTGATGGACTCGATCATCGTCGACAAGCAGAACAATCTCATCCAAGTGCCACGCGAGACCCTCGAGGCCTTCCTGCAGAAGGTCGATGTCGACCTGACAATCGCTTCTGCCATGAAGAAGCAGTCGTTCTACAACTCCGATGTCGTCCCGCTCATCGCCTGCACGGACTGCGCCTACTACAACGTCTGCACCGCCGATGTTGGCAGTTACAGCCGTGAATCCATGGGAGATGATGACGATGAGTGAACAGCTGAACAGGTCGCAGCAGCAGATCGCCGACTGCCTGGAGGGCATGCTGGTCGTCGACGCCGGCCCCGGCACCGGGAAGACGCACACCGTCGTCCAGCGCTACATCAACATCCTGGCCAAACCGGACGTGGCCGCCCGGGACGTCATGCTGCTGACCTTCACCAACAATGCCGCTCAGGAGATGGAGGACCGCATCAGAGGCCGCCTCAATGCGGAATGGGGCACCGATTCGGCGCTGAAAGGCGTCGCCGATAAAGCTCGGGTGATGCGCGTCAGCACCTTCGACGCCTTCTGCCTGGCCACCGTCCTCGACTCGCCGCAGTCGCTCAGCCGCTTCTTCGGTCTGCAGGAGACCCTGACCCGGGCCGCGAAGACCGTCGAGAAGGAGTCGCTGAACCTGATGTACTTCGGCAGCCTGCTCGAACAGTTCCTGGCCAAGCATGCCGCCGAGTACCCCAACGCCGCGGCGGTAGCCATCAGCTACGCGGATGACCTCTACCGGGTGATCAACAAACTGATGGCCCAGGGCATCGTCCCGCTGCGCCGCGGCTGGTTCGGCGGACGTGATGGGAAGGACCTGGACGGCAAACCGGCGACCGTCCGGAAGGCCCTGGGCGAACTCATCCCCACGGATGTCGAGCCGAAGAACGCGACCAGAACGATCATCAAAGGCACCGGCGACTCGCTGCGGGCCGACGGCTACGACCCCGACAGCGGCGAGCCGTTCCCCGAGCGGCTGCTGGATGTGGCCGCGAACGAGGACCGCACCGAACTGAAGGACCTGGTGCACGACGTATACTATGAGTTCATCCGGCACAGCATCGCCGACGACCGCCTGACCTTCGGCCTCACCGCCTGCTTCGCCTTCGTCATCCTGTATGACGATGACGAGGCCCGCGAGCGGCTGGCCTGCCGCTACCTGATAATTGACGAGTTCCAGGACACCAACAGCAATCAGCTGATGACCGCGATGATGCTGCTGAAGGAGCCGAACCTCTGCGTGGTCGGCGACTGGAAGCAGGGCATCTACGGCTTCCGGTATGTCTCGGTCGACAACCTCGTGCACTTCGGCGAACAGACGGCCGCGCTGCGGAAGTTCCTGAACGACGACCGCGTGCGCATCAGATACTCGCTGCCGGAGCCGCAGCGGCTCCCGCTGACGGAGAACTACCGCAGCTCGCAGCAGGTCATCGACGCCGCCTACCGCAGCCTTTACATCGCCGCGACCAAGACCGAGGAGGTGGATGAGGCTGAACTCGACCGGACGGTTACCCGGATCACCTCCACCCGGCAGGAGATTGGCAACGACACCGCTGTCGAATGCGTGCGCTGCCTCAGCAAGGATGACGAGCTCGATGAGATCCTCCGCACGGTCGAAGCCTATGTCCACAGCGACTTCCTCATCCACGGCACGAAGTCCAGGGAAGGCCAGACGTGGCATCCCCAGTACCGGGACATCGCTGTCCTCTGCCGGAACACGGGGATGTGCCGGGCGCTGTTCGACCGCGCCAACGAATGCGGCATCCCGCCCTACCTCCAGGGCGATGCCGAGGTCATGCGCACCCGCGAGGGCAAGCTGGCTTTGGCCTGGCTGAAGTACGTCAACAACGACAGCGACCCCTGGGGCCTGGTGCCGATCCTCGCCGATCGGGGCTATCCGCTCGAGGACATCGAACTGATGGTCAGACCGCCGAAGCCGGCCGACCGGATGACCGTGCCCGCGGACATCCTGGCCCAACGGAAGGCCCTGCGGCAGAAGCGCCGCCGGATCACCGACCTCCTGTCCTCGATCTTCGCCTTCTACGGACTGAACAACGACATCACCCAGGCCATCATCACCGTGCTGTCGTCCTCCCACCGCAGCGCGCTGCTGACCATCTCGGACCTCATCAATTTGATCGAGACCGACATCGCCGAGGACACCAAATACGAGATCGACGGCCTGCCGGACAAGAACGCCATCACCATCCAGACGATCCACAGCTCCAAGGGGCTGGAATACCCGATCGTCATCGTCGCCGGACTTGACCAAGGCGTCCTGCCGGACACGCAGGGCGATAAGCATGTGTACAGCATCGAGCAGCCGGCCGGTCTGCGCTGCAAGCAGACGGTCATTCGCTTCGGCAGCCACGAACAGGCCATCGTCAAGTCCTGGCGGACCTCCGCCATCCAGAAGGCCCTCCCGCCCAGCCGCGACGAGGAGAAGCGGCTGCTCTTCGTCGCCATCTCCCGCGCCATGCAGTATGTCACGCTGATCGCCGGGGCCAAGCCCTCGCCGTTCTATCAGTGGTATGCCGCCCACGGCTATCCGGAACGCCCCGCCGGCACGGGGGCCGTGCACTGCGACCGGCTCGCCGAGCTCAATCAGACCGTCCCCAAGCCCACGGTCGCCGAGTTCCAGCGCCGGCGCGCCAACATCGGCGTGCACGACATCCTCGACTTCGGCGCGCAGGCGCCCGTCGCCGGCACCGGCGACGAGGTCTCCAGCGGCGGCATGGACTACGGCACCCAGGTGCACGGCCTCGCCCAGCTGATGGCCGAAGGCTATGCGCCGACGGAGAAGGAGCAGACCGCCTTCCCGCAGCTGGCCGCCGTCGCAGCCGTGCTGACGGAGATCCGCGCCCGGAACCCGGACCTCCTGCTGCCGGAGATCGAGTGCTCGCTGCCGTTCAACGGCCTGAACGCTACCTTGCGCGGCATAATCGACCTGCTGGCGGTCTTCCCCGACCACGTAGAGATTCACGACTGGAAGACCGACCGGGAGCGGACGTTCGAATCGGAATACCGCATCCAACTAAGTGTCTATGCCCACGCCGCTGCGGGCTTCTACCATCTGCCGGTGCACTGCCGCCTGCAGTGGCTGACCCGCGGCGAGACGACGGACTTCGACGCAGTGCCGCTGGAAACGATTGAGGAGCGGGTAAAGCAGCACCTTGACGACACCGCTGATTGAGAACAGGGGCCGGGGGAACCTTCATTATATCCCCCACCCTACGGCCAGCCATGGCACTGCACGGGCTGACCGCCGCCGAGGTGAAGGAACGGGCCGCCGCCGGCAAGGCGAACGACTACGAGACCCGGCACAGCCGCAGCTACGCGGACATTGTAATCAAGAACTTTTTCACGACGTTCAATATCATCCTGTTCATCCTGGGAGCAGCGCTGATCGTCTGCGGCGAACTTATCAGTGCCGCCTCGGCGACCGGCGTCATAATCATGAACGTCCTGATCTCCACAGTGCAGGAGATCAAGGCCAAGCGGCGGCTAGATAAGATTGCGTTGCTACTTCGGCCAAAGGTCCTGGTAATGCGGGACGACCAGAAGACGGACATCGACCGCGGCGGACTTGTGATCGACGACTTGGTTCACCTTGGACCAGGCGACCAGGCGCAGGTCGACGGCACCGTCGAGACGGAACACCAGTTGGAGATGGACGAGTCACCACTTACCGGCGAATCCCACACCTGCCGCCGGCACGTCGGCGAGCCGATCTACTCCGGTGCCTTCTGCGTCGCCGGCGACTGCTGGTTCCGCGTCACCGCGGTCGGCCGGGACACCTTCTCCTCGAAGATGCTGGCCACCGCCCAGAAGTTCGAGAAGAAGAACACGCCGCTGCAGACAGAGACCGGCACGGTCACCAAACTGCTCATGACCATCGCGTTCGTCTACCTATTCATCATCATCCTGGTCAACATTGTCCTCGGCAAGCCATTGGTCGCCTCCCTGAACGAGGCTGTGATCGTCCTGGACATAGTACCTATCGCGCTGTTCCTGCTCATCACACTGACTTACATGATAGCTGCCGTGCGGATGGCAGACTCTGGTGTGTTACTGCAGAATTCCAGCTCTGTCGAATCCATGAGCCATGTCAACACCGTATGCATGGACAAGACTGGAACCATCACCACCAATCACCTAGTCTTCCAGGAGGTTCAATATCTGACGGACGATCACAACGGCACCGATACGTTGATCGCCCGGTTCGCAGCCAGCACCGCCAGCCGCAATCGGACCGTGACCGCGCTGGCGGACCGCTTTCCTGATGCGGCAGAGCCGCTCGCCGACGAGATCCAATTCTCCTCCGAACGCAAATTCAGTGCGGTGAAGTTCGCCAGCGACGGCATAACCGTGGTCATGGGCGCTTGGCCGTTCCTCCGCGACCGGGCGGCCAACCCCGACGGCGTGCAGGAGCGGCTGACCACACTGTCTGCTCAGGGCTTCCGCTCGGTAGTCATCTGTAGCGCCGGGACGGCGGCGCTCCATGCCGAGGAGAAAACAGTCATTCCGCCGCTGACAGTACTGGCCATCGTCGCCATCCGCGATGAAGTGCGTCCGGACTGCAAGGAGATCCTGAGCGAGTTCACCGCCCACGGCATGGACGTCAAGGTCATCTCCGGCGACGATCCCGAAACAGTTGATGCCATCTTCTCGCTGGCGCAGATCCCCGGCGAGCGCCGGATCCTTTCTGGCGAGCAGCTCGCTCAGCTGTCTGACACAGCGAAAGACGAGACCATCATGCAGACCAACATCTTCGGCCGCATGAAGCCGGAGCAGAAGGAGGAGGTCATCGAGTCCCTCCGTCGCCAAGGCCGTTACGTCGCCATGGTAGGCGACGGCGTCAACGACGTACGCTCGATCAAGAAGGCACAGGTCGGCGTCGCGCTTCAAAGCGGCAGCGGCGCTGCCCGCGGCGTCGCCGACATGATCCTGGCCAATGACGACTTCCGGGCTCTGCCCAAGGCTATCGTCGAGGGGAAGCGGACCGTGAGTGGGATGCGGGACATCCTCAAGCTGTACCTTGTGAGGAACTTCACACTCTCGTTCCTGGTCCTGTTCCTGCTTATTATGCTGAACCGCATTCCGATGATGCCGGTGCAGAACACCTACTACGCGCTGGAGACCGTCTCTTTCGCTGCGTTCCTGCTGACAATCTGGGCCCGGCCGTCGGAGAACAAGGACCTCATCCTGCCCAACGTCATGCGCTACGTGCTACCGATGTCGGTGCTCATTTCCTTCTTCGCGCTGTCCATCTACACCGTGTTCTACATTGGGACCAACGATGGCTGGATCGATCTGTCGGCGTCCTATGACTGGATGGCACAACGGATGGGCTGGTCGTCGGCGGAGTTGCTGGACCATCTGAGTACCGGGGGGCATCCGGACATCGCCGAGATCAATGCCCGCAATGCGATGATCATGTTCCTTGTCATGTCGGGCATAGCGCAGCTGTTCCTGTTGTTTCCCCTGTCCAAGCACTGGTCGCCTGACCGGCAGCGGACGGATGACATCCGGCCGACACTGCTAGCGCTCGTGCTCTACGGAGTGATGGCATTGATGTTCTGCATCCCTGAGATCAGCATCGGTATTGCCTCGCTAATCGAGTTCCCGGCAGACTATATACTGCTCTTCATCGGGATTACAGCCGTCTGGTTCGTCCTAGCACTGATCATCCTGCGCAATCCGCGCATGAACTGGTTGGCCGACTGGATCGACCGTTATATGCGCCGGAAGCTAGAGGTCGAACTGCAGAAGGAAACCGCCGGGACTAATCAGACTCAGGAGAAGCGGGACTGAGCCGCGTGACGGCCCTTCATGTCCGTCGGATCGTACTGCCCGTCACGGAACATCCTGATCATCAGATGAGAGGCTACGCGTGCATCTGAGAGGGCACGGTGGTCCTGCTTGCCGTGGATGCCAGCAGGGTCAGCTCCAGCGAGGATCTTCTCGTAAGCGAAGTCCAACTTGGGGTAGCGGTACTCAGCAATGCGTGGATCGACATTAGGCAGACGGCAGATGTCGCGCGCCGAGAACATGATGTCGCGCACTTCCAAGAACGTCGTTTTCAGGTTCCACGGCGGCATATAGAGGAACTTGTCAAGGTCATACTGCACATTGTAGCAGGTGATGAACTCGCCCCGCAGAAGCTTTGCGACCTCCTGTTTTACTTGCAAAAATGGCTTAGCTGCAGCCACCATGTCGACGGTCAGATCGGTGTTTTCGAAAATCCAGGAATGGCACATCTCATCCGGCCACTCGGTGACATCGTAACCTACTATGGACGAGTAGATGTCCTTCACGGTTCCAGTCGAGAGGACGGCCTCGCAGATGCCGATGTCGACCACCAGATCCTTCGGAGCACCAAAGAGTCCGGTCGTCTCGGTGTCAAGGACCAGAACACGATCCGGCTTGCCGAAGTCATCGAGGGTCAGGAAGGTCATCTTATCGAGTGCCGCCAAGCCGTCCACTCATAATAACCGTTTGGTATTGCATTAATCGTTCAAAATGAAAGGGAGTCCGCCGAACGGACTCCCAGAGAATTTCACTCCAACCGCTGGAGCATCTTAACCACAGCATCGACGGCATCGCGACCTTTCTCGATGCGGTCTACGGCCTGCAGCTCAGTCATGTCCGGACCAGATATGCCCAGGGAGACCGGCTTATCGTAGTCCAGCGCCAGATCTGTAATCTTACGCGATACCTGAGCCATAATGACCTCATCGTGCTTTGTCTCACCCTTGATCACCGCGCCGATGGTCACAACGCCGTCGATGTTCTCGTCCTCAAGGAGCTTCTTGATTGCTAGGGGCATATCGAACACACCAGGCACCTTGATCTTCCTGACGATCTTGACACCTAGGAACTCTGCCTCCGCCTTAGCCCGCTCCTCCATCATCATCGTGACCTCGTAGTTGAACTCAGCCACCACCATTCCCAATTTGTACTCTTTCATTTCGAATCACTCCGTTGTAAACTTCACTTGTAAACCGGACCTTTGTCTGCGAAGCCCTGCCGCAGGCCAGTGCCGGCCCTCGCTGTTAGGCGCTCCGGACGGAAGAGCAGGTCATAGACATTGACCGCGTGCTCACGGGCCCGCTGATCAGCGAGCCAAGCCAACTCCGCGTCATCCTTGGCCTCATCCTCGTGCACGAAGACTTCAATGATATGCGTGTTGGTCATCAGCTGCGCCCGGATGAGTCCGTTGGAGGCCTCGTCGGCGCACATCTTATCCTTCGGCATGGGACCTGGCATGCCGAGCGCCATGCATATATCGCAGTGCTGCTCCTCAATGAGCTTCTTGCAGGCCACCGGCAGGTCCTTCATCCCCGGTACCGTGTACCTAATGATGCGGAAGCCCGTACCGGTCTTCTCCAACTCGTCGATGGCCGCTTTGCCCATATCATACCGCGCAAACGTCGTATCCGCGATGCCAATCAGCTTCATCAAGACGCGCCTCCCGAAGCACGAATCTTCGTGATGATACGCCGTGTCGCATTCAAATCGTCGGCACATTCGGTAGCGCGTACTACCCGGATGTTATCCAATCCGTGGGCGGCAAGCTGGTGGCGCAGCTCATCCTCTTTGAAATGCTGGTCGAACCCCAGCACGATGACGTCCGGCTTGATTTCCCGCACGATGTCGAAGAAGTCCCCGCCTGCATGACCGACAATGGCCCGATCCACCGGCTTAAGGTTCTCGACGATCTTCTTGCGCATGTAATCGGGCGTAATCGGCTCGTGCTTCTCCCGCCGGACGGTCTCGTCACTGGCAATGACGACCACCAGCTCGTCCCCGTAGGACTTCGCCTGCTGAAGATACGAGATGTGCCCCGGGTGGATCAAATCAAACACGCCAGAGGCCATCACTCTGACCATCTTTCACACGTCCAGATGAGTTTTCTTCTTGAAGTCTGCCCAGGCCGCCAGGACCTCGTCGCCGGTGACATACGGGATCCCATGCTGCTTGGCATAGTCCATGCAGTTCTGCTTGGTGTTGGAGTTCCCGTCATCGCCCATCATCTCGCAGATAGTAGCGGACGGCAGAACACCGGCCATGTACATAATAGCAGAACACAGCTCGGTGTGCCCATGACGATTCTGCAGGAGGTGCTCCGAGGCATTCAACAGGTGCACATGGCCGGGGCAGCGGAAGTCCTTGCCCAAATCCTGAGCAATCTGCTCATACGGCTTGTTCTGGAATATTGTCTTGGCGTACTCTCTGACCGTCAGCGCCCGGTCATGATCCGTGATGCCAGTATATGTATCCCGATGATTGATTGTTACTCCGAACGACGACTTAGTGTTGTCATACGGGATGTCGGTTGGTGCCATCAGGCCCAGCACCTGATACTTATCGCGGGCGTCCCAGAAGACGTCGGATAGATATGGCAACCCGACACCTTTCGCAATTTTTGCCGGCGTCGTAGTACACAGCAGCCCGCCCGCGTCATGCCGCATCTGACAAATGATCTCTTTCGTGATGAATTGGGAAGCCACAGTCATGTCCGACTCCCGTTCCCGGTTGTCGAAGTCATAGACTAGGATGATCTTCCCGTTCTTGACGGCATCCAATGCCTGTTCCATTCCCATGTTCTCAACCTGGTTGTGTTTATACCTCCAATATAAAATAATATAGGTCATCTACCGAAGAAATGGTATGACAGCTTTCCCAAAGTAATGTGCGGTCGGCTATTTTATATCCTGCCGGGCCATGGCAACAGACCACTGGGGCGAGAACGTAACCATCACTTTCACCGATGCCGACCTTTACCAGCAGTTTGTCAGTTTGCCCGATCAGCTCGAGAAGGCCCTGGCAGCGCCGCGCCCAGCATTGGCGAACTATGGAAAGGCCTGCCTGGTCGGCATGGGAAATGCGGCATTGGCCGGAGACGTCCTCGCTGATTACATGAATTCTGCCGGCGGTCACTTCCTTAAGGTCATACGCGGTAACGAGCTTCCAGCATGGGTAGACGGCAGGACACTCCTTCTGGCAGTCAGCTACTCTGGCGACACTGCCGAAGTTCTCCGCGCGTATACGGAGGCACGGAAACGGGGCTGCAAAACCGTCTGCATCACTTCTGGCGGAAAACTGGCAAAGGAGTGCGAGGCGCATGGTGACATCCTGCTCCAGTGTCCGGAGGGCTTCATCTCCCGCGGTGCCTTCGGCTACATGGTCGGCTTTACCGCTGTGGCCCTGGAGGCTGCCGGCGGTTGCGCTGCTGCCACCGAGTTGCAACAGCTCCTGCCACGTCTACGCACCTACCGCGAACGGCTGCTAGGACCAGACGTCGAACGCATCGACCAAATTTGCTCGATGCTGAAAGACAACGTCCCGGTAATCTACAGCTTCGCAAATATGACGTCCGCCGCTATGCGGTGGAAAATCCAGCTCAACGAAAATGCCCGGCTGCTGTCTTTCTGCGGCTCGCTGCCAGAGTTTAACCACAATGAGATTGTCGGCTGGGCGTCCGGCGAGGCCGTGTCCAAACGGTTTCTGCCGGTAATCCTCTACGATGACGACGCGTCAGATCTGGTACGCACAATGATCGACACCTCGATGGATGTACTCAAGCAGAATAGCATCAAAGTCGTCTCATATCATGTCAAGGGCCAGAACATCCTTGAGAAGATTTTGCGGTGCGTCCTGCTGGGTGACCTTGTTTCGATCGAGCTGAACCGTCGCGGTGGCGACCAATCGACAACATCGCCGACCGAGGGCACAGGACGGCTCATCATCACGGACGAGAGCTGATCATCAGCGTTGCTTTTTAATCAAGAGCACTGCAATCGCAAAGCATACTGCAGTGATCAGCATACTGATGGTAAAAGCCAGCTCCGACGAGAGCGTCACACCACTGATAGTGAGGTCGTATCCAAGCTCGGTCTTAAAATCCGCTATCGCCGACGGATCGGCACCGGCGAAGGCCACATCTAGAGCCGGTCCGCCTAACAGATGGCGATATAGCATCGTCAGCTGTGCGACCGGGAAGCAACTGAAGGCAGTGCCGATCGCAGCCGGGAACTCACCCATCGGGATGTAAACGCCGGCGACAAAACCAGACATGGCGCTGACGATGGCCACCAGACCAGAGTACGCTGCGCTACCCCGAATGAGTAGGGCAACGGTGAAGACGATGACCGCTCCAGATAGTGCCGAAGGCACAGTTAGCAGAGCCGCCATCAGTACATCGGCAGCTCCCAGCGGACAACCGCTGACGACCAGATATGTGAGAGTGACGGCCAACAGAAGCAAGCTCATGATGAGACTGACCAGGAAGGCGCCCAGCACATAGCCGATCGCGATTGCGGTCGAAGACATCGGCGTCACTCCCAAATCACGGCCGCGATTGGTAAGCCGGTCGTCAATCATCGTGTGGATAGAGCCGATGGGCGCTGTGACCCCGGCAATGGCAACGATGCCGGCCAACATAAAGGCGTCGATTACTGCCGGGACGCCGACATAGGCCTTGTAAGCACTGATGAATGTATCCCGGATGACCATCAGATAAAGCAGCAGGACAATCAGAACTGCCAGCAACGAGAAGAATACGCCCTGCCGATCACGGAAGAAGCAAAGCATACACCGCTTGGCCAACGCTGCTTCGGGTCTCATTCCATTCCCTCCCCAGTAATGTGCAGGAAAGCATCCTCGAGCGTCCCGCTCCGGACCTCGAAGGAAATAATGAGCTCATCCAGCAGCTTCACAAGCGCCACCGCGTCCGCCGTCCGCCGCAATTCGACTGTAAAACGGTCTCCCCGCCGCATACAGCTGATACCGGCTGCCTGGAACCGGGTGATGACGGTGTCCGGCTCACGGCATATCGCGACGAAGCGGTCCCGGCAGTAGCGCTCCCGTAACCCTGTGGGTGTGCCATGGGCGATGACCTCGCCATGGTCGATAACGACTACATCATCTGCCTCTGCCGCCTCCTCGATATAGTGTGTGGTCAGGAATACTGTCAGTCCGCGCTCGCGATTTAAACGTCCGACTGTCTGCCAGATATGCTTACGGGTCTGCGGATCGAGACCCGCGGTCGGCTCGTCAAGGAACAGGATGCGAGGGCAGTGGACCAACGCCCGAGCGATCTCCGCCCGCCGCCGCTGACCGCCGGATAACTGGCCGTAGCGCCGATCCGCTAGTTCGGTTGCCTCGGTCACAGCAAGGGCGTCGTCCACAGCCTGCGTCAGCTCTGCACCCTGAATACCATACATCGCTCCCCGCAACGCAAGGTTTTCGCGGACCGTCAGCAATGCGTCAAGGAACTGGTCCTGGAAGACGATACCGATCTCCCGACGGACGGCAGGGTCCTGCGGATCTTTCCCGTCAATCCGCACAATGCCTCCGTCAGCCCGGACTAACGTACACAGAATCGATATAGTGGTCGACTTTCCAGCCCCGTTCGGACCGAGGAAGGCAAAGAACGCCCCAGCCGACACCGTAAATGAAACGTCTTTCACAGCGGCGATGTCTCCATAGGCCTTACGCAGTCCACTGACTGAGATGACTGGCTCGTCACACCTGCGGTTCATGCGCATCTTTTATCACGACACTATTTAATTATTGTGCAAAATAATGATGAAACCGACCCAGTTGTCGAACCAGCCAGGCCATACCGTTCACGGCGGCTCAGACCGCCAATCTTGAAGCATCCAGCATAACTGGTTAGTAAGCTGCGCACGGTTCAGAATAGAACGATGGCCAATCCGGTATGAAAGATGGCGCTGTCGGAGTGCAACCGAAGATGCACCAGTTTAACAAAATGAAAGAAGGCAATCTACTCAGCAACGACGGTTACAAAGAGGTTACATAGTACCGACGCTAATTGAATTGTGTTAACACGGAATCTCAATACATTCGGACTTTTCGATGAGTTTGAAGTTGCCAGAAACATATGCTACCGCGCTAAACAGCAGAATCAGCGAGACGATTGCTGTCCAAAGATCATCCGGTGGGATGATGTTCAACAGAAAGACACTCACCATGATGAACAGGACTCAACCGTAAGAATTACTGAAGACGAAAGACCATCATCCTTCATGAGCGGTTGATCATCGAATAACTGTTTTATTGTTTATACGGTTCTCCAGCCGGCAGTACCGCCGCCCTTATAGAATCTCTTTTAAAGCAAAAAAGAGTACGGCAACCTCAGATATCATGTCACAGGAAGATGCGAAATACATAAGAGATAACGTGATGGCTCACAATTCTTGGTTCAACGACTGCATCCCGATGATAGCCTCAGAGAACCTGATGAGTCCCCTCGCCAAAGAAATGCTGATCTCCGACTTCGCCGACCGGTATGCTGAGGGTCTTCCAGGCAAACGGTACTATCAGGGCAACATCTATGTCGACAAAGTCGAAACCCGGGCAATAGAACTGGCGAGAAAAGTCTTCAACTGCGACTTCGCCGACGTTCGCCCCATTTCGGGCACCGTAGCCAACATGTCCGTGCTGTTCGCCTACGCTCAGCCCGGCGACACCATTACCACCTGCGCTCTAGCTCAGGGCGCACACATCTCGACCTGTGAATTCGGCGCCTTCGGCCAGCGCGGCGTAAAATCCGTCAACTATCCCTTCAACGTCGCGGATATGAACCTCGACGTTGACGGCACCGCGAAACTGCTGAAGCAGGTAAAGCCTAAAGTTGCCCAGTTCGGCCTCTCTGTTTTTCTGTTCCCGCCACCGCTTAAAGAGCTCCAGGACACCTTCGACGAAGTCGGCTGCCTGGTCTGGGAGGACTGCGCCCATGTGCTCGGTCTCATCGCCGGCGGCCAGTTCCAAAAGCCCTTTGAGGATGGAGTCGATATTGTTTCATCGTCCACCCACAAGACCTTCCCCGGCCCGAACCACGGAATAGTGCTTGGCAACCGGCTGTCAGAAGAGAACGTCAAGAAGATCCAGCACGCAATCTTCCCAGGCGTCACCTCGAGCCACCATCTCCATGCTATGGCCGCTCTCGGCATCACCCTCGCCGAGATGGATGTCTTCGGCAAGGAATACGCAGCTCAGGCCTGCAAGAACTCCAGGGCGCTCGGCCAGGCTCTTTATGAACTCGGCGTACCGGTACTCTGCGAGCCGCAGGGCTTCACCCGGTCCCATGCCCTCGCCCTTGACGTCACCAAGTTTGGCAAGGGCCGCGACTGCGCGAAGAAGCTCGAGGATGCCAACATCATCTGCAACAAGAACATGTTGCCGCAGGACACAAGCTCCGTCAACCCATCTGGTCTCCGTTTCGGATCTCAGGAGATGACCCGGCTCGGCATGAAGGAGAGCGAGATGAAGCAGGTCGCCGAATTCATAGCTCGCGTCATAGTAAAGAATGAGGATCCCGCCAAGGTCAAGAAGGACGTCACCGAGTTCAAGCACGGCTTCGACTCGATTCAGTTCTGCTTCAACGCTGGCGAGCCCGCCTACACGTACCACAAGCTGGTCCCGTAAACCTGTTAACGCCGACGGGGCTGATGTCCCGCCGGTTTGTTTCCCACCTTAAAAAAATAAATTGATTTTCACTGTGCCAGCATCTGTTTGCACTGAGCATATAGATCCTGTGCTGGCTGCAGTGTCGGCCACTCCGGTTCGGCCTGCTTGATCTGCAGCCCGGTCTTCTCTGACACATTCTGCGCACAGGCATCGAACTTGGCCCGGTCCATCAGACCAGTGTCAATCTGCAGCATCGTTGTGTAGCCGCAGAGATTGAACATCCAACGCATGTAGTCATCGGCATTGGTGACACCCAACTGCTGCAGAGTCTCCTGACTCATTGTGTTCAGGCCCTTCATGATATCCATATGACCGACGAAATCATGCCAGTTGGAAGCGACCGCCGGCGTGACATAGAACTCACCGACGTGCTTTTTCTCAAGTTCAAGATAACGGGGCCCACCGCCTACGCAGACTCCGATACAGTCATCGCAGATGCGCCCTTGCAGATCACGGAAGACCGCAGTCGGCTTGTAGCCCATCTTCTGGCACCAGGCCGGGACATCCCAGCCGTAATTGCCGCAGAGTCCGTAATAGAGCCCGATGGCATCGACCTGAGACTGAATCGACTCGACCTGCTGCTCGATGAACTCTCTAAGATCTTTCGGCTGCTCATGCAGTCCGAGATCGTTCATGATGATTACGATACGAAAACCATCCCCTTCTATATCGGCATTACCCGCCTTGAAAACATTGAGATCAATCATCGAATAGGGAACGTGCCTGGAATCCATCTTCTGGCACAGACTGCCGCAGTATCCTGTATCAGCGACATAAATGCGCTTTGACTCTCTGTCATGCGTCAGCCCGTAGATAAGCTCGTCCTCGAGCATCGGGCAGGCGATGATACCCAATATCCCAGAAGTCATGACGGAAACAATGTTTATGCACTATAAAAATGTAAGTTAAAACAACGGACGACTTAGATTATCCAGACCTTCAATTAGGTATTCCTAACCTTTATTTAGGTAAACCGAGATAAGGTCAGCATATGACTACGGGTAACCGCGAGGATTACCTGATCAGTATCCTCAGGCTGACGGGTGGCGAAACTACCGCCAAGACTACGGAGTTGGCCGCCTTTATGAACGTATCCCCGGCCAGCGTCAGCGAGATGCTCAAAATTCTGGCTAAGGACGGGCTCGTCGAGTACACCAAATACAAGGGTGTCCGCCTGACTGAAAACGGTCTCAAGGAAGCCCGGCTGATCCGCAAACGCCATCACGTTGTCGAGAAGTTCCTCACCGACGTCCTTGATATAGACCACCAGACCGCCCATGAGGAGGCAGACCGGATGGAGCACACTATCTCGGACGAGTCCACGGTGAAGATTTGCAATATGCTTGGCAACCAGCCCGACTGCGACTGCCAAAGTTGTGTGACGCCCTGCAAGGCTGCCTCTCCGACAGGTGTCGCCGTAACCGCTCGGCTGATGGACCTTCGTCCTGGTGACAACGGCCGGATTTCTCATTTGCGCTCAGAGGACAGCAACGTCGTGAAGAAACTTATATCGATGGGTTTTGTTCCCGGCCGCGACATCCGCATCGACAGCAAGGTCTCTGACAGCGGACCGCGGGTTGTGCATGTCGGTACTACCACTGTTGTGCTGGACGCGATCATGGCCGAAGCCGTCTTCGTTGACGTCGTCAGCAATTGATCGGTGATTCGATGGTACGCGTCGTCCTCGTCGGTCAGCCCAATGTGGGAAAGTCCTCACTCTTCTCTCGGCTTACCGGTGTCGGCGTCATCTCCTCCAACTATGCAGGCACAACTGTTGAATTTGAGGAATCCGTCATAAGACGTAATTACAGCACGGTCTACGTCAAGGACCTGCCAGGCACCTACAGCGTTTCCGGCAACTCGGATGAAGAAGATGTTACGTTACAGATGCTCAACGACCCAGCCAACGACGCGGTCGTGGTCGTTGCAGACGCCTCCAATCTGGAGAGCAGTCTCGTGCTCTGTCTAGAGGTCATCGAACTCGGACTGCCGACCATCATCGCTGTCAACAAGATCGACTACGCCCGCAGGAAGTTCGAAACCGACTATTCCCAACTTTCAGCAATCCTCGGTGTGCCCGTCATGCCAGTCTCGGCAAAGACGGCCGAAGGCGTCGACGACCTGGCTGATGCCATCTGTCAGCTCGCCGCCAAGGTGTCACCGTTCAGGGTTCGGTACCCCGAACCTATTGAGCGGGCAGTCATTGGTCTCGAACAGATGTTCCCGAAAAGTCGCTTCGCAGCCCGCGGCCGGGCAGTGAAGCTGCTCGAAGGAACGAAGGGCTTCATCATCGGCGCTCCGCCAACAGCCATTGATGCCGCCGATGCGCTGAAGGATGTCTACCGCGAGCAACATCACGAACCAATAGACGTCGACATTGCCCGCTTCCGGTATGCTGAAGCAGATACTATCACGCGGCGGTGTCAACGCCCGACCGCCCGTCCGCTCACCCGGACAGAGAGATTCTCAGACCTGACTTTGGATCTGAAGACTGGCGTGCCAATCCTCATTGCTGTCGTCCTAGGCATTTTCGCGCTCATGGTCTACGCCGGCCAGTTCCTGAGCGACGGAATCGGGACGCTTTACAGCTGGGCTCTCGGCGATGCAGTCGCCGCCTGGGCAGTTACGCTGCCAGCCGGATGGAGCGCAGTCATTACAGGTCTCAACGACAGCGTCGCAGCTATGCTTTCCCTCGCCATCGGGTACATCCTTGTGTTCTACCTCATTCTCGCGGTGCTTGAGGACAGCGGTTACTTGACTCGTATCGTCGTCCTGATGGATAGTATCATGCACCACTTCGGACTGCACGGCGGCTCATTCATACCGATGATCGTCGGCATCGGCTGCAACGTGCCAGCCATCCTCTCTACCCGCTCTCTCCAGTCGAAGCGTGAGCGGCTGATCCTCTGCTCGCTTATCGTGATAGCCGTACCCTGCTCTGCCCAGATCTCTATCATTCTCGGCGTCACCGGTGTCTTCGCCGGTATGCTGGCCGCCTTCAGCATCTTCGTGGTGCTACTCGGCCTGGGTATCTCCATCGGCCTGATCCTTAATCACTTCCTGCCCAGCGAGCCGACGAATCTGGCCATGGAACTGCCCGACTTAGTCGTTCCCCAACTGAAGAACATTCTCACTAAGACGTGGATCCGCATAAAGGACTTTTTCACCATCGCGTTTCCGATGCTGGTGGTCGGGAGCATCATCATCGAGGTGCTGCTTGAACTGAATCTCCTCAACGGTCTCGTGCAGCCCCTATCCTGGCTGACGGTGGGCCTGCTGGGCCTACCGGCGGTCACCGTCATCGCCTTTATTGCCGGCATAGTCCGGAAAGAGATGTCTTACGCCATGCTGGTCATCCTGGCCCAGAGTCAGGGTATCAGCGACCTCACACAGTTCATGTCGCCGGACCAGTTCATCGTGTTCGGCTTGGTCATGGCAGTATTCATGCCATGCCTGGCGACCCTCAGCGTGATGTGGAAGGAGATGGGTGCAAAGAGCACCATTGCCGTCTCACTGATCTCGATCGGAGTCGCATTGCTGTTGGGCATCGCGGCGAACTTCCTGCTAGCGTCTTTCTGAACCGCCGGCAGGAAAAGAAAAAACAGTATCAGCTGTGGGTATAGACCGCATTGATTTTCTGCGGAGTCTTGGACTCTATACGGACGAAGCCGAAACGCTCGAACTGCACTGTGTCGCCAGCCTCTTTCAGAATGGCATCCTCGACCAGACCTCTGACAACAGTGCCGTCGGGCATGAGGACCTCCGCCGGAACACTTCCGCGACCGACCCACTGCACAGCCTTGACACCCTGTTTAATGACACTTACATCATTGCCGCTGTAGTGAGCCGGGGTACCGTATGCAAGATTGCAGAGATCCTTCAGCCGCAACTGCTTAGTCTGAGCAAATTCACTCGAGTCCTTCTCTGTAATGAACACAGTCCTTGGGCCGGTGATTTCATACTTACGGGTCCCGCGCTCGGCATAATCTGGGTGGAGCGGCGCCTGACCGGTGATTTTGTCGATGCCGTCGATGTCGTAACGGACCGGGTCCTGGACGAAGAAGTACCGATTAGCGATCGGATCGATGATGTCCCGATTCATGCCGTAAAGGTTGTCCCATGAGAACTGGATATCGACAGACTTGATGCCGCTCTCGACCCAGTACCGACGGATGGCCTCCTGACGGATACCACGACGCTCAAGTGCACGGACGGTACCGGTGCGCACATCGTCCCAGCCGCTGTACTCGCCGCTGCGTATGCTCTGCTTAATCAGCGAGGTTTTCAGAACCGAGTCCGGAATGTTGACCAGCCCATAGTGGTAATAGACCGGCTGCTTCCAGCCGAAGTACTGGAAGATGTACTGCTGACGGAGAGTGTTGTTCAGATGATCCTTGCCGCGGATGACATGGGTCATGCCCATCAAGTGATCATCGATGGCAACTGAGAGGTTCATCATTGGATAGGCCCGATACTTGGTGCCGGTCTTCGGGTGCGGTGCATCGACCAGCCGTAATGCGACGAAATCGCGAATGGCGGGGTTGGGATGCGCAATATCGGTCTTGACAACGGCAATGGCCTTACCGGCCTCGTATTCTCCAGCCATCATCTTGTCGTACCGCTCAAGTTGCTCGCTTACTGACAGATTGCGGCAGGGACAGGGCTTCATATCCTCCTTGAGCCCGCGCCAAACCTCATCGTCGCAGGTGCAGATATATGCCTGGCCCATCTCTATGAGCTTCTTAGTGTAGTCGTAGTAGATCTCGAAACGGTCCGACTGAATGTAGGTCTTGTGTATCTTAACTCCGAGCCAATCAAGATCCTCGGGGATCATTTCGTATGCTGGCGGATCGATCTTCTCGGGATTGGTGTCCTCGAAACGGAGGATCAATTGGCCGTTGTAACGCTTGGTATACTCGTCGTTGAGGACCGATACCCGGGTGTGCCCGATGTGCAGCGGCCCGGACGGACCGGGCGCGATGCGCATGACGGTCTTGCCCTGGACGGCGCCTTCTAGATCCGGCAGCTCGTAGATCCGTTCCTTCTTCTCCTTAATAAGCAGGGAGGGATCGATCTTGGCCAGCGCCGCCTTCTGGGCGTCAGGGTCCATCGCATTGACCTCGGCGACGACTGCGTTAATCAGCTCGGTGATCTCGGCGGTCTTCGACCTGTACTCAGGATAACTTCCGAGAATCTTCCCGACGATGGCTTTGGGGTTGGCCTGGCCCTTGAAGAATACGGCGTTTTGCAGCGCGTATTTCCGAATGGTCTCTTCGACCGGCTCAGCTGACATGATGACCGCTAATTTTTACGCGTGTATATTAGCGTTTGGAGCCGCCGACGCCAGGAAGGGCACGGCCAGCTGAACGATTGCTGCGGGATCGGCGCGGTACCAGGCCGCGTAGTCCGTCCCAGCCGCTGCGACGGTGCGTCCCAGCTCCGCCAAGAACTTTACAACATTGTCGTCCGTCATTACGCCGACCGACTGGCCCAGACGCTCCTCACCGATCAGATGGGAGCCGTTGACCGAAAACTGAAAGGCCGGCTTACCTTCGACCGACGGCGCCCCACGGAAACCCAGCGTGCCAATCTGATGGCTGCCGCAGGACGAGACGCAGCCAGATATGTGCACCAGCGGCAGGATGCCGTCCGCAAAACCTTCCCGGCGTTCCATATCCACCAGCCGCAACAGCAGACCGTGAGAGTCACGGACGCCTATCTGACATATCGTCGCACCTACACAGGAGACTGAGGCCTCAAACTGAGTGCGGGCCCCGTCGGCGGTAGCCTCGGCTACCAGGTCGGCCTCCGCCGCAGTTAGGTTGATGATGAAAATCGTACCGTCTGGAGAGAGCCGCAACTCCGCCTCCGGCATGGTGGCTACCAGATCTGCCAGCGTACAGAAGCGGTCCGGCGCTGGGTCACCGCCTAGCGGATGGTAGACGACATAGAATAGACCAGACTGGACCTGCATATGAGCCCGCCCACTGTGTGGATGGCCTCCGTCGCCCGACTTGATGACCGGCACCTTCGCGCCGCTGACTTTGGGCAGACATTTCGCAAACGCTTTGGCCAGCTCGTCGCGGTAGTTGCGCACGTAGCCGTCGTCGCCCAGCGTGTCGCGCATGTAGCGTACACGGGCCTTCCCGCGGTCGCAGTAGTTGCCACAGACGCAGAACAACTGCACCATCGCATCGAGATAGCAGAGCAGATCTGCCGGCTCAGCGTCCTCAGCTACCAGCAGACCCAACTTGGGGTTGTTGCCCAGCCCGCCGCCACTGTAGACGTCAAACTTACCGTTGGACTTCGCTACGAATCCCAGATCCCGCAGGGTGGCATGAGTCTCATTAGCCGGCGCATCCGCGAATCCAACTTTCAGCTTACGCGGTAGCTTCACTTCCAGGCTGACGCCTAGCAGGAACCGCTCGGCCGCTTTCGCATATGGCAGGACGTCGAACGCGCCCGATGCGACCCCTGTCAGGGGAGAAGCAGTAACGTTCCGCGGGTAATCCCCGCCCCCTGCGAAGGTAACAATCCCGTGGTCTAGCGCCTCATCGATGATGATGGGAATGGCATCGCCCGGAAGATCGTGAAGCTGTAGCGCCTGGCAGGTCGTAACATGCACCAGGTCCACGTGATAGCGGCGGACGAGACCGGCAGCATAGGTCAGTTTGGCTCTGTCAAGACTGCCGCCCGCCAGACGGAGACGGACCATACCCTTCTCCCCACCGCGCTGTGCATAACTGCCGAAGCCGCCGGAGAGTCCCTTGTACTCCTTCACCGTCAACTCCCCGGCATAGAACATTTTTGTCGCCTCGCGGAAAGCAGGGAGACGCGCCCGGTACTGCTCTTCCATTTCCATGGTCGGGTGATAGGCGAGCAATTATATATGGTGTGCCTGACACCGCTGGATACGGCGGCGTCAGAAAAAGAGACCGTCCCCGTAAGGACCTGGGGACGGAAGTCGTTTGGGGTGTGAAACACGGAAAAGCTCACTGTTTCTTGTCCGCGTTGTTCTGGATTGACTGCTCGGTCGGCTGCTGCGTCGGGGTCTCATTCGCGGCTGGCGCAGCCTGGCCGTTCCGGCGGTTCTTCAGGAAGCTCGGACCTTTCCAGCTCCACTCGCCCATCAGGTGCATGCAGGCTGGCACGAAGTACGTGACCATGAACAGAGCATCGATCAGGATGCCGAAGCCCAGCGCGAAGCCGAACTCCTGAAGCATCGAAGAGTCGCCGACCAGCAGGGTCAGGAATGTGCCGCCCATCAGCAGTCCGCAGAGGGTGATGATATCGCCGGAGTACTTGACTGCCCGATCGATAGCGTCGTCGTTGCTGGCGCCCTTGAGCCGGTTTTCCCGGATACGGGTTGTCAGCAGGACATCATAGTCCATGCCAAGCCCCAGCAGGATGACGAACAGGACGATCGGTACCACCCAGATGACTGGGATGTTAAAGCAGGTCGTGAAGACCAGGTGCGTCAGGGCAAGGGTCCACATGATGCTGAACACGATCGATAGCGTCGCTCTGATCGGAGTCAGATAAGAGCCGAGGATCAGGAACAGCAGCAGTATGATCAGCACGATGACGACAAGCCGGATCCAGTGGAACTGGCTGTTGACGGTATTCGAGATGTCGTTCATCGCCGCGGAGGTTCCGCTGACATACGAGGATTCGATCATATCACTGTACTTGGTGTCGTAGCTGTCGCTGCCGTCATGGAAGTCCACCTTGAGGTCTTTCACGAAGGTCATTGTGTTGTCCGACATCGGCTTCTCGTTGTTGATGATGCTGATCTTGACATAAGTGCCGTCGTCGGAGATGAGGCCCGTACCATAGTTGACGATGTAGTCGATAGTCGGTGACGCATAGCTAACAGGGAGACTCCATCCGAAAGGATTAGATGACGATGTGAATACTTCATAGATGTATGGCTGGATAGCATCAGGCATCTGTTCGTATGCAGCCTGGTTAATCTGGGCAACAGTCGGATTGGAAATACCTGCTGCGATAAGACTATCCTGTGTCTCCCGATAGATCCAAGCCCATGGGGTTGGACCGCTGATACTGCCGATGATTCCACTGTGCTCAGCCTCAATCTGTAAGTCAATCGAAGTAATCTGACCAAGGTAACCAGTTGTCGATTCGACATCGGCCTCAGCAGACCAGACGAGCGTATGCTTTGATGAATCAATTGTGGCGATAGAGCTGTTGAGATGCAGGACAACATAAGTTGGCATGATGGTGCCGCCGTCGGTCTGCGACATGATGGTGTTCAGACCGTCTACAGACTCGCTGTCCGGCATGATGCTGATCATGTCATAGGAGTCCTCGGTGGTCGCAAAGGCATAAGCCGCCGGGACGGTGATAAGCAGCGTCACGATGACGATAGCCTTGGCGTGTTTCCGGGTTACCTTGGATACCCAGGTGAAGTAGCGGCGGGAACCGTTGAACAGGTGACCGTGGATGCCGTGGACACCGGAGTGCTCATGGGAAGCCTGACTCTCCTTCTGGTAGAACGCGATGGTGGACGGCCAGAAGATCTTGCCATCCAGCAGGTGGATGAGAGCAGGGATAAAGGTCAATGACGCGAACAGTGCCACTACAATACCGAGAGCCAGGACCATACCCATCGTCTGAATCATCGAGAATGAGCAGAGCGACAGGGCCGCGAAACCGATGATAACAGTAAGACCGGATGTCAGAACCGACTCACCCGCCCACTGCACCGCAGTGGTCAGGGCTTCGTTCTCAGACTTGCCGTTCTTCCGCTCTTCCCGATACCGGGTGATGATGAAAATTGCGTAGTCAGAGCCCGCGCCAAGCATCGACACGAGCACAATGATGCTGGTGATGTAGTAGACATCCAAGAACGATCCGATGGCATAGAGCAACGCCATGACGACACCGTAGGCCATACCAACAGCCATCGGCGGGACTGCTGCCGTCACAATTGCCCAGAAGAAGATAGCGAGGATTATGAAGACCAGCGCCACGCTGAACGGATCGATTTTCTCAACATCGCTTACGGATTTCTCCTCGGTATCATAAGCAAGTGGAGCGGCGCCGGTGACGTAGGTCGTCAGGTCGGTGTAACCGAGATCGGACTTGGCCTGAGAAATCAGGTCACGAATATCGTCAGTCTGATGAGTGACATCCATATTCTCGTCGCTGCATGCGATAGAAATCAGAAGGATGCCGCTGTCGGCAATATCGCCGGACTTGTTGTACCGGCCGAGGGAAGTAAGTGTGAAAATACCGTCCCCGTACTTTTCGTCAAAGTATTTCTGCAATTCACCGGGTGTTGTGCCGGCGCCTGCCAGAGCCTGTGCCTCAGTCAATTCATCCGCGGAATCATAAGATACAACAATCACGGATGAAAGGCCGAGGCCCGTACTGAAGTTCTCATCGATCAGCGTCAGGCCTTCGACCGCTTCAGAATTGGCACCCTGCATGGTAGTAACATCATACTGCAGGACGCTGCTAGACTGAGCGGCGAACGGAATGGCGCACACCAGAAACACTATCCAAAAGGCTACGATGGCCTTGGAGTGCTTGAGAATGAAGTTCGCTAGTTTTTCGAACATGGTTCACCTTGGGCAGGTGCTATATGTGGGTAATATAAAAGAGTTTTGAACACGCTCAAAAACTAATGTCATTGGATGGCCGCATTTGTTGTTATTTGTCATATTTTACCCTCCAATAGTATTTTATTTTATCGTTTTTTTATCCATCTAAATACAAAGTTTTGAGCAGATTCAAATATGATAACCATATTGAACAGCATGGTGATTACCGACGGTTTCCGTGCCTCCGACCAATTCCGTGAAAAAAGCCGAAGCAGTCATTCAGTCCGGACTGGAAAAGAAGCGCGAGCAATCGCGCCGTAAGATTCTTGATGTAGCCATGGAGCTTTTTTATAACAAAGGTTACAATGAAACAACCACCAGAGATATCATTACGAAGGCTGGCATCCTAAACGGCAGCCTTTACAATCGGTTCAATGGCAAGGAAGACATCCTCCGCAGTATCGTCGCACAGGCGCTTAACGATGCACTCACGGCTTCAGCGAAAGCACTTGAGGAAGAACGCAATCCGATTGTCTCAGTAGTCCTGCCTGGCGCCATGGAGCTTTATGCTGCAAATTACTCTAAGCGGGCGGCAGAATTACTCTACGAGGCTCATAAGTCCTGGCCCGCGGTCGACGAATTCGTCCGTATCGCCCAGGAGTGGGCCACCAATTATCTGAGCCGCTACGGTCTCGAGTTGAGCGATACCAAGAACCTGCACGCCAAACTACTAGCAATCGTCGGTGCACTTGGCAACATGGTAGGCTATTATGCACATGGCGGCCAGGAAGAATACCGTCAGTATCTAGACTCACTTGTCTCGGCTACTGCCGCCATGATGCATATCCCAGTGCTTGACCTTGAGAAGACCGTAACTAAGATCTGTACTATTGTCGAGGACAGCGGTATCACCATCTGCGGCTATGAATTACGGGGAGTCTGCGGCGACAGTATGCCGCAGTAAATTAGCCCCCACTTTTAAGTGCTAGGCGGCCGCAATACCTCTGATGATAGTATCTGCGGAAGAGTATCAACCTGCTCTGAGAGACCGAACATTCTGTCATCTGATTCTAAAGATGAATCTCCAGTTGCATAAGGCAACGGCCTAAAGCTGGAGAATGGTTTGACTCAGTCGTTGACCAAGTAAGTATTGTCGCTGCCATGTGCTGGGTAGTACCGACACTTCCATACCAGACCTGATCGAAGAACTCTAATCAGTACCCAGCAACAGTACGCACAATGCTGACAACTACTGCTACAGTGATAACCGCGGTACGGTGACAGAAGAACACGCGGCAATTCCTGACCGAAATTATGTCTATGGCCCTCATTGTAAAATAATCCCGCGGACAGAGTGCCTGCTTATTTGTCTATAAATCCTGAATGCCGCATTGATGCCGATCATCATGTTATCTGGAGTCAATGAGTAATGCCATTACACAACATCTGTTTGCCAGCTCAACCTAAAAAAAGACCTTAAACAAGGATGACTGAAACAATTTAAAGGCGCATGACTATCAGACACTCTATGTCTATCGATCAGAACGCGCTCCGGGGCGCTCGCATGGTAAATGAGCCTGTAGACCCCGATTCCTACGACGCAACCCGGGCCCTCTTAGCTGATCAGGCACAGACAATACTGTTCACCAATCTCAACGGCGGTAGGGCCGCCGGTAACGTGTACTCTACCCGTGCTAAGATCGCCACCGCGCTGAAATGCAGCCCAGAGGAACTCGTGCAACGGCTAATGACGGCCATGGCCGCTCCGCAGCCAACGGTAGAGACTCCTCATCCCGCTTTCCACACGCAGAAACAGCCCCTGGATCTGATGAGACTGCCGGCCGTGAAGTATTTCCCAGACGACGGCGGCCGGTACATCTCGGCTGGCATCGTCGTCGCCGAGTACAAAGGCAGGTGCAACGTCTCGTTCCACCGCATGATGCTAGTAGACGCCGACACCATCGCTATCCGCCTGGTGCCCCGCCACCTCTTCACTTTATACAACGAAGCGCTGAGAGACGGACAAGAGCTAAGGGTCGCCGTCTGCCTCGGTGCTCCTGTCGAAGCTCTGCTGGCCGCCGCGCTCTCCGTAGACTTCGGCACCGATGAACTGACAATCGCTTCCTCCCTGCATCAGGCTGGGCACGGAACCCCACTCCAAGTCGGCCGCTGCGATAACGGCCTGCTGGTCCCGGCTGACTGCGAGTACGTCCTCGAGGCCCGGATTACTGCGCAGACCATGAAAGAGGGTCCGTTTGTGGACATCGCCGGCACCTACGATCTCGTCCGTGACCAACCGATCATGAAGGTTGAGACGATTTGGGCAAAGCAAGACCCGATCTTTCCGCTACTCCTTCCAGGCGGCTTCGAGCACTTCCTGCTCATGGGTCTGCCGCGGGAACCAATCATCTTCCGCACCGTCCGCCAGGCGGTGCCACGTATCGTCAACGTCCGGCTTACGGAAGGCGGCTGCTGCTGGCTTGACGGCGTTGTCAGCATTCGTAAGAACAAGGAGGGTGACGGCGTCAACGCGATAATGGCCGCGTTTACCGGTCATCCGTCGATGAAAAACGTCGTCATCGTGGACGAAGACGTCGACATATTTGACGACCGTCAGGTCGAATGGGCGCTGGCCACCAGGCTACAGGCAGACCAGATAATCCGCATTCCAGGTGCAGCCGGCTCCTCGCTGGACCCATCCGCGCATGGCACGACTTGGAAGGTCGGTTACGACGCGACCTTGCCGTTGGATGCAAACAGGGCGCTGTTCGTCAAGGCGAATGTTCCTCCAAAGTCGTGAGCAACCGGGGCCATACAGCCCCGGTCAGCATTCCCCAGACTTAATTTACAATTCGTTTATTTTTTATATTTTGAATATGATTGAAAATTTCGATGTCAGACAATAATTCTGTATCAAAATCCAACAGCCCGCTAATGGTTCCGACAGTCCTGCTTGCCGTTCTGGCAATCCTCGACATTCTCGGTGGCATCATGTACACCGTGGGTTTCGAAATCGACAAGAACATGATTGCTGGTGCCCTTGAGATCATCATTGGTATTGTGGTCCTGTATGCCTGCCTCAACTGCTACCACCTGACCAACTACAAAGTAACCATGATTGTCGTCATCATCGTGACGATCCTCTCGGCTCTAACGATCATCGGCCTGATCCTGGGTCTAATCGTTATCTACATAATCTACAACCACAAGGCCGACTTCAAGTCTTGATCTTAACATACAAACTTTTTTCCGACCTTCGGGTCGGCTTTTTCCTAATTGTTCAAGAAAGATGACGCTACTGAACGCTGAGCCATACAGCCGATTATGCATCTCAGAAAGGAATGCCGGGGACACTACCCCGGTTAAGAAAATTAAAATGCTTTTTTCTGGAGAGAAAGAATAATTTCAGTTCCACCAGTTCTGCCGCCGATCGATAGTCTCGTCCCGATCGGCACCGATGCTGACGATGTCGACCCGAGTCTGCGTTTCCCGCTCGATGAACTCGATGTATTTCCGCATCTCGACTGGCAGTTCATCGTAGCCGCCTCTGACGACAGCCGCGGTATCATTCCAGCCTTTCCAGCCTTTCATCCTGCTGTAGATCGGCTTCGCCCGGCCCAACTGTGCAATGGAGGCGGGGAAGTACCTGGTTTGCTTGCCATCGATCTCGTACGCCGTGCAACCTGAGAGTTCCTCGTAGTTGTTAAGGACATCGATCTTGGTAATAGCCAGCGATGAGAAGCCGCAGAGCCGCTTCGCATGGTTGACCACGACGAGATCCAGCCAGCCGCAGCGCCGGCCGCGGCCTGTGGTGACCCCGAACTCACCGCCTTGCTGCTGTAAGAGCTTCTCCGCGTCGCCTTTCAGCTCGGTCACGAAAGGACCTTCGCCGACACGAGTCGTATAGGCCTTCACAACACCCAGCACATTGTTCAACCGATTCGGCGCAATGCCAGCGCCGGTGCAGACCCCGCCTCCGCAGGTACAAGACGAAGTGACGAACGGATAAGTCCCGTAGTCCACATCCAGCATAGCGCCCTGAGCGCCTTCGAAGATGACGTTCTTGCCAGCATCCAGCGACTCGTTGATAAGAACCGAAGTATCGCAGATGTACTTTCCCAGCTTCTGACCCCACCCCTCCATCTTCGCCTGGAGTGACTCGGGAGTGCAGCAGCACACTTCGACGCCCATCAATTTCAGAAGATCCTTCTTGTACGGCAAAATGAAGGCGATCTTCTCCTTCAGAGTGTCCGGCTCCAGCAAATCGCCGGCGCGGAAGTTGATCCGGGCAATCTTATCCTGATAGGACGGCCCTATTCCTTTCTTGGTCGTGCCGACGGCATTCTTACCGCGATACTTCTCCTCGGCACCGTCCAGTTTCTTGTGGTAGTTCATGATGAGATTAGCACGGTCCGATATACGGAGTCCGTCGACAGAGCCACCGGCAGTCTCAACCTGATCGATCTCAGTAAGCAACTCCTCCATGTTGACGACGGTACCGTTGCCGATCACCGCGAGTTTGCCGGGCCGTACTACACCCGACGGCAAGCCGTGTAGCTTGAACACCTTGTCACCGACAACGATGGTATGACCGGCATTGTTACCGCCCTGGAAACGGACGATTAGATCTGCGTCTTTGTCCAGGTAATCGATAATCTTACCTTTACCCTCGTCTCCCCACTGAGAACCAATGACCGCTAGGCTCGGCATAATACACCTTATCGCGAGCGATAGCCTATTGGTGTTTATAGTTGCCCGTCCGACCTTATCTATGAAGACAGTATCCTTAATTTGACCGAATGATGGAAAATAATTTGAATGATTATTTGAACAGTATTAAAAAATACATTAATATGGCATAATTGAATTTTTATATATTTGAAATTTTTGTAATCGTTGTCTGTATTTTGGATTTATTACAGGATGCTACCGTTCCCTGGTTGAACTTTTTAGTAACATAAAATGCAAACGGGGCGTTATGTTCAAATCAGGCGACGGCTATTTGACTATAAATTTGACCTCTTAGGTTACAGCGATAGTTGGAATGAAGTCATTGCTGCGATTGATTGTACAGGCACGGCGTAATCATCTCGATATCGAATCATCGATGATGAACTGTCTTAGTATCAAGCAAAGAAACCGGCGGACCTGTAATTACAACTCGGACTCCCGTATCGTCGTTCAAACAGAATCGGCCACATAGGAACCGCGTTTGCAGCCATCCGACCGAGCTGGCACATGGTGGTTAGCATATGCGGCTGGGGACAATACCGCGATTATCTTCTCTCTCGTGAAGAAAGTCTGCCTGCAATATGACAACCATCCGGAATGCCGCTTAAACCTGCCAAGTTTTGGAGAGTACATATCACTACCTGAGCAAGATATTTCACCGTTGAGTACGCCGTGTTCTTTAACAATCAGCCGATATTTCCGGCATTTAACGGACAGATCGGATCAAAATATTCCTCGGAGCATCTTTGCCGCATCTGGATGAGCCGACGCAGTGCGAGACGGCCGCCGAAACAATAGAAAAGTTACTGCCCCGGCGTTTCTATGACGGAACTGGCACGCCGGTTGTACAGATTAGATCAAGGCCATCAAGGATGCCGTTCTGCCGACCGCTGATTCGAAAGTCAACATGAAAACAGGAACCAGAATTGAATCGGCGGAACTAAATACAGAATTGCGTACCTTCGACATCCGTCTAATAAATGCCGGTGACAAACACATGATACTATTAACCATACGTCTTCAACAGGTGAGACTGAGGGCCCTGTAAGCGGCGACCACCTGCTCGAGGGTCGCCTCTGTGATGAATGACGTCGGCGAGAAATGCGTCTTCGATGTCGGCGCAACCTCCTGCAATCTGATAATCATGTCATCAAGCGGTGGATTGTTCAGTTTGAGGTGCGAGGACAGTTCGCTCATGTCGTAGAGGAACGGCGTCGTATCGACCTCATTCCGCCACAGCGCGAGCATCTTCTCGCACCGCTTCTCCTGAGACATACCCTCCGGCGACATACGGGTGAGCAGCGTCTTGTCCTGCAGCGGACCGACCCACAGCAGACCGAAACGGTGCCGCTTGTCCCATGTCGGCGAGACCGAGCGGGCCATTGTATCCTGATCATACTCCAGATAGCCAAGCTGAGACAGCATGCGGTCGCATGCCTGCGTACCATGCTCAACCTGCACGTAGACCCGATAATAGTGATCAGCATAGAAACCGAGCAACGGATGCATGCCGCGATCGAATTTACCCATTTCCCGAGCGATAGTCGCAAGCAGGATACGGACCCCGCCCTCGTGGCACATATAGCCACGGATCGGCTCGCTCTGGTAGCGGCGACGACATTTAGGCGCCTGTGCTCCGGCGAGCGGCGCGGTATCGGTCGCGGTGACGGCGAGTACGCCATCCTTGCGGCAGCCGCGTATTGCCGATTGAATAAAGAGTGACGGCGAGCCGAACGGATCCAGATCTACATAGTCGTAGAGGTTCTCTGCGAACAGACAATTCATATCGCGATTAGACACAGTAACATTGGTCAATCCGTTAAGCACGATGTTCGACTCGATATATGGTACGGCATTGGGGTCATAATCGTTTGCCGTTACCTCAGTGCCAGGCACTTCATTGGCTATGCGTACGGCGCGCGCTCCAGTCGCGGTCATCGCATCTGCAACCGTGAGATGGTCACGACCCAGAGCACGCAGGAGCATGACGCTCACATCACGGTTGAAGGCCATCTGTTCATTGAAGAAGACCGAGCCGGCTTCGATTTTTCCCGGTCCGTGCGTAGAATGAAGTGATGGAACGAGGAGCTTGGTCCGGCCCTCGTCGATGACAGTACCCGGTGAGTTCAAACGTTTTCACCGTTCATCAGTCTGATAATTTTGAAAGGCAGCAGATTCCGGTTGGTCGGCGTGACTTCAAGGATGCGCACATCATCCCTCCGCCGGATGTCCTGCAGAAGCGGATTCCGGGACTTCTTATGCAGCGTAATAATCATGGGCTTGTCGACATCGAGCGCCTCCTTAACGGCGTCCACGAACGCCTGGCTCTCGACCTCTACCTTCCCGACCTCGTCGATAACAATAAGGTCGCAACTGGCGCACGCATTCTTGATCGCTTCGATGGAAATAGACTCGAACATTGAGAGATCGACACCAAGATTGCCTGTCGTGATCTTACTCTCGTTGTCAGATGAAGCAAAAACGACCTTCTCGCCTGTCATCAGATTGCAGACTGTCAGACCGATCTCGTGACGGCCATCGGTGACCTTCTCATCCATCATGCCCCCGATGGTGATGTTGTCCTTCTGCAGCATCTCGATGACGCGTTTGAGCGTGTAG
>Ga0070399_1000648_pt1 | contig 38751 bp, 33 predicted proteins | sample BioMet4_FD_61217 | JGI IMG/M metagenome (GOLD analysis project Ga0070399, IMG submission 61217) | Microbial communities from bioreactor (seeded with sewage sludge) at LBNL, California, USA - Biofuel metagenome 4 (version 1) | ecosystem: Engineered > Bioreactor > Anaerobic > Unclassified ... | reverse complement strand
GAAGACCATCGTGCTGATCGGCACAGGCGGCACCATTGCTTCCTACGTCGACTACCGCACCGGAGCCGTTCACCCGGCACTCTCCACCGCCGATATGATCAACGCCGTACCGGAGATCAAGGAAGTCGCGAACCTGAAAGCCAAGGTATTGTTCTCAATATTCTCCGAGAACATGACCGTTGACCGCTGGCAGCAGTTGGCCCAGGCGGTCGCCGACGAGCTTAACGCTGGCGCAGATGCAGTCATCATTCCGCACGGTACTGACACCATGGGCTACACCGCTGCTGCGCTCTCGTTCATGCTCGGAGACCTGGCGAAGCCGGTCGTGCTGGTCGGCGCCCAGCGGTCCTCGGACCGTCCTTCGTCGGATGCCAGCAGCAATCTGATGGCCGCTGCCCGCTTCTGCGTCAACGGCAACCGGGCTGGCGTCTTCGTGTGTATGCACGACACTCCCAGCGACGATTCCTTCGCCATCCATTGCGGTACTCGTGTCCGTAAGATGCACACCTCCCGGCGTGACGCGTTCCGGAGCATCAATGTTCCGCCGGTGGCCCATCTGGACCGCGAGGGGACGATTGCTTTCAGCGGCGCCGGGCGTGCAGTCAGCTCGGCCAGGACAGAGGCGCGTACTGCCATGGAGCAGCGTGTTGTGCTTCTGCAGTTCTATCCTGGCATGGACCCGGTGCTTTTCCGCGACGTCATCCTGCAGAGCAAGGGCGCAGTCATCGCCGGCTCCGGCCTGGGTCATGTCAACGAAAATATGGTTCCTCTGATCAAGGAGGCTACCGACCGGGGCATCCAGGTGGTCATAACCTCGCAGTGTCTCCACGGCCGCACCAACCTTGACGTCTATAACACCGGCCGCGACATGCTCGCGGCGGGTGCGCTGACAGTGCTGGATATGTTGCCGGAGACGGCCTATGTCAAGCTGATGTGGGTGCTGGCCAACGTTAAGGGCGCGGACGCTGTGCGCGAGGCCATGCAGACCCCGCTCGCCGGCGAGATGGGCGACAGGAGGCTTATCGATGAGTGACGACACCCAGGGCATGATGTGCGGGATTGAGATCCACCAGCAGTTGGACACAAAGAAGCTCTTCTGTGATTGCGACAGCAAGCTCTCCGAGGAAGCCAGCGGCGGTATCTTCCGCAAGCTGCGGCCGACTACCTCTGAGATGGGCGAAGTCGACCGGGCAGCGCTGGCCCAGTTCAAACGGGGCTACGGCTACCGCTACCAGAGCTGCCCCGGCTGCACCTGCCTGGTGGAGCTGGACGAGGAGCCGCCCCACGGCGTCAACGCCGATGCCATGGAGACTACGCTGATATTCTCCGAGATGCTTGGCGCCAGCATCATCGACGAGATCGAGTTCATGCGGAAGATCGTCGTAGACGGCTCCAACACCTCCGGTTTCCAACGGACATCACTCGTCGCCGTTGACGGCTCCGTCGAGGCCATCGGCCGGAAGATCGGCATACTCTCCGTCTGCCTGGAGGAGGATGCCTGCCGGAAGATCGACACCAAGGACGGTGAGATCATCTGGCGGACGGACCGGCTGGGCATCCCGCTGATCGAGGTTGCCACCGCGCCCGACATGAAGACCCCGGAGGAGGTCATGGAGGTCGCCCAGCGCATCGGCACCCTGTTGCGGGCCACCAAGAGAGTAAAGCGCGGTATCGGCACCATCCGGGAGGACCTGAACATTTCCATCCCGGAAGGCGCGCGCATAGAGATCAAGGGCGTGCAGGAACTGCGCATGCTGCCGGACTTTGTCGCGAACGAGGTGAAACGGCAGAAGATGCTGGTCCGCGTGAAGGGAATCCTGAATGGGCGTGGCATCCAGCCGGTTGCCGACGTGACGATCGACGTCACTGCCCTCTTCAAAGACTGTCAGTCCAAAATTGTGCAGGATGCCCTGAAGGACAGGGGTAAGGTCCTGGCCGTCAAGCTGCCCGGCTTTGCCGGTGTCATGAACGGCGACAGCAAGACACTGCGGCTGGGCGCCGAGATGGCGCAGTATGCCCGCACCGTCGGCGTGAAAGGCATCTTCCATTCCGACGAGCTGCCAAACTACGGCATCGAGCAGATGTACGTCGACCAGCTGAAGCAGGCGCTCGGCATGACCGGCCAGTATGACGCGTTCGCCATCTGCGCCGCTTCCGAGAAGAAGGCCCGCGACGCGCTCGTGCTCGCCGTGAAGCGCGCCAACCTCGCGTTGAATGGGGTGCCCGAGGAGACCCGGGATCCGCTCCCGGACGGCACGACCCGGTACTCCCGGCCGCTGCCCGGCGCAGCCCGGATGTACCCTGAGACTGACGTTCCGCCGACCGTCATCCAGCCGGCGCGGCTGGCCCGGATCAGGGCCCATCTGCCGGAGTTTCCGGAGCAGGTCGAGACCCGGCTGGTCGGTCAGTACGGCATCAACACTCAGCAGGCGCAGCAGATTGTCCGCCAGAGTCGTGACGACGTATTCTGCAAGATCGCCGACGAGTTCGGCCTGGCTGCGGTGGCCGCTACCACCTTTCAGAATACCTTCGCGGAGCTGGAGCACGACGGTCTGGACACCGATGTCCTGAGCTACGACGACCTCTATGCGGTCTTTGCTGGTGTGAAGGAGGGCAGGTTTGCCAAGGAGGCGATCCCGGCGATCCTCCGCGAGGAGATCGGTGGTGTCTCACTTGAGAGGGCGGTAGAGAAGCTCGGCCTCGGGGCCGTCAGCGACGGCGAGGCCGTGGCGGCTATCGACGCCATCGTCGCCGAGCGCGGTGACTTCGTCCGCAGCAAGGGGATGGGCGCGGTCGGCCCGCTTATGGGTCCGGTCATGGCCTCCTTGCGTGGCAAGGTCGACGGCCAGAAGGCCAGTGCACTGCTTCAGCAGGCCATAAAAAAGTACCTCGCGAACTGAGCCGGCGGCGGGCCACTTCCCGCCTGCCGGGCGCGGTGAGTGATGGTTTTATATGCTTGCTACGTGCATTACTTTTATGCAGGAAACTTACGGAGAGCCAACTGCAGGGGTGAAACCCATGGCTGGAAAATGTGCCTCTGGCGCTAAAAAAGACGACAAGAAAGCTGACGACAAGAAAGCTGGCAAGAAGAAGTGATTCTCTGCCGACCTGGCAGATTCGCACTGCCTAGTCAGTCTAAACTTTCTGCGCCGCTGTCGCAGGCGGCGTTTATTTTTAATTCCCATGTCCAACCGATGGTCTCTGAATCAGTGCTCGGCCATCACGAGAGTGATATCTCCAACACCTGCAGCTCTTCAAAGAACAGCGGGAGCGTTTTGAGCATACGGACACGGTACGGTGCCAGCAGGGCCGCTGTCTTTGCGCGATCCATCAGTGTGGAAGAAACCACGACCACGCGGCCGCCTGACAGCAGGTGCGCCGGAGCACCAGTCAGCAGCCGCGGCAACGGCCCGAGGCCGTCGCTCCCACCCGACCAGGCCTTGGCCAGCTCCCCTTTTTCATCTACCGGCAGATATGGCAGATTAAAGACAATCAGGTTGAACCGGCCGGCGATCCTGGAGTAGACGTCGGTCTCCACGCACGTCACTGCGGCGCCGTTGGCAGCGGCATTCCGCCTGGTGAGAGCGACGGCACGCGGGTTGATATCTCCGGCCGTTACCCGGGCGCCAGCCAAGGCGCAGTGGATCGCTACCACGCCCGAACCACAGCCAATCTCCAGCACCTGTTGGCCTGGGACGATTTTCAAGGCCTCGATCAGGAGGAGTGAGTCATCCGAGGGGGGATAGACTTCGGGATCCTCGGCGATGTTGAGCGCGACGCGGTATTCCATCGGCAACGGCCATCGGGCTGGGCAGATATGAGGATTAGCTTCGTTCAGTTGACGGGAAGATTGTTCTATTCCTGTCATGATACCCTACTCATGAATACGCTCGACGTCCTCGTCATCGGCCACCTGGAGCGCGATGCACGGGGAAACCTCCGCAACGTCTATTCGACGGCCACGCTGATCCGTGCGCCCCATCACAACATCATTGTCGATACCAGCACAATCAGCCGCCGTCCGGTGCTCGAGGCTTCGCTGAAGCTGATCGGCGTCTACCTCGACACCGTGGATATCGTAGTCCTCACGCATGCGCACTCGGATCACACCGGCAACCTCTGGATGTTTCCAAAGGCGAAGATCCTGCTTCACGACGGCGAGCTCCCGATCCCGGGAGCCACGTATATTGACAGGGACCAGGAGATTGTGCCCGGCGTCCGTCTCGTCCACACCCCCGGTCATACACCTGGCTCCATGAGCGTCTTTGTCGAGGGTGACCAGCGGTACGTCATTGCCGGCGATGCAGTCCCGCTTCAGGATAATCTGGCTAAGATGATCCCGCCTGCGCTGAACTGTAACCCCCAGGCGGCCCTCGAAAGTTTGCAGCAGATTGCCGCCTGGGCGGATTTTGTCGTGCCCGGTCATGGAGCTCCGTTTGCCGTACCGCGGTGAGGTCGCGTCGATAGTATTAAAGCCGACGCCCGTTATCGAATCAGCATTGTCAACAGAGCGTCTCTGCGCTGTTGCTCCCGAAGTGATACAGATGTCCTCCGAAACCAACGAAACCATTCCTGAATCAATCCTCTTCCAGTGCCCCGAGTGCCATGACACCACCGAACACCGGATTCTGAAGGCCAGGATGGGCAAGGCCAATGTAACGGGGACCTTCCAGTGCAAGGAGTGCGGGCGGATCTTTACCGGCACTATTCGGCTCCCAAAGGACCTGACGGTGAAGGTGCTTTTCAGCGATGGGGATCAGACCGAGACAACTGAGACTATCCTCAAAGAGGATGAGATCGTAGAGGTCGGCGACGAATTCACACTGGACGACGGCCGTAACGTCTGCATTACATTTATCGACAATTTCGACGGAACACGCCAGAAGAGCTGTCAGGCGACCCATGTCAAGGCGCTGTGGGTAAAGAACTACGATGTGCTGCACGTCAAGGTCTCAGTCAACGACTACAAGAAGACTTATTCGCTGAGCCTGGATGCCGAACCCGACGACGAGTTCGCCGTCGGAATGATGCTGCCGTACGATAAGTGGGACTGTCTCATCCATGCTATCAAGACTAAGAAGGGTCTGATCCGCCGGGGCTCTGCCGAGGCGCGTGACATCGTTCGTATCTACGGCAAGATCCGCCACCGTGACGAAACCGACGCCCCGATGGATCTCGACGAGAGTGCGGACGACCTGCCTGCCGAGGAAGGCGACGACGTGATGGACTTCGACGATCAGTGATCGTCGGTCGGTAAGATGTAGTCAAGGACATCTGCGATGTTGTCCGAGCGGACTGTGTGGGTGGCGGCCTCCGAGGTGTAAGGGTCTGTGGGGTTGAACGCGATCGACATTCCCGAGCGCTTGAACATCGGGATGTCCGTGAAGGAGTTGCCCAGTGAGACAGTCCGCTCCTTGGTTGTGCCGTATTCTGCGATGTACTTCTTCACGAAGACGCCCTTATCGCGCAGATTCACCACCATGCGTCCCTCGCCGGTCAGCCGTCCGTCGGAACCGGTCTCAATGTGGTCGGCTACGCAGTCATCGAAGCCGTACTCGTTAGTCAGCATCTGTGCGGCCAAGTCTATGCCGCCGCTGATGATGACACAGCGCAGCCCGTTCTCCCGCAGCGCTGCCACAGTCTCCTGGATGCCGTCGATGACCGGCATGCTCTGGAAATAATGCACCAAGTCCCTTTCGGAGATTCCTGGTTTTGTGTGCATCCACAGTCCGATGTCCCGGCGCATGAATTCAGGTTCGTCGATCTCGCCGTTGACGAAGGCCTGGTACGACTTCTCGTTATCTACGCCCAGGCTCTGGTGGATCCAGTACCAGCTGCTGCGGAGTTTCGTGAGCACTCCGTCCATATCGAAGCACACGAGATCGTACCTGCTTTGCATGGGCGGGGACATGCGGCAGCGGCATAAATGGTTATTCGAGGACTGCGTATGCTTCTGCATGGATGCACCTGCGGAGAATCGTCGGATCGATTACGAGAACGGCTTCTATCTGGGGCCGGTCGGAGCCGACGGTGAGACGGAGGAAGGCTACGGCATGTTTGTCTGGAAAACCGGCGAGGTCTATGTCGGGGACTTCCGGCACGGCGTCCGCACCGGCCATGGGACCTTCACCTGGTCCGACGGCGCCGAGTACGAAGGCGATTTCTTGGACGGCAACCGTTCCGGCCGCGGTCGGCTCCGCTGGCCGTCAGGGGATGCCTATGAAGGTGACTTCGCCGGCGGTGTCCGCACCGGCCAGGGTATCATGCGGTGGGCCTCAGGCGAACACTACGAAGGCAACTTCCGTGACGGCCAGATGGACGGCGACGGCACCCTCTTCGACGCAGACGGTACAGTCCGGTATGCGGGTCATTGGGTCAGTGGCCTGCCGGTTCATGAGTGAGGTTCAAGCGTTCTTCCGGCCATAAGCGAGGTAGTACTCATCATCGTCCCGACTGAAAATCAGCGTCAGGCCGGCACGATGAAACATCTGGGTCATGACCTCCATGGGCGGCAGGTAGTCATGGCAGATCACTGTTCCGCCTTCACGGTGGACTTGATTGATGCCTTCCCGCGAGAGTGAATGGGCAATGCAGAATGTACCGCCTGGGCGTAGGGCTCTGGTCAGGATCTTGATGGCCTGTTGCGGGTCGGGAAAGTGGGGGAAGCAGGAGTAGCATACCACCTTGTCATAGACGTTCTTGGCGGTCAGGTCATAAAGGTCCATTATGACGTACTGCAGCCTTGCTGAGGGCGGATACTTACGTTTGGCCTCAGTGATCATATTCGGTGCGTAATCGAGAGCGAGGATACTGCCTGCAGTCACCCGTTCCAGATAAAATGGAATCATCACGCCAGTGCCGGTGCCAATATCTAGCACGCGGTCGTTCGGTTGCAGATCCAGGCGATCCCGGATATACCTGACCTTGGCTGGATCGTGTACGGTGCTCTGGTCCCAGCTCGTGGCCAGTTCGTTGAAGAACTCCCGTTGCTTGGGGTTTGCTTCCTTATGCCATTCTGTTGTATCTTCTGTCATGTTGATTCACTTATTGGGGTACCACTACGGGGATGCCGTTTACGGCGCCTACGTAAACTTTGGTGCCATAGACGGCTTCGATATTTTCGGGGGTTATTACCTCCCGGCCACCGGCTGCGAAGATGCGGCCTTTGCTCATCAAGATGAAGCGGTCGCTGTAGCGTATTGCAAGATTCAGGTCGTGGTTGGTCATGACTGCGCATATTCCATTCTCCCGCACTATGTGCGTCAGCGTCTCCATCACGCGGTGCTGGTTGCTCAGGTCGAGGTTGCTGGTTGGCTCGTCGAGCAGGATGACCCGCGGATGCTGGGCAAGCGCCCGGGCGATCTGTACCAGCTGGTATTCGCCCCCGCTGATCTCGTCCACCCGCTTCGCTGCGAGTGGCTCCAGCCCCAGCAGTGTCACGGCGTGTCCAGCTATGCGGAGATCTGCCTGGTTCAGACTGCCTTCGAGGCGCGGCCGCCGTCCGATGAGTACGGACTCGAAGACTGTGCTTTCCGATAGGTGCATCCGCTGCGGTACGTAGCCGACCCGTTGTGCCACGGCACGGGGTTCAAGATCTGCTAGATTATCCCCGTTCACGGCTACAGTCCCGTCTCTGAGATGCTGAATGCGGTTGATGCACTTTAGCAGGGTCGTTTTGCCGACGCCGTTGGGGCCTAGGATTGAGACTATTTCACCTGGATCAGCGCGAAAGGTGATGTTGCTAATGGTGTCGGCCGCGCCGTAGCCGAAGGCGAGGCCGGCCAACTCGAGGATCATCTCCGGTACCTCCGCAGCAGCAGATAGATGAAGGCCGGGCCACCTAGCAGTGATGTCAAGAGGCCGACTGGCAGGATCATGGGTCTGACGATGTTGAGCGCCAGGGTATTGGCGACGATCATGAGCAGTGCGCCTGTGAGCATCCCTCCTGGGACCAGCAGACGGTAGTCGTTGCCGACGAGCAACCGGGCTAGATGTGGTCCCAGAAGGCCTACGAAGGCGATGACACCAAACCGGGCTACCATAACGGATGCTAGCAGGGCCGAAAGCATCATGCCGATGACGAGAAGGCGGTTGGTGTTGACGCCGAGTCCCCGGGCAACCTCGTCGCCGGCGCTCACAGCGTTAAGGTCCCAGCAGCGGTACAGAAAGTAGGCCGTTGCCGGGACCAGCACTGCGAAGAGCACCAGATCCCAAGACCAACTGGTGTACGACACTGAGCCGAAAGTCCAAGAAACGATGGCGCTCATCTGCACTGGGTCAGCTAGATATTGAAGCAGGGTCAGACCAGCTGTGAAGATCGCGCTGATGGCGATTCCGGCGAGGACCATAGTTTCTGGGGCGACACGCGTCAGCTTGGTCAAAGCGAGGACGAGGCCGGTCGCCAGTAGGGCGCAGGCGAAGGCACAGATTGGTGTGCAGTAGGCCTGCAGGAAGCCATGTGCGAAAACTGCGCCGCCGTTGAAGAGTATAACTGACAGTGCTGCTCCAAACGAGGCGGCGCTGGAGAGACCGAGGGTGTAGGGAGACGCGAGTGGGTTCCGTAGTAGACACTGCATCACGACACCGGACAGTGACAGCCCGGCGCCTACTAGTACAGCGGCTGTGATGATCGGCAGGTCAATCCGCCAGACATAGGTTCCAGCCAGCGAAGTGGTGTTGTGGGTCAGGAAGGCCCAGAGTAACTCGCCGGCCGGGAGCTGGCGGTTTCCCCAAAGCAATCCGATGACCACGCAGGCAAGGATTGCGCCACCGAGCCCGAGCAGGAGAAGGGAGCGCCGGCAGATTCCGGCTTGATACTGGCTGACCGCCGCATTCGGCAACTGTTCTTTCTCGTCGGCGTAAATCCGGTAGTTAACTTCTGTCTGCTCCTTGGCTGAGTCCATCTCTAGCCGCCGCTTTTCACCAGGCAAGCTGGGTCATCTCGCCCTGCTGAGCGGCGACTGCGGCCACGGTTAGGCCGGCATCTGGGAAGAACAGGTCTAGGATGGCTTGGGCCTTCTCAGTGACGTCATAGCTGAAGGCGGTCGGATCTAGAACTGCGCCAATGAAGAAGGCGTTGACGAGCTCGTTCTCCCAGTTGGTACCGTAGTACTTGTAAGCCCAAGTGGCGTAAATATTTCCGTCCTGCACGGCATTTACGGTAGTGCTCAGGTCCGCCCGATCCGCTGCAAACGTCGCACTGCTGGCGGTTAATGTCATACCGTCAATGAAAAGGTAGTCGGCGCCGGCTTCCATCAGGGCCTTCTTGTCCGTCTGGTAAGGGTTCCCGTTGTTGGAGTCCGGCATTGTGTTTGTGGCGCCAGTCACGACGAATGGGTAGTAGCTACCGGTGGTCATGTACAGGCCGCCCTTCATGAAATAGAACATGCCGCCCACATAGCAGGTGGCGGATGTCTGCATGGCTGCCCGGCAGTCGCTGAGCTCCTGACCGAGGGCTGCGATGCCATCCAGCAAGGTCTGGGCCCGGGCGTCCATCCCAAGCACCTGGCCAACCAACCTGATGTCCTGCTCGAAGCCGGCCTCGTCAACATCGATGCTACCATCGGCGCTGACGGCGACAACGGTGATGCCAGTGTTGGTTTGAATAGTCTCGACATCGGCCGCGCTGGTCTTGGAGGTGATGATCACCTGGGCGCCAGTGGCGATGATGTCCTTGTAATTGTCCTCGGAGCCGACATTGGCGATACCACGGAGGTCGTAGGCGAGACGGTAGGTTGCCATGTCGTAGTTGCTGGGGTTGGCTGTAGTTCCAGCGTCATAGCTATCGATGCCGACAATACGGTCGACTGCTTCACTGCCGAAATAAGTAACCAGCCGCACCGAGCCGGCCGAGAGACAGACGATCTTAGTGACTTCAGCAGGGAGCGTGACAGTGCGGCCGAGGACGTCAGTCACAGTTAGTGGACCGCTATCATTGTCACTGCGGTCATCGTTCAAATAATAAACTGCACCGCTAACGGCAGCTATTGCCATGATGGCGATGACTACATACACGGTGGTTTTACGTTGCATATGATTCATTTAGGACACCTATACTACTGTAGCAATTATTCATAATATAACCATACTAATTAACACTATTCGTTAAAAAAGTATTATTAAGGTCGGTAGCTGTGAGGAAAAATGCTTACAAGGAAGAGTCATTCTCCCACCTATGCTGACCATCATCGGCACTGGTCACGTGTTCAAAATTGCAGAGCCGGTGCAGTTCATCATCCGCCACAGCTGGCCGCAGGTGGTCTGTGTGGAGCTCGACCGCTCACGCTACGCCGGTCTGACTGGCGACACAGCGGGAATGAAGAAGGTCGATGATGCCGACGTGCCGCCGGTTTACAAGGCCTCGGCCGAGTATCAGCAGAAGATTTCTGCCCGGAACGACAGCACGGCCGGCGCCGAGATGGTCGCGGCTATCACCGAGGCCAGGGCGTTGGGCGCCGAGGTTGTCTGTATCGATAAGGATGCTCGGCAGGCTATGACCGAGATGTGGGCTGAGATGTCCCGTCGGGAGCGGTTCCGCTACAAATGGTCTGCGTTAACTGACGGTCTGCTTGGCATGAGAAAGGTCGAGCAGACGCAGCAGGCTTTCGCTGCTAATGAGGAAAAGTATCTGGCCGACATGCGGCGGAAGTATCCGACGCTCGTGCGCAAACTTATCGACGAGCGCAATGCATACATGGCTGCTCGTCTCACCGAGGTCTGCACTACCCGCGAGCGCGTTGTGGTCGTCGTTGGCGATGCCCACGTCGAGGGTCTCGCGAAGTTGCTGCCGCCTGAGTTGGAGGTTCGTAAGATTCGTCTCGCCGACCTGTTGGACGAGGAGCGGATGGCGAAGGTCCGGGCGATGGTCTGGAACGATAAGGAGGGAAGCGAATGATTGTGAAGCTGATAGCTTATACACCGGAAGCGGATAAGGTCTGTGCTGCAGCCGCAAAATCGTGCTATGCGGAGGCCAGCGCCGCCGATCTGCTGGGTGCGGATAATCCCGAAAAGACGTTGAGCGCAGTGCTCAGCATGGGCCATGAGTCTGTGATCGAACACGCAGTGTTTACATTCTCAGTTGAGGGCGTTTCGCGGGTGCTGACCCATCAGCTTGTGCGCCACCGCATTGCTTCGTTTTCCCAGCAGAGCCAGCGCTATGTGCCTCTGAAGGAGCCTACCTATGTGGTTCCGGAGACCGTTCTGGCTGATCCGGCGGCGCTGGCGGTGTACACCGAAACAATGGAGCGTCTCTGGACGGCCTATGGAGAGCTGGCGGATCTGGGGATACCGACCGAGGATGCCCGCTACGTCCTGCCCAACGGCTGTACTACAAACATCACCATCACCATGAATGCCCGGGAGCTGCTGCATTTTTTCGCGATGCGCTGCTGTAACCGCGCCCAGTGGGAGATCCGCGAACTGGCAGACGAGATGCTCCGCCAATGCAAGGCCGTATGCCCGGTGATCTTTCGGTACGCCGGTCCGGGCTGTGTCAGAGGTCCATGTCCTGAAGGCAAGAAGACGTGTGGCCACTCCCGAAAGGCCGAGTTCGAGCAATAAAACATTTAAATAAGGATTACCCATCCTCCGCTTACTCGGTGAAAGATATGGGAAGAATCAGACCCACCTACATCAAGAGAGTATCCATCGAACTCATCAACAAATATCCGCAGGCGTTCAACAAGGACTTCGCCAACAACAAGGAAATGGTTGGCAGTCTCTGCGATGTCGGCACTACCACGATGAGGAACCGCATCGCCGGATACATTACTCGCTACCTCACTCACCCTGAGGCTTGAAGTCAACAAACATCTTCCCTATCCGAAAGGAAAGGGAGTCCGCACAATTCTGGTCGTGTGGGGTAGCTTGGATATCCTGAGAGCCTGCGGAGCTCTTGACGTGGGTTCGAATCCCGCCACGACCGCCATCCCGTCTCCGTTCGCGGGGATGGTATTTTTTTCACTGCTTATCGAGCGGTCCAATCTGGAAGAAGTCGTCGTCCGCGCCGGCGACATCGGCCAGATCGTACATCGTTGCGCCGAAGGAACAGTAATATTCGTGATCGTTTGGGGCCACCGAGCTTTCCCAATACACGATGCTGTTCCGAGCATAGCGGTCGATAATGTGTTCATGACCTGCCGGCCGTATCCTTTCTGAACCGAGCCGAGCATATGCAGGTAGCAGTGCGGCTCACTGATTTCGTGCTTCTCTAACTCATCTAATGCACCGAATAGACGTTTCGCATCGGCCAGGCCGAGGGTCCGTACCGCGCGGGCGGTCGTGCCCAGCAGGCCGGCCAGGATGGAATGCCGATGCTCAATGTCGGTGTCCCGACAGGGGCCAGTATGGCCGCGGCCACCGGGCGGTCGGCATCATCATACATAATTTCAACGGCACCCTCTTCAGGTAATATGAAGAAGTCAGACGGATGAGTGCTTCTATCTTCTGCCGGTCGTCATGCAGGAGCTTGGCTATGAACGGGTTGTGCGTGAAGACCTCGGTCATCATTGTGATGAAGGCGTTCTTCTGTTCTCTGTCGAGTTTCAGGGCGGTGACAACGTTGCTCATGCCGATATCCTTCAGCCGGCGGTTAGGCTCGGCTAATTCCACAACGAGTGCGGATATTTTTACATTGGCATGAAATTGTCAGGCATCTGGATCTTCCGGTTCCTCTGATTCGGTCCATACTTTGCGGACGATTTCAACATCGCCAGGTGGCAGGATCCGCGAGACTTCCTCCTCCGGTACGTTGAACGCTTTGGCGAGGTCTCCTGACATCCGGCCGTTCTTCTCCTTGCTAGGGCGGATGACAAAGTAATGGCGGCTCTTCTCTAGCAGGGGAGTCGGAGCGCACATGATCTTGCGTTCGCCCTCGTACTCGATCTCGCCGACGCCGAGTTCCAAGGGCAAGTGGTACTCATAGTTCCGCTTGCCGCGGACTATGAATGCGCCACGCGGCACGAACTCACCCGAGTCGGGGGTCTTGCTGACCTGGTCGGGGTAGGCCCAGAATGCGGCGCCCTCGGCTGAGCCCGCCATCCACGCCTTGGACTGGGCGAGTGCGAACCAGCAGGCTTCCCGCAGATCCTCCGGTGCGGCCTTGAGGCCGTCCTTGAGGATAACTGACGGGGCGCCGTGGATGTCGGCGTGCACGTAAACGTCCGGGTCTTTAAGGTGCTTCTTAACGATGCTGTCGTTGGAGTGTGTGTCGCGCCCGGCGATGACGAGCTTGCCCTGAGATGTGATAAACCATTTGAACACTTCAAACCAGAAGTGTTTGGTAGGTGCGGCCTTGCCGAGCTCGGCGGCTTTTTTCCGGTCGAATCCTTTCTGGAGCCGGGTCAGTTCTGCGTTGCTCTCGTCAAGGGCGATCTGGGCTTTGTCTGCCTTGTCACTCTGCTCCTTGCCCCGGGCGTAGATGGCCGAGGCGTTGGCATCAAGCTGCAGGGAGTAGTCGAGAACGACGTCGGCCCCTTCGACCGTCGCGGTGACGGTGCCGTGCTCCGGGTCGAGGTCCTTCACGAAGGGGATTTTCAGTGCACCGGCTCTCAGCTTCTCCCATGGAAGCTTGGCAGCCTGCTCGTGCAGCACGGTCAGCAGCTCAGTGACCCGGGCGTAGTCGGCGTAGAGCGAATCGGCCTGGGCCTTCAGACGAGCGGATTCCTCGCGATACGCCGCAATGGTCTCCTCCTGCTTGGCGACCCGCTTCTTGAGCTTCTCGATTTCCGGGTCGGTGAGATCCTCTGCGGTCTTCCGCTCGGCCTCTGCCATCAGCCGGCCGAGGGCCTCGGAGACGCTGGGCACTGGCTCCTCGATGCAGTCGGCATAAATCTGCAACTTCATCGGCGCAACGTCGACGATGATGCCGTCACGCCGGTAAACGAACGGTTCCGGTTGCTCTTTCACGTGAGTGACGATGTCCTCGAGCGCCTCATAAATCTTAGCCACGGCATCGTCCGTGACGTCCTTCACCAGGGTATTCTTGGCAATACCGGCGCGCAGACAGACCTCCTCGGCGTACTGTCCGCCGAGATTGTTGACGGTCGCGAGGGTGCGGACGGTGTCGCCTGCGGATGAACGGAAGACCGTTGCGAACTGCTTCTCATCAGCGGTAAGCGGGTTGAACCGCTCCTGAGGCATGACATACGGCTCGCCCGGGCGGGTTATACGGTCTCTGAAGGTCCGCTGTGTGAGACAGTTCACGATCCTTCCGTCCTGTACTAACAGGACGTTGCCACCGCCGAACAGTTCGAATATGAGTTGATAGCCGCCTTCGGCCTTGAAGACCTCCATGAGGATGATCCGGTCGAAGCCGGCCTGGGTGGTCTTGCCGATGCGAGCGTTGGTGAGATATTTCCGCAGGAAGGTTGCGAAGGAAGTCGGAGTGACTGGGGTGTCCGGCCGGTCAGGTGCGAGATAGAGCCATTTCTTGTCCTGAAAGAACAGGTCCTTCTTTCCGTCCTTGGTATTGATCCGGAATAGGACGTTCCCGGCGCCCCACTGGTAGATCTTGTCCAGGTGGGCATCCTCGAGGTAAGCCATCTCGGTGACCACCGAGCGGACATCGAAAGAGCTCATTTCCTTCTTCATAGGCAACCCGTATCATATTCTCGGATAAAACATCGCGTCACCAGTCTGGAGGACATTAGAAAGGTTTATCAACAACCGTAGGATAAGGCGTTCTTACTGCCGCTGTGGCTAAGGGGTATAGCGACGCCTTGGTAAGGCGTAGGTCGAGGGTCCGATTCCCTTCAGCGGCTCCACTTTTCCAACTTTCTCATCTGAGCGGAGTAATTGCGTTTTTCGGCGCGGCCACATCTATGAGAGAATTTTGTTGTACAATATGTGGACAAAAGTCAAAATAATGAAAATTGCCTGCTGTACTAATGAGGAAGCAGTTTCATTTTGGATATAAACTACAGGATCGTAGCAGCATTAATCGCGGTAGATGTTCTGATATTATATGCGATATGTTGCTATGATCGATATAGACGTGAATTCTAAAAAAACTGATTGATTTCTATGCAGAATAAAGTATTTGGAGGGAAGGCAGTCGTCGACTGCCCGTTCCTCAGTTCATCTTGTAGATGACCCAGCCGGACCAAATTTTCGGGAAGAAGAATGTGGTCTTTTTCGGCATGCGTTTACCGACAGCTGCCAGATTCCAGATGGTCTTGATGCTCGGCGGGTTGAGAACGACGGCGAGGTCATGCTTCTTCGCGGCCATCGCGGCCTTGACGGATGGCAGTTCGGCGTCATAGGAGACCATCGACTTGCCCTCGTCGTTCTTGTAGATGCCCTTCAGGATGACCTCCTGCGTGACGTAGGTGTCGAGTCCCATCATGATGTTGTCCGATTTCTCCACCAGGTCGGCAACGAAGCATTTGCCGGACTTGAATATCAGACCCAGCATATGATTCTTGAGCTCCTGCTCCAGCTGCTCCTCGGAGACCTCGGTCATCTTCAGGCTCTTGCCGAGCTTCAGGATGGCGCTCTTTTCTCCGATGTCGCCCGCGTCCACCAGACGGTGGGTCGGCCAGATGACAAGTCCCTTGTCATCTGCGGCGACAAGGGTCGCCAGGACGTACTGCTTGGCTTCGCAGCCGGGGTTCTCCTTGGCGTAGTTCAGGGCGGTTTCGTAGCGGTGGTGGCCATCTGCGATAAGCATCTTCTGACTCTTCAGCGCTTCGATTATCTGTGAGCAGATGTCGACATCCGCAATCCGGCTATAGCGGTGCTCGACGCCCTGTGGGTCGGTGTAGCGGTAGACGAGCCGTGCTGCGGCATCAATCTGCTTGTTCAGCGCAGGGGTGAAGCCCTCGAAGATGCCGAAGATGGACTCAAGGTGGGCCTCCATATCACGCAGCAGATTAAGGCGGTCTTCTTTCACCTTGGAAAAGGTCTCCTCGTGGGGGATGATGTTGCCGGAGCTGTAATCTTCGGTCTTCAAAATGCCGACGAAACCGCGGCGGTGATAGGTACGTTTCTGGTCGGTGAAGTTCTGCTCATAGAGATAGAATGACGGTGTGTCCTGTTTGAGGCTGCCGTCCGCGATCATGCGGTCGAGGGTCTTGCGGGCTACGGTATAATGTTTGTCTGGATCGGGAGCCAGTGTCAGGTTGGTTATGTTGTTCGGCTTGGCCTGCAGGTTTTTGAGTTGTTCGTCGCTGATAACGTCGTACGGCGGGGACACACGGTCCTCGATCGTCTCGCCGACACGCATGTTCGGCCGGTAGCCGCTGAACGGAAGGAATGTTACCATGAGGTGACCTCTGACCGCAACGTAGGGACTGTTGATATTTCAATTGAGCGCGCGGGTACATCGCAGTAAAAGGTAACCGACCGTCAAAGAGGTCCTGGCGGCCGGCGGATGTTTATTGTGCCAGCGGGATCAGCAGATACGGGGTACAGGGTCGCCGGACGGCGGTTCGAGTATGCGCCGGCCGCCGACTTCGGTATTGAGTATGACCCGGCTCGGGCCGGCTGCGGCAGTGCCTATGATTGCGGCATCTCTGCCTTCAGAGGTAGTCCGGATGGCCTTGAGCACTGCGTCTGCCATATCCGGTACGACGGCGATGACTGCCTTGCCTTCGTTGCCGATGCTCAGCGGGTCGATGCCGAGCAGGTCGCAGGCGTTGATGACGCCTTCCCGTAGCGGGATGGCAGCTTCTTCTATGTCCAGCTGGCACTTGGATTTCTCGGCCCATTCGTTGAGCGTGTTCGCAAGACCGCCGCGAGTTGGGTCTTTCATGGCTGTAATGCCGCCGACTTCGAGACCCCTGCGGATCATCTTGTTGAGCGGCTGCACGTCGCTCTGCACGGTGCTCTCGAAGCCGTACCCCTCCCTAAATGAGAGGAGTGCTACGCCGTGATCGCCAACATAGCCAGAGACGATGATTCTGTCGCCGGGACGGACATTGGAGTCGGCGCACCAGCGGCTGGCGACCGGACGATACTGATTGGCGACTGCCATGTCGTGGTCGAGGTAGGCTGGCCGTTTGCCGATGGCGGCCGTGGAGATGACCATCTTATCGAGTTCGCCGGCGCCCATCACCTTGGTGTCGCCGGTGACGATCGGGACGCCGCAGCCTTCGGCAGTGCGGCCCATAGAGTCCATCGCGCGGTCGACAACGTCGATGTCCAGGCCCTCCTCTAGAATGGCAGAGCAGGCAATGCCTATTGGCTGTGCACCCATAACGGCTATGTCATTCACAGTGCCAGAGACAGCGATCTTACCGATGTCGCCGCCTGGAAAGAACAGCGGGTTGACGGTGTGGCCGTCGATGGTGAAGACCACGTCGTCCACTACTGCCGAGTCATCTAAGGCGTCAAGAGGGACCTCAGCCCTCATCTTCGGGAAGTGGCCGGTGATGTGTTGGGAGATGAACTCCTGCATCAATTCGCCGCCGGCGCCGTGATTCATGATGACTTTTGACATATGAGACCGTAAACGTGGATGAGACATTAAAACTGTAGGTTAGTTCGTCAGACGTTACCAAATAGATTAATACCCTGTTTCCGTAATGAAGCTACGGGCTTGTGAGGTAGCTAGGATTATCCTATCGGCCTTCGGAGCCGAATACCCGGGTTCGAATCCCGGCAAGCTCTCTTTTTAAGGAGGGCGAGCCATCTGTGATGACCGGCGCCAGCTTACTTGCCGGGGTATGTAATCAAACTCTCTACGTCGAAGTCCTTCAGTTTCGCGCGACCGTTTAAACCGGCAAGCTCCATGACGAAACCGATTTTCACGACCTTCCCGCCGAGACGATTGACAATACGGGTGACCGCGCCGATGGTGCCGCCTGTGGCGATCAGATCGTCGATGATGACAACCTTGTCGCCAGGCTGTAGGCTGTCCCGGTGCATCTCAAGGGTGGCGGTACCGTACTCGAGGTCGTATTCCTCTGATATGACGGCGCGCGGGAGTTTACCCTTCTTCCTGGCTAATATGAAGCCTTTGCCAAGAGCATAGGCGACAGGGGCTCCGAAGACGAAGCCGCGGGACTCGGTACCGATGACGTACTTGAAGTCCAGACCTTTGCACATGGCGACTAGGCCATCGATGGCCATCTTGAAACCGACCGGATCCTCGATAATAGTGGTAATGTCGCGGAACATTACGCCTTTTTCGGGGAAGTCGGGGATGGTGGTGACGTAGTCTTCCAGCTTCTTCTTTTCTGACATGAGTGAGAGATGCGGGTGCGTGATTAAATACGTATCCAGCAAAGGAAAGGACGAAAAAGAAATGCAAGTGGTAAGAAGTTTTGCCGCGTCCGTTCTATGACGGATGAGAACCGACTCAAAGCGAGGCGCACCCGGCGGAGGATGTCAACGACCAGTTTCCCCTTTTGGTGCAAAATCTTGATTCCGAGTCTTCCACATCGCGGATTCCAGACATATTGCGTTTGCCTATTATTATGCGCCTCCGTTAGAGAAGAGAATGTCATTCTACTATTTATAATATATTGTGTGCGGAATTATAATGAAAATCGTTAAATCGTTACGAAAAACACAATATAAGTAGAATTAGTCGTAATATAATTATGAGATATTAAACAGTCTGAAAAGGTCGGTCCAGCAATCAGCCAGATTTGTGAAAGCTATACGTAAAAAGAAGATGAAAATGCGGCGGGGCCACGTCCCCGCCGGAAAGGATTTTTTTTCAGCTCAGCTGTTCGGAGCAATACGGGCAGAACTTCGGAGTCTTCCGGAGTCCGCTCAGGTCCTGTCCGCAGTACGGGCAGATTTTGAAGGTGCCGGCAGGTGCAGTCCCGGTGGGAGCGGCTGCAGCTGGAGCAGCGGTCGGAGCCGCCGTCTGCTGTTGTGTCATCGGGGACGGCTTGCCGCAGCTGGAGCAGAATTTGTAGGGGTAGTCGTTCAGGCCGCCGCAGTACGGGCACATTACCCGCTGGGCCTGCGCCTGAGATGCGCCGGAGCCCTGGACGCCGTTTACCGGCTGTTGCTGCATCTGCTGGTACATCTGCGGGAACAGGAGCATGCCGGTGCCGACCGCTGCACCGCCCTGGGAGTTGCCAACGGCATCCGCCATGCGATCCATGACCTCGTACTTCTTGAAGGATTCACCGTTCTTGCTGCTGAACTGAAGGTATTCGAAGACTTTGGTCTTCTCCTCGTCGGTGGTAGCGGCCTCACTGATCTTCAGCGAGAGCAGCTCAATGCCACGTTGCTGGAAATAGGGGTCGATAAGGATCTTGGTGGATGTTGAGGCCTTCTCCAGGTTCGTCATGACGTCCATGTAGTACTGCTGGGTCAGCTGCTGCGTTATCTGCTCGTTGATGAAGCTCTTCATGAACGCGTTCACGTCGCCGGTGCTGTAGTTGGACATGCCGCCCAGAACCTGGGTGTAGAACACCGCAGTGTCGCTGACGCGGAACTGGTAGTCGCCGTTCGCCATCAGGGTGATCGGGACCTGATACTCCTGCGCGGCCTTAATCATGGAACGGATTCCCCATTTCCCGTTGAAAATCTTCAGTGAGATGAAGATGATCCAGACCTTGAAGGGAGTCTCCTTGTAGCCGAGCGCCTTGTTGAAGAGCGCGGTCAACCAGGGTATGTTAGCTGAGGTTACGACGTGCCGGCCCGGCTCTAGGGTTCCCATGAGCTGCCCGTCGCGGATGAACAGCGCGACGGCGTGCTCCGGAACGGTCACGGAGGTGACCGTGCGGAGGTCGTCATACTCGGACTTGTAGATGATGTCGTCGGGCCCTTGGTCCTTCCAGAACACGACGTTGGTTTTTCCGTCTGCCATTTATATCACTCCTGTGCCTCGTTGCCGTTCTTCTCGATAATGTTCCGCATGACGTTCTCACGCTCGCGGTACTCATCAATGAGACGGTCGATGGTAGCCTCGACCTCGCGCAGCGGAGCGCGTAGCGCCTCGGCATTGTCGATGTCCCGCATCCGCTCGGTCTCTGCTTTGAGCGCTTCGATGTCATCGATAAGCTTGGCGTCCCAGGTTACGACGGCATCCAGTTCGGATTCCAGGATTTTGACGGAGTCATGGAAAGCGCTGTAGCCGTTGGCGGCCTTCTTGACGTCAGCATAGTAGTGGTCCAGTTTGCTGCGGACCCGTTCCATGTCCCGCATCAGGTTCAGGTCGCCGACGGAAGCGCGGCTGGCATTCGCCAGGTCGACCTTCGACGCTGCGAGTACGCGGGCAAGGGTGTCCCTGATGGCCCGGTCTTCGTCGCGGCGGAGGTTCTTCTGCTTGTAGCCTTTGTATAACGGGATGTATTGTGCAATCCGCTCGACGAGGGACCGGTTCTTGGCCATCGAACCCTCGACGCTGTTCTCCAATGTGTTGCCCATGTGATTGGCCTCCTTTGCTTTATCAGAATTTGCTGGATTTCCGAGTGCCCACAGCGACTGTCATGCCGATCAGCGCGATGCCTATCAGCAGTACCGCGACGTAGACGAACCAGCCGACTTTGGTGTTCTGCCAGATGATACCCACGAAGCCGAAGAGCGCCAGGACGGCGCCAGCAGCGACCCGGTAGGTCTGTTCGGACGGGCCGAACTTGTCCGGTACGCTGCTGTATACGAAGCCGACGGCGATAAGCCCAAGGCCGAAGACGAGCAGAAAGATCCACAGCATATTGAGCCAGGCCAGGTGGCCAAGCCCGCAGATGAGCAGCCCCAACGCGATTGCGATGATCGCTGCGGCGGTGACGACCGCCCCGCGCGTCCGGTAGCTGTTGCCTTTGTTATCTACCATGTTTTCGCTCCTTAGTGAGATGCGTATTGCGTCCTGATGATAAAGTTTCAGATGATAACGAGACTCGGCAGGTTGGTGCGTGCAACCCGCTGCGGGGTGAGCGAGCCGAAGTCAGCCGGTACCGAGTAGCTGTCCCCGGTGCGGTTGCAGGGAATGTAGATGAGACCCTTGACTTCCGGGTTGCTCAACTTGAGCTTGGCCTCGCGGGCGGCGACGTTCTGCACATACTGCTCGACCAGCCGTTCGGCCTCGCGCTTGGTACTGAGCGGGACTATGACCTTCCGGCCACCGATGCTGTTCGGCGCGGCTGACTGGGCGATCTTTCCGATGCCCTGCGAGTTGCTGATGCTGGTCTCCGAGCCCGTAATTCCGGCGAACATGCCCTGCTGGACCCGGCTGCTGAAGACATCTGTGACGGCGGTCGCGGGATCGTTCAGACAGCCAGCATCTACCACGAAGTCGGCCGGGATGAGCAGGTCCTCCGAGACCTGTACTCCGTGCTTCTTCCACAGCGAACCGGTCTGGAAGCTGTAGTCGAGCTTAACATACCAAAAAGGTACGAGGTAGTCTCCTCCGCCGGCGGCGATAGGGACGGTCTCACTGCCGTTCCGGGCAGCCAGGCAGGCCGACATATTGGCGAAGACCTCACTGAAGCGGTCCCGGTTGTTCAGCAGATAGCCCCAGTTGCCCGCAGAGGGGTACTGATAGGTGAACAGCGAGCGGATGGCGGCCAGGGTCTTCAGGGGGTCGGAGCCGCCCTGGAGGAATCCGGCGATCTCATTCATTACCTTGGTCTGCTTGATTTCCAGGTCGACAGCCTGCATCATGATGCCTACCTTGAGACTGCCCATGAGCCCCTGTGCGGCCTGCTGAAGGCCGGTGAGACCCTGTCCGAAGTGGCCAAGGCTGCTGGGGACGTCGCCGTTAAGGAGCTTATCACAGCCTAAGCAGATTTTGGACAAGGCATCGAAGCGCTGCTGGGCCGGCTGATAGCCATCCATCGTCGAGAAGTCCTTGGCAGCGGCGGAGAAATTGTTGGCCAGCAGTAGATAGCGACCGGGCTTGTCTTCCTGGAGGAGCTTGCAGTTGTTTATAAGCAGCGCGTAGGCATCGGAAGCGCGTTCTGCACCTGAGATCATCGACTTGCTGTCCTGATCGACGGCGAGCGGCTCGATTTCCTTCATCTTTGCGCCGAACTCGAAGGCCTGGGCTGAGGTGTGGCCGGGCCGCAGCGATTGGTCGGTGCTGAACGGCAGGACGATCATCGAATGGGAAATCAGGCTGTTCAGCGCGAAGCGGTACTCGCCGTATTCTAAGTCGACCTTGGGGCGGACGTTGTTGACGAAGATGTTGTACCGAGCGACAGAGTCTACGTTCTCCGACTGTGTCATCATCGCGCCGCCAGGTATTGCCTGATTGATCCAGGAACGGACCTGGCCCATTAGCTGGTCCAGATAGGCCTTGGCATCTACGCGCTGTTGGGTGGTACCGCAGCTGGGACAGGTGACGTAAGGCGAGTCGTCCTCCAGATCTTTTTTGTCCAGCGGCGCGCCGCAATACTTGCATCTGAGTGCGACCATTTCGTCCATAGCGGGTCACCTTCATCTACGGACGAGAGCGACTGAGCTCCGGACTTCGGCGATCTCCGCCTCAAGCCGGACTTCCATTGCCCTCATCTCGGTCATTGCCTGGTTGTAGTAGTTGCGGGAAATAGCGTCCGCGCGGTTGGAGATGGCCGTGTAACACGGTAGGCAGATGTAGATTGAGCGGCAGTCGTCGGTGTACGAGCGGATTATGTCGTTCTCGCTACCTTTTTTGAACATCGGGGTGACGTTGCTGGGAGCGGCGATGAAATGCACACCCTCGCCGCTCATGGGGCGGCCGCAGATCCAGCACTTGGCGGAGCGGGAGTAAGCCTTCATCAGGTTCAGGTCCTCGTCTCCGGAGTCGCCGAGCTGGCGGCGGAAGTTGTACGCCATCTGCATAAACTCGGCGCCCTGCTTGGGGTCTTCAAGGACGGCCCCTTTGCCCATGGTCTCATAGGCCATGGCTTGCAGGATGAGCGATTCACGCGTGCCGGTTGAGGCGGTGTTCCCCTTGAACATCTCATCCAGCTTGAGGGGGTCGTCGCCGATGAGTGACTGGTATTTTTGGGCGACGCCGATAAGCGCTTTGCCCCTTGCCATATATCCGTCCTTGCTGTTGCTTGCAGTGATTTCCTCGACCGCCAAATCGCACTCGGTCTTAAGCTTGGCGCTATCTACATCAGTCAGACCGAATTTGAAGGTCGCAATGTTGGTTTTCGCCATCGTCTGTGAGACCTGCTGATAGTAACCCGGGTTGCCCCGGTTGGCGCTCAGGTCCAGCAGTCCGATGTAGATGCGGGCGAGGTCGGCCTTGCTCGTATTCTTCGCTATTGCGTCGTTGAACTTCTCCCGGCTTTTGGCGAAATCCTTCCGGTTGATGAGGTCCAGCCCCTCATCGAAGAGCTGGTCCCCGTTCTTGAACAGTGTAAATCCCGTAATGATGCCCCCTTGGCCTATACTTGCACGTTGTATTGATTCTTAGTATTCATGCTTAACGAACTGGGTGCCCGCTTCTGGTGGTCCGCGAAATGAGCGTTTCTGTCAGTCCTAAGCGGACGATGGGTGGGGCTCTTTACGATTCGGCTACAATAATGCTGATTTTTTTGATTTTTATTAGACAAATGTCTAACATATTACGGTTTTGGTCTTAATTTATCCCGTCGTCCCGTAAACTATATTAACAATACAATACTAATGACTATACATGCAAAGCATCAGGTTCAATGCCGTTGAGAAGGCCTACTCGAAAGAGCCAATCGCCGTCGAGCCGCCGGCGAAGGAGACCTCTGCGTACTACGGTTGCAATGTGTTCAACCGGAACAACATGCGCAAATACCTGTCAGAGGACACCCGCCGCGTAATCTACGAGTCGATCGAGAAGGGTGTGACTCTGGATGTTAGTGTCGCCGAGCACGTTGCCGAAGGCATGAAGCGCTGGGCCATGGACTTGGGTGCTACCCACTACACCCATTGGTTCCAGCCTCTGACTGGTGGCACGGCGGAGAAGCATGACTCCTTTGCGGAGCCCCGCGGGCAGGGTGAGTCCTTGGAGCGGTTCAGCGGAAAGTTGCTGTGCCAGCAGGAGCCTGATGCTTCATCCTTCCCAAACGGCGGTCTGCGCAACACATTTGAGGCCCGCGGTTATACCGCGTGGGATCCCTCGTCTCCGGCCTTTGTCATCGGCGACACTCTTTGCATCCCGACGGTGTTCGTTTCCTATACCGGCGAGGCGCTTGACTACAAGACGCCGTTGCTGAAATCGGCCTCGGCGGTCACTGCCGCGGCAGTTGACGTCCTGAAGTACTTCGGCTTAGGGGCTGAGGTCGTCCACTCCTACCTCGGGTGGGAGCAGGAGTACTTCCTGGTGGACCGCGACCTCTGTGCCCAGCGCCCGGATCTGATGCTCGCCGACCGCACTCTGATCGGGCATGAAAGTGCCCGTAGTCAGCAGCTTGACGATCACTATTTTGCCACCATTCCGCCGCGGGTGATGGAGTTCATGAAGGACCTGGAGTACGAAGCATATAAGCTGGGCATCCCGGTCAAGACCCGCCACAACGAGGTCGCGCCCAATCAGTTCGAGCTCGCTCCGGTGTATGAGGATGCCAACCTGGCCATCGACCACAACCTGCTCCTGATGTCTCTCATGAAGAATGTGGCCGAGCGCCACGGCTTCGAGGTCCTGCTCCATGAGAAGCCATACGCTGGCGTTAACGGCTCCGGAAAGCACTGCAACTGGTCGCTTGGCACTGAGAGTGGCATCGGCTTGATGTCCCCCGGTAAGACCGATCAGGAAAACCTGCGGTTCTTCTGCTTCATGGCTAACGTGCTCAAGGCCGTCTACGACAACAACGCCCTGCTGAAGGCATCTGTCATGAATGCCTCCAACGCCCACCGCCTGGGTGCCAGTGAGGCCCCGCCTGCGATCATCTCGTCGTTCCTCGGTCAGCAGGTCAGCGAGGCGTTCAAGGAACTTATGGCCTCGAAAGATATGGTCAAACTCAGCGGGAAGAAGGGCTACAGTCTCGGCTTGCCGCAGATCCCGCAGCTGCTGGTAGACAACACCGACCGCAACCGGACCTCGCCGTTCGCCTTCACCGGGAACCGCTTTGAGTTCCGCGCGGTGGGCTCCTCCGCCAACTGTTCGGGCGCGGTATCCGTCATCAACACCATCGTCGCCTACCAGCTGAAGCAGTTCAAGGTCTCTGTCGATGCCCGCATCAAAAGCGGAACGCCGGCCATGCAGGCAGTGCTGGACGAGACTCGTGAGACCTATCGGGCCTGTCAGGACATATGTTTCGACGGCAACGGCTACTCCGACGAGTGGAAAGCCGAGGCCAAGCGCCGCGGTCTCGACTGCGAGACCTCCGTGCCGGTTATCTATGATGCCTTCACGTCGCCGCAGACGGTCAAGGTATACGCAGACACCAAGGTTCTCAGTGCGGTTGAGCTCGAGTCCCGCAAAGAGGTTTACTGGGAGACCTACTGCAAGAAAGTGGCCATTGAAGGTCGCGTTCTCAGTGATCTTACAACTAACCACATCATCCCCGTGGCCATCCGTTACCAGACGATGCTGCTGGAGGATGTCCGCAACCTGAAGGAGATCTGCGCCTCCGACAAGGAATACAAGCAGTTGGCCTCCTCGCAGCTCGACCTAATAAAATGCATCTCGGCTGACATCAAGGCCGCCGAGGACGAGGTCGATCGGCTCGATCCGCTCATCGAGAAGCTGACCGCTGGCGACGAGGGCCGGGAATGTGCTGTGGCCTATCACGACCAAGTCGTTCCGATGCTCGAGGATATTCGTAAGCACGTGGACTCGCTAGAGATGATGGTCGATGATCAGATGTGGCCGCTGCCGAAGTATCGGGAACTTCTCTTTATCCACTGAACGAAGGCACATTCATGGATAATAATTCGGGCCTGTTAGATCCCTTAGCGGGGCGTGCCTCTTGCGGGGTGGGACTGGCCGTCAACATCGGCGGAGCCAAGGATCACGCCACCGTGGTCTGCGGGCTTCGGATCCTCATCAGTCTGGCCCATCGGGGGGCCGAGAATGCAGACGGTCGCACCGGCGACGGCGCCGGCCTTACCGTCCAGATTCCGGATGCCTTCTTCCGGCGTTGCGTTCCGAATCTGCCGCCGGTCGGACATTATGGGGCCGGCAATATCTTCCTGCCACATGACTCGGTCCGGGCCGCGGCCTTCTTGGCAACATTCCGGGAGGAGTGCTCTCGGGAGGGACTGCGGATATTGGCCGAGCGCGCAGTTCCGGTCGATAGCACGATTCCCGGGCCGTTGGCCGTGGCTGCCGAGCCGCTTGTATGGCAAATCTTCCTGGCCGGTTCGGAGGACCCTGCCGTGCTTGAGCGTCAGCTCTACACGGCTCGCAAGCGTGCTGAGCACCGTATTGTCGAACCCGATTTCTACGTCTGCAGTCTTTCGGCGCAGACCATAGTATATAAGGGCATGCTGACCCCGGATCAGTTGGGGGAGTACTACCTGGACCTGCAGGATCCGGCCTTTGCCTCGGCCGTAGCGCTGGTTCACTCCAGGTTCAGCACCAACACGGCGCCGCAGTGGAAGCTCGCCCAGCCATTTCGGTTGCTCTGCCACAACGGAGAGATTAACACGATTCGCGGGAACCGTGCCTGGATGGCGGCTCGGGAGAGCACCTTCCAGACACCGCTGTTCCCAGACCTGCAGGCTCTTTGCCCGCTCCTCCAGCCCGGTCTCAGCGACAGCGCCTCCCTTGACAATGCCGTCGAGTTCCTGACGCTGGCTGGGATGTCCCTGCCGGCGGCGCTTACTGCTCTCATCCCGGAGTCATGGAACGAGAAGAACCCGATTCCGGACTCGCTCAAGGCCTATTACGAGTACTGTTCCATTCTGATGGAGCCTTGGGACGGTCCAGCCGCAGTGCTGTTCACTGACGGTCATCTGGTCGGCGGTATGCTGGATCGGAACGGCCTGCGGCCGATGCGCTATACCTTCACGAAGGACGGCCGCCTGCTCATGGCCTCCGAGGCCGGGGTCGTTCCGATTCCGGCGGATGAGGTTGCGGCCGCCGGTCGTTTGGCTCCCGGCAAGATGTTGCTGGTGGATTTGGATGCCGGCCGGATCGTGGATGATGCCGCGCTCAAGGGAGTGCTTGCCTCCGCCTACCCGTACCGTGACTGGCTGGAGCGCAACCGGCTCGATCTCGCCGATGTCTCCTCCGGCCGTACGGTGAACCGCGGAGTGCCTGATGCAGAGCGTCGGCTAGCCGCGGCGGGCTACACGAAGGAGGACGTAGAGCGGATCATCATGCCGATGGCTGTGAACGGGAAGGAGCCTGTCGGTTCCGCAGCCTGTGATCTGCCTCTGCCGCCGCTAGCCGACCGCCATCCGCTATTTGCCGATTACTTCCGCCAGACATTTGCACAGGTCACCAACCCGCCCATAGACCCCATTCGTGAGGAACTAGTGATGTCGATTACTGGCTACATCGGCCCGGTGGCCCACAGCCTGTTGGATCCGGCGCCAGCCAATTGCCGCGTCGTCAAAGTGCGGCATCCGGTGCTTACAGACCGTGAGCTAGACCTCCTGTGTCATCTGAAGTACCGCGGCTACGCCGCCGCAGTTCTTCCATTCACCTTTCCGGTGGCGGAAGGCCCGGCTGGCCTAGCCAAGGCCTTGGAGCGGCTGACCGCTGCGGCCGAAGCCGCCGTGGATGGAGGTGCAGCCTATCTGGTCCTTTCCGACCGCACGGCAGACGCCGAGCATGCTGCAATCCCGGCCCTTTTGGGCCTCTCTGCGGTGCACCAGCATCTGCTGGCCTGTCGGAAGCGGCTGCAGACCGGATTGGTCGTCGAGACAGCCGAGGCCCGCGAGGTCGAGCATGTGGCCCTGCTCTTCGCCTACGGCGCTAATGCGGTCAATTCCTATCTGGCCATCGCCCTGCTGGACTGGCTGTGCGCCGCCGGTCAGCTGAAGACCGGCATTGAGATGGCCGAGACGAACTATCTGCATGCGCTCGAACAGGGGTTGCTGAAGATAATGTCCAAGATGGGCATCGCGACCATCCGCTCCTATCGCGGGGCGGAGCTATTCGAGGCCGTCGGACTGTCCAGTGACCTCTGCGAACGCTACATGGGGGGTACAGTCTCACCGTTGGGCGGGATCGGGCTAAATGAAATCGCCGAGGACGTCCTGGCCCGCCATCGGGAGGCCTGGGACGCTTCTGCGGCTGACCCACTGGCGACCGATCCCGGCATCTATTTCAGCCGCCCCGGCGGAGAGCGGCACGCCTGGAGTCCGGCCGTCGTGCGCCTTCTGCATACAGCTGCGGACACAGGCGAGGCGGAGGCCTATGCGGCATATGCCGCGCAGGCCGATACAGGAATGTTTCATATCCGTGACCTCTGGGATACGCACGGTGGGGCCCCGATCCCGCTGGCCGAAGTGGAATCTGCGGAGATGATCTTGCGTAGGTTCGTGATCGAAGGCATTTCCTTCGGGGCCATCGGTCGGGAAGCCCATGAGACCTTGGCTGCGGCAGCCAACGCTCTCGGTATGACCAGTAATACCGGAGAAGGCGGGGAGGATCGCGACAGAGCGCTTCCGCAACCTGACGGGCGGGATCTTCGCTCGCGCGTCCGTCAGGTTGCATCAGCCCGCTTCGGTGTCAGCACCCGCTATCTGGTCGATGCCGACGAGCTGCAGATTAAAGTCGCTCAGGGAGCCAAGCCCGGCGAAGGCGGGCAACTGCTGGGTCCGAAAGTGGATGCGGTCATCGCAGCCGTCCGTCACACCCTGCCTGGCATCATGCTGATCTCTCCGCCGCCGCATCATGATCTGTATTCCATCGAGGATCTGAAGCAGCTCATTTACGATCTGCGGTGCGTGAATCCGCGGGCGCGCATCAGCGTAAAGTTGGTATCTGAAACGGGCGTGGGTACGATTGCGGCCGGTGTTGCTAAGGCTGGCGCAGACGCAATTCTCATCGCCGGAGCTGACGGCGGCACCGGTGCAAGCCCGCTGTCATCGCTCCGTTATGCAGGCGCCCCATGGGAGCTCGGTCTGGCCGAAGCGCAGCAGGCGCTGGCGGCGAGCGGGCTGCGTGGTCGGGTTGCCTTACAGGTCGATGGCGGTCTGCGGACCGGTCGCGACGTATTAGCTGCGGCCCTGCTGGGTGCGGAGGAGTACGGCTTCGCCACCGCTGCGCTGGTCGCACTTGGATGCATCATGTGCCGCCGTTGCCAGACTAACGAGTGCCCAGCAGGCATCGCCACTCAGGACCCGGATCGCCGGGCGAGGTTCCGGGGTACATCGGTGCAACTTGCGCACTACTTCCTCGGTGTGGCCGAGGATGTTCGCCATCGGCTCGCGGCACTCGGGCTCCGGTCGTTGGCCGAAGCGGTTGGTCGGGCGGACCTGCTTGTTCGCCGGGAAACAGCCGGACGGGCTGCACTGCTCGATCCCTCGCCGCTTGCGATCGAGGTCGCCGGCGAACGCTGTCGTTGCACCGGCCAGCCGCCCTGCGGGGGTGGGGACCTCGACCGGCGTATCCTCGCCGACTTGACGACCGGCGGTCCGAGACCGGTCTATTCGATTGCCAATACCGATCGCTCGGTAGGCGCTTGGTTGGCGGGTGAATTAATCCGCCGTGGGACACGGTTGCCGGATGGCGGCCTCCGCACCGACTTTGTCGGTACTGCCGGCCAGAGTTTCGGTGCCTTCCTGGTGCCGGGTGTAACTTTCACTCTCTGCGGTGAGGCCAATGACTTTGTGGGCAAAGGTCTGGCCGGCGGGCGTTTGGTCATCCGCCGGCCGGCGCCGGTGCCGACCTGTAACGTAGTCGCCGGCAACACGGCGCTCTACGGTGCTACCGGAGGCGAAGCCTACATCTGCGGTCAGGTAGGCGAGCGCTTTGCCGTCCGCAACAGCGGAGCCATTGCGGTCGTGGAAGGCGCAGGTGATCACTGTTGCGAGTACATGACCGGCGGCAGAGTGGTCGTGCTCGGGCCCTGCGGTCGCAACTTTGCGGCTGGTATGACCGCGGGTGCGGCCTACGTCCTTGATGAGGTCGGCGACTTCGACCGCCACTGCAACATGGATCTGGTCGAACTAGATCTGGTGGAGGAGTCCGCCGATCGGGCTGAGCTCCGGAAATTGCTAGAAATGCACCTGCGCTATACTGGGAGTCCTAAGGCCGCGGCGCTGTTGGCCGATTGGGATGCAAGCGTTCGTCGTTTTCTCAAGGTCATGCCGATTTGCTACAAGCGGCTGCTCGGAGAGTGCTCGGACTGACCTCGGGTGATCATTTCCGATGAACATGATGCCTACCAAGTCGGCCGGAGTAGCATTTTGAAGAGCAACAATCCGAGGTCGGCTCGTGACCGTATTCACAGAGCTTAGCTGCATCCGGGTCGAATAGTCGCAGTCGAGGATTTCATTGAGCGTAATGATTGCCGTATCGAAGAAGACTAACTAGAGTATGAGCCATCTGAAATAATGTTGGTCGCTTGTTCCATGATACAGAGATCTGTTCAGAATTGTGGTACTCCCCTGAGCGCTAGAAACAGCCAGCTGAGCGTCTTGCTCTGCATCCCAAGCGCCATCCAATAGGCGGATGCTGACGACATTCGTTTTGGGCCATCGGTACATAGAGGACTTTTTGTGACATGTTGTTGCACAGAGCATAGTCGACTGGCACCGTGCTGGTCGGGTTGAAACTGAAAAGTGGTGTGTAGGCGACCAGTCTAAGATTGGTCGCGGCGAGCATGAGTATCAAGGTGTGGGATGACTGCGACAGCACAAGTTTCATCTTGTCCAGTTGCTTGAAGTTCTTCGGTCCCTCCAGGTAGATTGCCCAGTTTGGCTTGAGAATCCCGGCAATGATCATGAAAGTCCATGCTAATGTTGACGCAGTGTATCATTTTGTCTTAAGGGGTAAAAATAAGCACCGAATCTGGTCCGTCGGATAATTGGAAGTTATCGCATTAGTGACATTGAGTTTTTCCATAATAGGATAATTTAATTTTTAATTATTATTTTTCGGAATATGTATAATTGAAATTTATATGGATACAAAATCTAATGGCCAGAACTAATCCAATTGTGTGTTGCAGTGTTAGGAACCATCGGTTAACAACTATCATTAAATTTATATAGAAGGACTAACCATTAAGGAGATGGATTCCGTCTATTGAGGCGGAGCGAAAAAAAATTGGAGGTTCAGATTACAATGGGAATGGGTAATGCACCAGTGTTAATCCTGCGGGAAGGCACTAAGAGAGATAAAGGCAAGGACGCGCAGTTCAACAACATCACTGCCGCACGGACGATTGCTGACTCTGTCAGGAGTAGTCTTGGTCCTCGCGGTATGGACAAGATGCTAGTCGACTCTGTTGGCGACGTCGTCATCACGAATGACGGTGTAACCATCCTGAAGGAGATGGATGTGCAGCACCCCGCCGCTAAGATGCTGGTTGAGGTTGCGAAGGCCCAAGACGCCGAAGTCGGCGATGGCACTACGACCTCCGTTATCATTGCCGGCGAGCTCCTGAAAAAAGCCCTTGATCTGATCGACTCGAACGTGCACCCTACTATTATCACCCGCGGCTACCGCATGGCCAATGACAAGGCACAGGAAGTCCTGAAGAATGTTTCCAAGCCGGTTACCATCAACGATGACAATCTTCTGATTCAGATTGCCGAAACCGCTATGATCAGTAAGCAGGTTCACTCTTCGAAAGAATTCTTCGCCAAAATGGTCGTCGATGCCGTCAAGACCATCATCGAGAAGGACACCAGCGGCAAGTATACTGCGGACCTGAAGAATATCCAGACCGTCAAAAAAGCTGGTGCCAATATGGACCAGTCTGAGATGGTTAAGGGTCTCATAATCGACAAGGAGCCTGTTTCTCCGACTATGCCCAAGCTGGTCAAGAAAGCGAAGATTGCTCTGGTCGATGCTGCGTTCGAGGTTAAAAAGCCCGAGGTGGATGCGAAGATCCAGATCACCGACCCGAACATGCTGAACAAGTTTGTTGCCGAGGAGGAGAACATCCTGCGTGGCATGGTCGATACTGTCAAGAAGGCCGGTGCCAACGTCGTCTTCTGTCAGAAGGGCATCGACGATCTCGCCCAGCACTTCTTCGCGAAGGAAGGTATCTATGCCTGCCGCCGTGTCAAGAAGAGCGACATGGAACGGCTCGCTAAGTCTACTAACGCCAACATCATCAGCAAGATAAGTGATCTGTCCAAGGCCGATCTGGGCTCTGCCGATGAGGTGGAGCTGCGGTTCATCGGCGATGAGCAGATGACCTTCGTCCGGGGTTGCAAGGACCCCAAAACCGTGTCTATCTTGGTGCGCGGCGGTACCAACCACGTCGCTGACGAGGTTGAGCGGTCTCTGGTCGATGCATGGTCCGTCGTCAAGGTATCCATCGAAGACGGCATGATCGTCACCGGCGGCGGCTCCACCGCTATGGAAATAGCCATGGGCGTTCGTGACTACGCGGCGTCTGTCGGCGGCAGAGAGCAGATTGCCATCGAGGCCTTCGCGTCTGCGATGGAGGTTATCCCGACTACCCTCGCCGCGAACGCGGGCCTCGATCCCATCAACATGGTCATCGAGATGCGCAAGCAGCACAAGGCCGGCAAGAAGTATGCCGGCGTAAACCCGTTCAGCGGCAAGGTCGAGGACATGATGAAGCTGAACGTCATTGAGCCGGTCCGCATCGGCAAACAGGCGATCAACTCTGCGACTGACGCCGCGGTCATGATTCTCCGCATCGATGACGTTATTGCTTCGAAGTCGGCTCCGGCCCCATCCGCGCCGACTGGCGAAGACGACTGAAGCCTTCTGAAACCGGGGGCTTCGGCCCCCAACCCCCCTATTTAAACTTGCAGAGATACTTGTATGACTGACAAGAAGGACGAAGAGCAGCAGACTTCGGTCCCGTCCGCCGCATCTGCCGCAGGGGCCGCTGCCGAGGGGGAACCGTCAAGACTCTCTCGGCTGACCCGGCGGAACGATGAGACAGACAAACTGAAGGCCGAGAACGCCAGGCTCACGGAAGAGTCCGCTAAATATCTCGACATGGCACGCCGGCTTCAGGCGGACTTTGACAACTATCGTAAACGGACTCAGAAGGAGAATGAAGACTACCGGAAGTACGCCACGCAGGGGCTGGTCACGGACTTGCTGAATGTGGCGGACGACCTGGAAAGAGCGCTTATGTCGGCAAAGGCGGACGATTCCCTTGCCGTCGGGGTACGGGCAGTTCGCGGAAACCTTATGAAGGTCCTCGAGGGCGAGGGGCTGAAGGAGATTCCGACGGACGGGCAGTTCGATCCCAATATGCACGAGGCCATGTGCATGACCGATGGCGCCGAGGATGGGCGGATCGCGGAGGTGTATCAGAAAGGATATGCCATGAACGGTCGTGTTATCCGCTACGCCAAAGTGCGGGTTACCCGCAAACAGGCAGCGTCGGCTCCAGAACCGGCCCCGGCTGTGCCGGCGCAGCAGCAGATAGAGCAGGAAGATCAGCAGTCAGCGCAGACTGACAAAAAGGAATGAGGTAAAGAATATGGCAAGAATCATAGGTATCGATCTCGGTACGAGTAACTCCGCGGCAGCGGTTATGGAGGGCGGCAGGCCCACCATAATTCCAAGCGCGGAAGGCACAAGCGTGGGCGGAAAGTCCTTCCCGTCCTACGTGGCGTTCACACAGGACGGCCAGCTGCTTGTCGGCGAACCGGCCCGGCGCCAGGCCGTCACCAATCCGAACGGCACGATCAAGAACGTCAAAAGGAAGATGGGATCTGGTGAGAAGGTAACTGCGCTAGGCAAGGACTACACCCCGCAGCAGATCTCGGCATACATTCTGATGAAGATCAAGAAGGATGCCGAAGCATTTGTAGGCGAATCCATAGAGAAGGCAGTTATCACCGTTCCGGCGTACTTCAACGACAACCAACGTCAGGCCACCAAGGATGCCGGCAAGATTGCCGGTCTTGATGTCGTCCGGATAATCAACGAGCCGACGGCGGCCGCGCTGGCCTACGGTCTTGATAAGGCCGGACAGTCGCAGAAGGTCTTGGTCTTCGACCTCGGCGGCGGCACCCTGGATGTCACCATCATGGACTTCGACGACGGCGTCTTCCAGGTCGTTTCGACCTCAGGCGATACGCAGCTCGGCGGCTCCGACATGGATGAGGCGCTGACCAATTACGTCATCAAGCAGTTCCAAAATGAGACAGGCATCGACATCGGCAAAGATAATGCGGCACGCGTTCGGGTCCGTGAGGCGGCGGAGAAAGCGAAGATAGAGCTCTCCACCACCATGCAGACCGAGATCAACCTGCCGTTCATAACGGCGGACGCCTCGGGCCCCAAGCACCTGGTGCAGACTATCACCCGTGCCAAGCTGGAGGAGCTCATCGCGCCTATCGTCGAGCGTTGCCGGAAGCCGGTCGAGCAGGCCATGTCCGATGCGAAGCTGTCCAATGACAAGATCGACAAGGTCATCATGGTCGGCGGCCCGACCCGCATGCCGATCATCCAGAACTTTGTCGAGAGCATCGTCGGCCCCAAGATCCAGCACGGCGTGGACCCGATGGAGTGCGTCGCCATGGGCGCTGCAATCCAGGGTGCGGTCCTCTCCGGGGATGTCAAGGACGTCCTGCTGCTGGATGTCACTCCGCTGACTCTCGGCATCGAGACCCTCGGTGGCGTCGCGACCAAGCTGATCGACCGTAATACGACTATTCCGACCAAGAAGAGCCAGGTCTTCTCCACTGCGAGCGATAACCAGCCGTCTGTGGAGATCAACGTCGTACAGGGCGAGCGCCGGATGGCGAGTGACAACACCTCTCTCGGCCGCTTCGTCCTGGACGGCATTCCGGCTGCACGCCGCGGAGTTCCGCAGATCGAGGTCACCTTCGATATCGATGCCAACGGCATCATCAATGTGACCGCGAAGGATCTCGGCACCGGCAAGGAGCAGAAGATCACCATCGCCTCTTCGAACAAGCTGTCCAAGGAAGACATCGACCAGGCGATCAAGGACGCCGAGAAGTTCGCTGACGCGGACAAGAAGAAGGCCGAGCTGATCGATGTGCGCAACCAGGCCGAGAACATGGGCTACATGGTCCGCAAGAGTCTCACCGACCTGGGCGACAAGGTTACCCAGGAAGAGCGCTCGTCGGTTGAGTCTGCCCTCAGCGACCTAGAAGCAGCTCAGAAGACAGACAACGTCGACGATATCAAGAAGAAGATAGAGGCTGTCACCAAGGCGATGGAACCCATCTCCGAGAAGCTCTACAAGAACGCTACGCCGGAGCAGAAAAAGGCTGCCGAGGACATGGCGCACCAGGCTCAGGAAGAGGCCAAGCGTCAGCAGTCCTCCGCCGGCAGCCAGGGAAGCGCCAGCAGTCAGCAGGGCAGCGGTAAGAAGAAGTCCGGCGGGGATGACGATGTCGTCGACGCCGACTACAAGATTGTCGACGACGACAAGCAGTGAGTCGGGCGGGCACCGAAGAGGGGAAGCTGAATGGCAGAAGAGAAGAGGGATTACTACGAGGTCCTGGGCGTCTCCAAGGACGCGACCGACGACGAGATCAAGAAGGCTTACCGCACGCTCGCAAAGAAGTACCATCCGGACGTGTCGACAGAGCCGAAAGACGTCGCCGAGGCGAAGTTCAAGGAGATCTCAGAGGCCTACGAGGTCCTCTCCGACGCACAGAAGCGGAAGTTGTACGATCAGTACGGCCATGCCGGAGTGGACAGCCAGTTCAGCAACGGTCAGTTCACATGGGACGACTTTACCCACGGAGACGACCTTAATGACATCTTCGGCGACCTGTTCAGCAACATCTTCGGCGGCGGTAGCAGCCGGCGTGGCAGCAGCCGGGCCAACGGCCCCCGGGCCGGCGAGTCGCTACGCTATGATATCGAACTGATGCTGAAGGAGGTGCTCACCGGTAAGGAGGCTGAGATCAGCATACCGCATGTCTCGGCCTGCCCGGACTGTCGTGGCACGGGCAGTAAGGACGGCAAGACCGTCACCTGTCCGACATGCGGCGGCCAGGGACAGGTGCAGCGGGTCCAGCGGACTCCCTTCGGCGACATGATGTCCGTGGAGACTTGCCCCAAATGCGGAGGCCGCGGTACTACCTACGAAGAGAAGTGCCCCAAGTGCCGGGGTGCCGGGCGCCTCAACGGAACCACCAAGGTCGCGCTGAAGATTCCGGCTGGCGTGGAGGACAACATGCGCCTGCGGGTGCCTGGACAGGGCGATGCCGGCTACAACGGCGGTCCCGCTGGTGACCTGTATGTAGTTATTCACGTCAAGGAGGACAAGACCTTCCGGCGGGATGGAAGCGATCTCTGGATCGATGTGAACACCACTTACCCGCGGCTTGTGCTCGGTGGCAACATCGATGTCACGAATCTCGAAGGTCAGACTGTCAGTGTGTCGATCCCAGCGGGCACGCAGGTTAACGGTGTCCTCAAGATCGCCGGTCAGGGTCTGCCGGCGGTCGGTCGTTCGACACGCGGTGCCTTGTATGTGCGTGTCGGTATCATCGTGCCGAAGCGGACCAACGACTTCGAAAAGGAGCTGCTGACGAAACTCGACAGCGAAGCCGGCTTTAAGAAGAAGAAATTTAAAGACAAACTCGGCCTTTGATAAGAATTGGCCACCGGGTCATTCCGGTGGCCGTCTATTTTTTTTTGTTTGATGCAGCTCATCCAAACATTGGATCGTGCACAGCAGTGTTGACCGGTACGATCTTTTTGAGCCGGTCATCATACTCGTCGACGATTTTTATGACCATTCCGACCAATGCGCTGATCATTTCGCCTGACGGCCGCGCCTGAGCATAGATATAGCTGTAACGATAACCGAGCCAGCCGTCCTCGGGATTCAGAATGAAGGCGCCGAAGCGGATGCCGGTGTTGATGGTGTTCAGTTGGATCAGGACATCGCTGTAGCTTGCCGGAGGGGCCTTGAAGGCCAGAGGGCAGGCGAAGTTCAGTGTGGTCGTCTCATCATCTACAACGATCTGCACTGCGATCGGCAGGTCGGTCCCTTTGATATCCTTGGCGTACAGGCGCAGGTTCTCCTTGTCAGCCTCGAAGGCGATCTTTCGGTCAGTCAGTGCCCGGCAGACGTCCTTGAAGATCTCGCGTCCGGTCTTGGTGATGTGGAACATGATGGCACCAAATGATAGCGTTACCGACGCTACTCTATAATTATCTATCAGCCAGTTGACAGAAAGTCGCCTACGTATGTTGCATATTTAAATAGAAGCGCATTCATAGTATACTTTCGCAATGCTAAGCGAGAATTACCTCTGGGTCGTCTTCATCGTCATCTTCCTCGCACTCATGGCACTGGATCTAGGGGTTCTTAACCGTGGAGAGAAGCACGTCGGGGTCAAGAAAGCGGCCCGGATGGTGCTATTGTATGTAGTAGTAGCCGCCATTTTCGGTCTGCTAATTTTCTATGAGCTTGGATCGTCGCTGGCTGCTGCCTATTATGCGGCATATACGGTTGAACTCTCGATGTCGGTGGACAACCTTTTTGTCTTCATCGTGCTCTTTGCCCTCTTCGCTATTCCGGACGAGGATCAGCACCGTGTGCTATTCTGGGGCATTCTGGGTGCGATTTTCTTCCGCGCAGCGTTCATCATCGCCGGCGCGGAATTGCTGGACAACTTCCACTTCGTGATGTATATCTTCGGTATCATCCTGATTTACACCGCGTATAAGACCGCGTTTGCTGGTGACAGCAAGAATGAGAGCCGCGAGAACTCGTTTGCCGTGAAACTTGCCCGCCACATTAAAGCCTCGCCAAATCTGGATGGCGGGAAGTTCTTCACCAAGATAAACGGACGTCGGCTGGCCACCCCGCTTTTCACCTGCCTGATTGTCATCGAGCTCTCGGACATCATGTTCGCGTTCGATTCTATCCCTGCAGCACTGTCGATCTCAACCGACATTTTCATCGTCTACACCTCGAACATCTTCGCGGTGATGGGGCTGCGGTCGATGTACTTCGTGATCAAGGACGCCATAAGCTCTCTATGCTATCTCAAGTACGGCCTGGGTGTCATCCTGGCCTTCATCGGCGCAAAGATGCTGATAGCAGACTTTTACAAGGTTGACGTCGTCCTGTCCCTTGCAGTCATTTTGACCGTGCTCGCAATCACCGTCGTCGCCTCTTGGTATGCAGCCCGCCGTGAACTGAAGCGGATCAAGCTGGAGCCATGATCGCAGTCACCGGTGCCACAGATGGACCGGAGGGGCTTGCCCGGCTGCGGAACGGGGCGCTCAGTGACATGGGTCCGGATGATTATCTCATAATCCTGGGTGGCTGCAGTCTCTGCTCGCCGCGGACTGATCTGGATGAGCAGATCCGCGAGTACCGTGTACTGCCTTGTCAGACTCTTTTCCTGGATGGGGCGCGGGACGACTATGATCTGCTCTCCGATTATCCGTCCTTCCGTTGGAACGGCGGTCTGACCCAGTCCTTCGCCCGTGGGTTGCGCCGTCTTTTGCGGGGGCAGGTCTTTCGGCTAGCCGGCCGGACTTTTTTTGTAATGGGCGGAGCCGCTACACCTGGCCGCGATGACCGCGGGAAGTACTGGGACTGGTGGCCGGGACAGGATCCAGATGCGGCCGATGCCACTGCAACGGAAACCAATCTCGCAGCCGTCGGCTGGCGCGTCGACTTTGTACTTAGCGTCGACTGTCCGGCTTCATGGCGGTCAGAGCTTGCACTGCCTGGAAGCACAGAGAGGCCCCCGTCAGCCGCGGCAGAGTTCCTCGACCGGATAGCGACTCGGCTCGACTACGGCCGCTGGTACTGTGGCGGGTATACGACTAATCGGGAGCTGCCGGGGCAACGGGCGAACTTCGTGGATGCGACAGTT
>Ga0070399_1000607_pt1 | contig 39911 bp, 27 predicted proteins | sample BioMet4_FD_61217 | JGI IMG/M metagenome (GOLD analysis project Ga0070399, IMG submission 61217) | Microbial communities from bioreactor (seeded with sewage sludge) at LBNL, California, USA - Biofuel metagenome 4 (version 1) | ecosystem: Engineered > Bioreactor > Anaerobic > Unclassified ... | reverse complement strand
GATGCGCAGGGCTCGCTTTTCCGGGAACGCGTGCTGGCGCACGCCGGGAACAAGAACTATATTGACGATAACGGAGCATTAAGATGAATCGACCGTTTACACAAAATTACTGACACACCCATCATCGCCTGGTCGATGTTTTTGCCGACCATTCATGGATAAGGTCGGCCATCCGACGGCAAATGGCGGAATTGGGATGAGACATTTTGCGATATATTGTCAGCGCTTGTTGCTGATAATGTACGGCAAGGGAGAAATCGTGCAGTGCGGCATAGGCTTTGGCGGTTGCTATGTTAAGCGCTATTTGCGTCGTAACGATATTGGCATCATTGGAATTAAGTTGTGCCAGAATCGCACCGGCTTTTTCATAATTGCCGATGGCTTCTCGATATTTCTGTTCATCATAAGCGAGATGCCCCTGAAGAAAGTAAATATAAGCAAAATTGAAATGATTTTCCGGAAACTTTTTGTGGCCCAGTTGAAGCGCTTGCCAGAACATCATTTCCGCCTTGACATAGTTTTTCTTAGCCCGGAAACTATCGGCAAGGATACAGGCAATTTCTACGCTGTGCTCATAATCGACCACTTTGGCGCCGAGTATTTTGATAAGAAGTTCACCATGCGTAATGCAACTGTCCCATTGTTCTAATTTATAGGCTAGATTTACCATCGGATACAATAATGCCGTCAAAACCAACGCGGATTCTTTAACTTCAGACAGTTTTCTTTCTGCCAGACGGTAATACTCTATACTTTTAGCCAAGTTGTCATTCCCCATATATGCGGACGCAAAGGCCAAGTATGTATTCATATAGGCGACGGCATCCAGCGCAGAAATTAACTGCAGGTGTCGTTGAAAACAAACGATAGCCTTATCACATTTCTGTACATTCAAATATTCATTTCCCTGCGCCAGATATTGGTTGATATATATTTGAGAAATAAGCTCCTGATGTTGCTTGCGAAATTCCAATTCCTGCGCAACATAATCAGTTGCTTTGTCTATCTCGCCAAGAGCGTTATACGCAGCGATAATAAGAGTATAGGCATCATTCGCATTCAAATAGGCGGCCTCTGTCTGTGCTTTCTCCGCCAGAGTGACCGCATTAAGAAGATACGGGATGGCGTCTTGGAAACGAAGTCGGTCATAAAGTAATCGTCCCATAGCAAAATGGACTTGCGTTGCCTGCGCATAACGAGACGGTGTTCTCTCCATATAATGTTGAGCGGTGTCTAAACAACTTTCAGCTTCCGCGTTTTTCCCGCCCCGGAAAAATATCTTGGCGGCATCAATATAAGTTAAGGCAATTCGGTTGTCGGCAAAAGGGAAGCGTTTCAATCCGGAAATAGCATTGCGGACATGAATCATGGCAGCTTCGTCCGGGCGGGAATTTCTCAGCGTTTCTTCACAACATTGCCGTGCGATGTTCAAATTATTGAAAAACCACAAATAATACCAACTGACGCTCAGCCCGGCAAGAATCAGCAATCCTAAAAGCGAAAAGACGATTTTCTTTTTCATGGTTCCGCATCAATCAAAAGTTTATATTAAAAAATATAAGCCTTTCGGACCAATTCCAGTTGCCAAATTGAAATTCACGCAATAATCTGTATTCCAGATAAAATGAGGTTGGCATTGGAAAATCGAGAAATGAAATCATCAAAAAATATCAATCTATGGATTGTAGTCGTTTTCGTCGGAATATTTTTGCTTCTGGCAATATCCGCCCCTTTCTGGCTGGACCAAGTCGAATATGCTCCGTCTTGGACCCATTATAACAGCCTTAATGACTGTAAGCGCTTAACCGCATATGCGTCATGGCTGCCAGTCATCGGCAAGATCGATTGTATAACCACAAGGTCATTGCATTATCGCATTTTTAACGATGCGGTTGGCGGAATTGACCGGAAAAAACTAACGGCGCTGATGAAAATGTTTCCGGAAGCACCCGAGAAAAAACTTATTTCGGACCAAATCCACTATTGGCAGAAGTTAAAAGACAAAGTCCGCGGTGATTTCCCGTTGCCGAATAACAGTCACCCGGTTTCCGGTTTATATTTTCATACGAAGCAGATCGATAAATTGTTATCCCCGGCCGAGGGCACCATCATTTTTGATGGACAAACTGTCTGGCTGCATATTTCCGCCAACCGATAACGTCAGCCGGGGACAAATGCCAGAATTAGAAAAGGTGTTGAATTTAAGAATTCCGATTATGGTATACTGGAATCGAAAGCAATGAACAATTCGACTAGCATTGGCGATGGGAGAATATCAAGGAAAATCAAGAAAATCATCGTCTGGATCATCGTAATATCCGGAGTAGGAATTAGTCTGGATGTTTTATACTATGCATTTATGGTTACTCGGTCGCAGCAGATTGAATCACAAGTCTATTCTTCTCCTGCTGAAATTCCAGAACTGAAAATGGTAGAACGAGACATTCCAATCAAAGGCCGGTGTCAAGTTGTCAGAATCAAAAGCTATGAATATGAACAGTTATGGATTTATGGTCAATACGATGAGATCAAGAAAAAGCATTATCTTCCCAATCTGAATTTTTTGCTGACCGACTCCTACACGAAAGAGTTTGAACAAAAAATTGATCAGTTAAATGAAAAATTACGTGGTTATAAATTGCCTGGTCCCGATAAGTCCAGCCAATGTGCCTTTGGAATATACAGTACCAATACGAATGGGCAATCCGCACCACGATATCGGGTTATATTGACAGTTGAAATCAACATGACATCTGTAATAACTGCAGCGATTAACGATCATGCTCATGTTTGGCTAGAAATAATAATGAAACAACATCGTCAATAGAAAGCGATTGCTGCGGCTGGAGTGTTGACGTGAATCGCTTGGCAGTGAAGATATTATGGCAATATATTTTCAGATTTTAAATCGAGAGTGATATTGAGAATCAGAGCAATGAAACATTATTTTTCCTAAATGATTACTTCCTTTCGTTCAACCATAATCGGTGGTATACTGAGTTTAGTTTTTCTGTTCGGCATAGCCATTTATTCATTGGTGACGCCGGGGACGTGGTATCACGGCGAATTCAATTCAACCGCTGAATTGAAGAACTTGAGAAGCGTTGCCGGATTCATTCCGATTCAAGGCCGGGGACGCTGGAGATCAATGGCGCCACGGTGGTTGTCCGGTCTATTCTCAAGCAATTTACCAATCTCAATACGGTGGCCGACAATGGCCGCGTCAAGGAACTCGGCAAGATGTGGTTTACGCTGATGTTATAACGGGAGTGCCGTCCGTTCTTTTCGCTTGGTCGGGGGGCGGACGGCATCTTTGCGGGAGCAAAAACATGTATACCAAACTAAGTTCCAATGCTGCTTAGCTTAACCGCATATGCGTCATGGTTGCCAGTCATCGGCAAGATCGATTGTATAACCACGAGATCATTGCATCATCGCATTTTTAACGATGCGGTTGGCGGAATTGACCGGAAAAAACTAACGGAGCTGATGAAAATGTTTCCGGATGCGCCCGAAAAAAAACTTATTTCGGACCAAATCCACTATTGGCAGAAGTTAAAAGACAAAGTCCGCGGTGATTTCCCGTTGCCGAATAACAGTCACCCGGTTTCCGGTTTATATTTTCAAACGAAGCAGATCGATAAATTGTTATCTTCGGCAGAAGTCGCCATCATCTTTGATGGACAAACTGCCTGGTTGCACATTTCTTCCAATCATTAACGTTATCGACCGAATGATAAAATAACTAAAAGTTTTGTGAGGTCAAAATTGGGGCGCGGTCTCAAAAACGCCCCGTGTCTTCCCCGCTACCTACAATTTGAGACTGCTGTCTAACCCACACGATGACCGGAGCGGCGTCCTTGTTGCACGACGCTCCGGCCTGCCGATTTTTCGCTCTATTTATTGCAGAAAACGGGTCGTCAAATCTTTCTGGTACTGCTCGAATTTTCCGTTTTCCCGATACTGCGTGCACTGATACTGCCGGGCCAAGGCAATGATTTCCCGGGCCAGTTCGGCGGAATCGACTTTCGGGCCGCGATCTTTCCAGAACGCATACCATTTTTCATCCGTCCGATAGTCGAGGATGGCGGCAATCAGTGAAGCCCGTTCGCGTTTGATACGGGCGGTCAGCGTCGGATCGTTCTTGACCGCATCGAGCGCCTGGTCGAACAGAGCCCAGCCCTGCCGCAACGCTTCCGGTTTGAACCAGGAGCAATGATTGTTGAAACAGCCGATCTCGTCTCCCGACTGCAACGCCGTTTGTTGGACCAGTTGCAGATAGGCTTTCAGGTGGGGAGCGGCGGGACCGTAATAGCCCTGAAGAAATTCCTCGATCAGCGCGTTTTCGTCGGCCTGCGGATTCCACAACAGTTTGCTGATGAGCCAGGCCCGCAGCGGAACGAAATCGCCGATGGTGGACCCGAAATCGCCTTCTTCGAACACGCCGATCACTTTGTGCGCCGCAAAATAGCGGAGGTTGGGACCGAGCACGTTCAGATTCGGCTGCGGCAGCAGATACTGATGGAAATTGGTCACATAGTCCCAGATGTAAAGTTGACGGGAGATTTTTTCCCAGTCGGCGATGTCTTTCTGAAAGGAAGCGTTGGTTTTATCGGTCAGCGGACGGAGAAAGTCGCATTCGATCGAACAGAGCCGGATCACCACGTTGGGCCGGGGCTTGATGGTTTTCGGCGCTTTGCGGGTGTACTGATAAGCCAGCGTTTCCACCAGCAGATGCGGATATTTCTGCGCGAAAACGGCGGCGACTTCGTTGACGCCCTGTAACAGCGTGGCGGCATGAGTGCCTTCGGCATCGTCGAGCGCCCGGCACTTCGCGCACCGGCAGTACCGGCCGTTGTCATTCTGCGAAATCGAGATAAACGTGGCTTCCGGATGTTTGGCCGCCCACTGCAAGGCGTTTTTTATCAGCTCCTTCCGCATTTCCGGATTCGACCAGCACAATTGCGTGCCGCGTTCCCGGGAAGTGGCGTCCCGTTTGCCGTCGATCTCGCTGTACCAGTCCGGATGTTCGGCAAAGTATTTTTTCGGCGGCAGCAGCGGGAAGGACGAATGGACGAATTCCTGGGCAAACGTAATGTGGCCGCCGTAAGCATCCGGAACCTTCTGGAAGTTGCCGTTGTTTTTCAGCCGCGCGGCGAAGATCGGATTCTTATTGATGGCCGTATAGAAGGATTCGCGATTGATAAACTGCGGCGCGTAACGGATATTCAAGTTGCCGATTTCGAGATTCGAGCGATGGGGAATCGTGCTTTCCGTCGGCGTCCACCAGCGGCAACCCAGCTGATCTTCCAGAAAAGTGTAGACCGCATACAGCGTTCCGCGCGGACGTCCGCCGGCCAGAATCAGCGTATCGCCGACGGTCCGGATAACGATTTCATCGGCCGGCATGGCGGCAAAATCGAGATCGGGCGCCAGTTTCTTCGCCGCCGCCGAGGGCCCGACCAGAATAACTTTTCCGGTCGGCATAACTCCGGCCGAGGCAATCGGGAAAGCCGTTCCGGAAATGGTTTTCAGATAGTCGGACAGCTCTTTGGCAGCGGTGACTTCCGCCGGGATCGGTACGGCTGGCGTCACGATTGTATAGTCCGTTTTCCCGTTTTGCGACAGCGTCAGCGCGGACGCCGTTATGCCGCTGCCGCCCAGCAGCAATCCCATCACCAGCCAGAACCGTAACTTGAACATCTGCATTACCCCTTTGTTTTTGATTCGATCCGCAGAAGAGTAATGTGGCCGACTTTCTTTTACTTTACAAGGATAAAAGATTCAAAATAAGCTTTTGCGATATGCGGGTTTCCTACCCGCACAACACTTGAAAAGCAGTAGCGGCGCCGGCGCCGGCATCGGCGACAAACGCGTCATTGGTTTCCGGCAAACCGGCTTGAAACAGAAAACGGTTCAAGGGGACCAGTTGCAATCCGTTGGCGTCGGCGTAATAGCCGTTGCCGATCGCGGTCAACGGTTCGACCGGGGTCCGACCGGGCTTCCAACCCAGCATCACCGGTCCGTGCCACCAGCCGAACTGTCGGGAGTCCGGATGCAGCGAAGGCCGTTTTTCCGCGTCGAGCGGCATTCCTACATCGATTCGGTCGCCCACCTCGAACGGGTGGTGGTGCAGCACCAGAAAACCGTCGATGATTTCACCGGGAAGCGGCGCTCCGTTGACGGTGGCGGCCGCGATTTTCACGCCTGGCGGCAGAAACAGGCGAACCGTTTCCGGAACCGGACCAGAAAGCAGCGTCAATCGGCAATCGGCCTGTTCGGGATAAGCGGAAACGACTTCGATCTTACTGCCGTCGTCGAATTCCGCCTCATAGTTGCCGGGAAAAACGACGGTCAGGGTTGCGGAATCCCGGATGACAGACTGAGTTGCCCGCCGGCACAAGCCTTCCCCGCCGCGCATGGTGCAGCACCACCAGGCCTCATAGAATTTCACGGCCAGAAGCGGATCTTCCGGACGCGGACAGCTGTCGCCGCCGAAGCCGCCGTTGGGCCGCTGCGCCCGTTCCACGCCGGTGTGCCAGAGGCAGTGGGCATCCGTCAGATAATGAGTTTCGCCGGTGGTCTGCCAGAGCCCGAACGCCAGCAGATAGGAATCGATGATCGCGCAGGGCTCGGTCCATTCCGGACGGCCGAACCAGTTATAATTGGCGAAATGTTCGCTCATCCCGTACCGACGGTACAGCGCGTAAATTTTCCCGGCCAGTTCCAGACCGGGCCGGTATCCGGTCTGTCGATAGTAGCGCAGTGCGCCGCGGGCGGCGGTCAGCGAGGCGTGAGTCTGCGCCTTGATGCCGACCAAATCCAGTTCCGCCAGCCGGGTCAACATTTCTTCGATCAGTGGACGGCATTCCGGACGGTCGAATACGGTCGCCGCCTGGACCACTCCGTCGGTCAGAATAAAGGCGCAGCCGACGTCGGTAGACAGCAGCCAGTCGCCGCATTTGCGGGCGGCCAGCGTCCCGGCGGCGCCGCCATCCTGCCGCCGCGCTTCCAGCCCGACGGGATAAGTACGATATTTACCGGCCAGCGGCAGAACCAGGCGGTCGAGAATCCGGTCGGCCGTGCGTTTGATCTGCGGGTTCGGATGACGGCGGTAGTATTCGGAAAGCGCCCGCAGCAGCCATCCGTGGCCGGACAACTGTTGTTCGTTGATGGTGCCGTCGGCATAGACCGGCCCCAGATATCCGGCATCGTTGAGGCGCGACGGCAACGCTTTGACCATCCCGTCCAACAGTTTCGACGGCTGGTCGAGCAGGTCGGAGAGCAGCGTCAAGGCCAGCATCAGACGTCCCTCCCAGTCGCCGGGCCAGTCGTAATCGGCCGGTTTGAAAGCATGGTCCAATCCGTAGGTAAGCGGGTCGTGCAGGCGGACAAAATTCCGCCGCGCCCGTTCCTGAAATTCTCCGCCAAGTTTGATTTTCATTCTTTTTCCCGATGGGTTGAAATCCGCTTGCCGCCGCTCCGACGATAGTCTTAAAACGAGTCTCCGGGGAAAAACCCCGAAAAATTTGAAAATTTTTCAAGGTTTTTCCCCGGACCCCATTTCCTGACTTTTAAACTTTTTAGTTTCTTTTATCAGCTTGCTGCGCAAGCTGATAAAAGAAAAATGAAAGTTTTGCGGGGTCCAAGTTGGGGCGCGGGCAAGAAAGGGGGCGCTGTTTCAAAAGCGCCCCGTGTCTTCCCCACTATCCAAGACGGGAAACTCCCGTTCGCTCCGATCGCGCTTGATAATTTAATTATATTGCTCTATAATAAAGATTACAATACCACAAAATTGCCATAATATTTTCATTTTATGCTCTATGATTTAAAACTTCCCGGACTGGGAAACCGGATTCTCAGCTGGTATGGCACGCCGCTTCCCTTTCATGCGGCGGTCAACAGCGCGGGACATGAATTGCGCCGGGAAACCAGCTATTCCTGGGACGGTCTGAAGCGGGGACGGCTGGAATTTGCCGTCTGGCAACTTACGCTGTCGGGCTGGGGACGGTTGGATTACGAGGGGACGTCGTTCACGCTGCATCCGGGCGAGGCCATGCTGGTGCACGTGCCGCATCGCCACCGTTACTACCTGCCGCCGGAGTCGCCGCACTGGGAATTCATTTTTATTACCCTCGGCGGCTTGGAATGTCTGCGGCTGTGTCGGACGCTGGAAGAAAAAAACGGTCCGGTCATTTGTTACGGACAGCGGACACCGACGCTGACGCGGGCGGAACGGATTCTGGCGGCGGTGGTCGGCAAACGTGCGGTTCTGCCGCGGATTTCGGCCCTGGCTTATGATTTCTGCATGGCGCTGGTCCAGGATGCCGGCGACACCTTGAATCGCGCCTTGCCGACGGCGGTGGCGGCGGCGGTACGCTATGCCCGGGAAAATTTCGCCGCTCCGGTCGGAGTGGAGGAAATGAGCACGGCCTCCGGATTGAGCCGCTACTATTTTACTCGGCTGTTCCAACGTCATATGCAAACGTCGCCGGGAGATTTTCTGTTCCGGTTGCGGATGGAAAAAGCAATGCGGCTGCTGCAGTCGTCCGCCGAAAGCCTGCCGGAAATTGCCGCCGCCGCCGGTTTCCAGTCGGCCAGCTATTTCTGCCGGGCCTTTCGGAAAAACTACGGCATGACGCCGGGAACGTTCCGCAACAGCGGCCAGGACATATCGTCCGACGACTCGGAGTAGCCCTTCGCCCACTTGACAATGCCGATTCGCTCATGTATACTCTCTACCGTGCACGTGAACGGTCATTCTTTTTATCGGCATTTCGTGCACGTGAACGAACCTTTATCGGAGCAGGACAGACGATGACGATGACAGCGGCGGAACTGGCGCGGCGGTGCGGCGTCTCGCGAGGCACGGTTGACCGGGCCTTGAACGGACGCGGCGGCATCAACGCCGCCACAGAAGCGAAAATTCGGAAACTGGCGGAAAAATACGGCTATCGCCCCAACCCGATCGGACGCGCACTGGTCTCCGGCCGAACCATGACCATCGGCGTGATTCTGTTTGACTTCGATCACAGCTTTTTTGCCGAACTGTACGCGGCGCTGGCGCGCGAGGCGGAAGCTTTTCACTACGAACTGCTGCCGCTGCTTTCCTATGGCGATCCGCAACGCGAACGGGAGTGCGTGGTCCGGCTGGCCGAGCGCCGGGCCGACGGCATTGTCATGCTGCCGGTCAACCGGGGACCGGAATTCGAAACCGAACTCCGGCGGACCGGAATTCCGGTTGTCTGCCTCTGCAATCGGCTGGGACCGCAATTCCCGTTTACCGGCGTCGACGAACGGCGGGCGGCGCGGGAAGCCACGGATTATCTGGCGACGGAAGGCGCCCGGCAAATCTACTATTACTGTCCGCCGTTGCGCCACGCCGGAGAGAGCAATCTGATGGCGCAGACGGAACGGCTGGCCGGGTATCAGGAAGCGCTATTGCACGACCATCGTCTTCACGGCGAAGCGGCGGTTGACATCGGTTACTTGATCGGCCAGTTGCGGCGCCGCCGTTCCGCGCCGGCGGCGATTCTCTGCTCCAACGATTTTCACGCCATGGACCTCCAACTGGAACTGCGCCGGGAACTCCCCGGACGGGAAGTCCGGCTGATGGGGTTCGACGGCCTGAGCGTACTCAAATACGCGCATCCGGCAATTGCCTCGGTGGCGTTTGGCCGGGCCGCCATGGCCCATGCCGCCTTTGCCCAGTTGCAACAGAGCATGACCGGCGACGTCGCCGAAGACGCAGTGATTCCATTTACCATTCAAAAATAATCATACAGGAGTTGAAAACACCATGAAAATGCAGCGCTATGTCGGCGAACAGTTACGTAAAATTTCTTTCCCGCTGGGCGGGATCGGGTCGGGTTCGCTGGGCCTCGCCGGCAACGGCGCGCTGATCGACTGGGAACTGTTCAACCGTCCCAACAAACAGAGCTGGAACGGTTTTTCGCATTTCGCCGTTCGGGTCGAAAAAGCCGGATGCACCGTGGCCGAAAAAGTACTTCAGGGCGACTTTCTGGCCGACCTTTCCGGGTCGCCGGACAGTTTCGGGTTCGGTCCCAAGCGGGAGACCATGGGCGGACTGCCCCATTTCCGGAGGACCGAGTTTCTGGCCGCCTATCCTTTGGCAGAGATCGCTTTTGCCGACGATGCTTTTCCGGGCAAAATCAAATTGACCGCGTTCAATCCGCTGATTCCGTTGAACGACCGCGATTCCAGTCTGCCGGCGGCGTTTTTTTCCTGGGAAATAACCAATTCCACTAAGGACGAATTGACTTACATGCTGGGTCTGACTGCCGCGAATCCGTGGCCGAAACAGCCGGTGAACGCGGACCTTCCCCGTTCCGCCGGACGTTTTCTCCAACTCAAGAACGGCGCGGCAGCGGCGGACGAGCCCGATTACGGCGATTTGACGCTTGCCACCGATGCCGCATCCGCCAGTGCGCAGGAACATTGGTTCAAGGGCGGCTGGTTCGACAATCTGACCGTATTCTGGCGGGAATTCGGTCAACCCGGACCGCTTCAGCCGCGCCGGGAAGGCGATCCTCACGCCACGCTCGCGGCGCACCTGACGCTGCCGCCGGGAACCACTCGGCATATCCGTTTCGTGCTGGCCTGGAACGTGCCGAACTTCACGAATTACTGGAGTAATTACGGAAAAGACCATCCGCTCCCGGAAGGACTGGTCAACCGCTGGAAAAACTATTACGCCACGCAGTTTGCCGACTCCGTTGCCACCGCCGAATACGCGTTGCAGAATTGGGACCGTCTCGAAGCGGACACCCGGAAATTTTCCGCTGCGCTCTATGATTCCACGCTGCCGGACGTGGTCCTCGAAGCCGCCGGCGCGAACGTCTCGATTCTGAAAACGCCGACCTGCGTCCGGCTGGAGGACGGCTCCTTTTACGGTTTCGAAGGCTGTTGCGCCAAGAGCGGCTGCTGCGAAGGTTCCTGCGGGCACGTCTGGAATTATGCCTACGCGTTGCCGTTTCTGTTTCCGCGACTCGAGCGCTCCATGCGCGACATCGAATACACCTACAGTTTGAAACCCAACGGCGCGATGCCGTTCCGCATTCTGCTTCCGCTCGGACAGGAAAATCAGTTCCGCGCCTGCGCCGACGGTCAGTTCGGCAACATCATCAAAGTCTATCGCGAATGGAAACTTTCCGGCGACGACGCCTGGCTGAAAGACCTCTGGCCCAAAGTCAAAAAGTCGATCGAATATGCCTGGAGTCCCGACAACACCGACTTCTGGGATCCCGACCGGACCGGCGCGCTTCAGGGCCGCCAGCATCACACCCTCGATATGGAATTGTTCGGTCCCAATTCCTGGCTGACCGGATTCTATCTGACCGCGCTGGCGGCCGGCGCGGCCATGGCCGATTGCTGCGGCGATTCCGAAGCCGCCGCCGAATACCGCCGCATCTATCGGAAAGGTCGCGAATACCTCAACCGCGAGCTGTTCAACGGCGAATATTTTCAGCAGTGCACCGACCTCAACAACCGCAGTTTGCTCGAACCCTATCGGAACGGCTGCCAGTGCGTCTGCTGCGACCCCAATGCCGACATCTATTCTTCTTATTGGGACAGCGAGCACAACGAACTTAAATATCAGATCGGCGACGGTTGCATCATCGATCAGATGCTGGCCCAGTGGCATGCCAATCTCATCGGGCTGGGCGACGTGTTCGAACCGGACAAGGCGAAATCGGCCCTGCGCGCCCTTTACCATTATAACTTCCATTCTTCGTTCCGCGACGTGGCCAATCCGTGCCGTCTCTACGCCGTCGACGACGAGGCCGGCACCATGATCTGCACCTGGCCGGAAGGCCGACGCCAGCCGTGGATTCCGATCCCTTACGCGCAGGAAGCCATGCACGGCTTCGAATATGCCGCCGCCGGTCAGATGATGCAGTACGACATGATTCCGGAGGCGTTGAAGATGGTCAAAGCCGTCCGCGACCGCTATAACGGCGCCAACCGCAACCCCTGGAACGAAATGGAATGCGGCAGCAACTATGCGCGGTCGATGGCTTCGTGGGCGTTCATCCCGATCCTGTCGGGCTTCTCCTGCGACCTTTCCCGGAAACGTCTCGGCTTTGCGCCGAAGATCAGTCCGAACGCCTTCCGCTGCTTCTGGAGTTGCGGCGACGCCTGGGGGGTGTTCCGGCGGCAGCAAGGACAAACCGAACTGGAAGTTCTCTACGGCCGTCTGGAACTCAAGGAATTGATGCTGCCGCAATTGCGGGAAGTCAAAGCGGTCACGGCGGGCAATACGCCGGTTGCCTTTGGTTTTGCCGACGGGTTGCTTACTCTGGCGGGTCCGGTGGTGTTGACGCCCGGCGCGATTCTCGTCGTCCGTTAGCTTCCCGGCACGGTTGATGGCGTGGCGGGAAGCTTGAATCTTTGCCGGTCTGCACGTAATGTATAGCTTGTCGTGAGCGGGAGCAGTAGTCCGTTCATGGTAAAGAAGCGATTTCGTGGTTGTGATCGCAGCGAAAATCGGGGTTGATTCCCGGCGGAATGGCTTCAGCTGTTCTTCCGGGAAGTCGCGTGACCGATAACTTGCATAAGCCGGAACCATTGAACCGCGCGACGACGGCAAAAAAAACGGTCGTCGTCGCGCACCGAGACTCTGCCGGGTCGCAAGCAGAAGCAAAACAGACGGCGTGACTGCCATTTCCTGCTGCGTACCGGCAACGGTAAAACAACCATAGGTTCCCGATATGATGCACCCCAACTTGTCTTCGGATAAACTTGACCGGCCGAGGTCTGAACTCGAACTGATTTTCATCATCGCGTTTCTTGCCGCGTTTGCTCCGCTCTCGACCGATATGTATCTGCCGGCTTTTCCCGAGATCGAGACTTATTTTGCCACTTCCAGCGGCAACGTGCAATTGAGTCTTTCCTCCTTTTTTGCCGCGTTTGCCCTGGGCCAACTGGTGTTCGGGCCGCTCTCCGACCAGTTCGGACGCAAGCGGCCGTTGTATTGCGGACTGCTGCTCTTTCTGGCGTCATCTTTGTCCTGCATTTTCGCGCCGAATATCTGGGTATTGATCGGGTTACGTTTTCTGCAGGGATTGGGGGCTTGTGCCGGGGCGGTGATCTCGCTGGCGATTGTCCGCGACGTGTTTGACGGGTCTCGGGCGGTGAGAACGTTTTCCATTCTGGCAATTGTCGGCGGACTGGCGCCGATGGTGTCGCCGGTTCTCGGCGGCTTTCTATTAAGGGTTGCCTCCTGGAAAATGATTTTCTGGGTGTTAGTAGTGGTCGGTCTTTTTTGTCTGGCGGCAACCAGCTTGCGACTACCGGAGACGGCTCGGCGGAAAAAGCGGGCCGTTCGGGGAAAACTGGTGCTGGGGGCGTATTGGCATGTTCTGAAAAATCCGCGGTTTACGCTTTTCACGTTGGGACTGAGTTTCACGCTGGCCGGACTCTTTGCCTTTATTTCAGGCTCGCCGTTCGTCTTTATGAAACTTTACGGTCTTTCGCCGTGGCAGTATGGGGTCGTTTTTGCGTGTAACGTTGTCGCCATGATTATTGCCGCGAACGTCAACGCCATGTTTGTGGCAAAGATTTCGCCGCAGAAACTGCTCAAAACCGGGTCGCGGATGCAAGTCTGCTTCGGCTTGATTCTACTGGTAACCGGGGTGACCGGGTGGGGAGGAATGTGGGGAATTCTGATCCCGATTTTCTGTTTTAGTCTCTGCATCAATCTGATTATTCCCAACGCCACCGCGCTGGCGATGGCGCCATTCAAACGCTGCGCCGGAACGGCGTCCGCCCTGCTGGGCGCCATGCAGTTTGCCATTGCCTCACTCACCGCGATGAGCATGGGGTTGGTCGGCGGCAATTCCGCGTTGCCGATGGCTTGCGCGATCGCTCTCTGCGGCATTCTGGGTTGTGTCTGCCGTCATTTTGCCGAGCAAAAAAGCCTCGGCGGGAAAACCCCGGCCGGCGACGCGGAAGAAGCGTTGCCGCAAGAATAAATTTCCGGTCGCGAAATCGCTTCGGCATAACGATGAAACGCCACCGTAAAATCGGCGGGAACCGGTTTCATGCTGATTTTTGTTTCGGTTTTGCAATGATAGTTTAGCAAAGTTTTGACTTGGAAAGAACTTTTCTTCCTTTTTTTGTATTTGAACCCTATTGACAGATTTTCGATTATCTGCTAAACTAGTATACTGAAAGCAATGATCGCGATGGAACGGTCTTAACTTGACCCAACTATGGAGAAAACCCATGAACGTAAAAAAACAGTATTTTGATTTCACTCTCATCGAGCTCCTGGTCGTGATTGCCATCATCGCCATTCTAGCGGCGATGTTGTTGCCGGCGCTGAGTTCCGCCCGCAACCGGGCCAAAGCCATTCAGTGCGTCAGCAACCTCAAGCAGACCGGATTGTCCATGCAGTTTTATGCGCAGGATTATGATGACTTCATCGTGCCGGTCTATTGCTGGTGGAACAACGCGGATACCAACTGGTGCGGACTGCTGCCGACGATCAACCCCACTCCGTTGACTGCTGCCGAGTTTTCCGCCAAGTTGGCGGCCAACCCCAATTATGCCGCCGTGCTGCAATGTCCTTCGTTATTGGGAAGTGATCGGCCCAATGGCATCGGTTATCAGATGAACATGATGGCCTCCTATCAGCAGAATTGGCACGATGCCCGTGGCGTGAAGGAATGTGCCTGGCGGCGGCTGTCGTCTATTGCCAAAGCATCTCAGTTCGTTGTTTTCATGGACGGGACCAAGAACACTCCGTTTGGCGATTACTGTGGTGCACACAAAGATTACGTCCATAACGCCACCTACAAAATATCTTATCAGCGTCACAACAAGCAGATGAATACCGCCTTGGCGGACGGCCATGTGGAACCGATCAAAGTTCTGGACGGGGATGAACAGGTAACCTGGTATTGGTATTGATGATGGCCGTCAGGCCAAAACGGCAAAGACAAGAGTAAGATGAATTAACCCGGCAATCCGCCAGAACAGGTTTATCGAATATGAAATATTTTTCGTTTCTCTTTTGCTTCGTCCTCGGGCTCGCGTTGAATAGCGCAGTGGTCTGGGGCGCGGCGGATGATTCGGCGTTAGTCGACATTGATGTTGCCGGTGATGCGCCGGTGCTCCGGCTCAACGGGATTCCGCTGACCGCGGCAGTCGATTGTTATTTTGCCGACAGCACCTGGCGGGCGAAAAACAATGTTCAGCTTGGCAACACCAAAAAAATTCACCGCGATGGTCATCGCGGCGGATTGACGGTGACGGGCAAAGTTTCCGGTCAACCGTATGAATATGCCATGAGCTGGGACGGACGGAAAGCCGTCCTCCGGTTCAGTTATTTTCTGCCGCCGGGCGGAGAGTACATTCACGGTACCCTGGACTTGTTCATGGACCAAAAACTGTTTCCGATCAAACCGGAATACCAGATCGGAAAAGAAGAACTTGGCCGCGCCCGGAAAGATTTCGTCCTCAGCAATGAATTCGGCAACTTTGTCTTTACCTTCAAAACCAACAATTCGAAAGACGCTCCCTGGTCCGTCCGGGATACGTCGCCCCAAACCTGGCGGCCCAAAAAGTTTCAGACCATTTCCCTCATCAACTGTACTCCTCTAGCCGGCATTAAAACCCAGGTGGAAATCACCATGGAATACCGTCCGACCCCGGACGGACTTCGTAAATTGCGGGCCTTGACCCTCAACAAAATGCTGGATTCCTACCAGCTGAATGCATTTACCGTTTCCCAACGGCAATGGATCGATCAATGCCGAGTCCAATTGCAACAGTTGCTCTCCGCTTCCACTCCTGCGGAATGGGAACGGATTACTGCGGAAATTCGGGCTCATGCTCAAGAGTTCAGCACTACTTACGGCGCTTGCGCCCGGAGCGGGCTGATTGTTCCCGCGCCGCAACAACAACAGATTTCCCATGGCGTGTTTCGGCTGACGGCTCCGGTTATCGGCACGGACGGCTCCCCGGATGCCGTCCACTGCGCAGTCTGGCTGACCGGCGAACTGAAGAATTATTACGGTCTGGCGGCGGCAACCCGGAACGATAAAAACAATCTCCAGTTGCGGATCGACCCGCAGGCAGTGCCCGGCAAGGCCGAAGCCTATCGGTTGAAGATCACCGAAACCGGCGTGAACATCACCGGAACGGATGCGCCCGGGCTGTTCTACGGAATGCAGTCGTTTTTACAGTTGATCGTCAAGAACAAGGAACATCGGCTGGAAGTGCCGTGTCAGGATATCCGCGACTGGCCGGATCTGAAGTTCCGGGGTTTCATGATCGAACTCGGATCCCATATCGACGGCGCAACCAAAGCCTATGACTTAATCCGCCGGATGATCCCCCGGATTCTTGCCCGGTACAAATTCAATGCGGCGGTCATCGGGGAATCCGGGTCCGGCGTCATCCGCTGGCAGTCGCATCCGGAAACCGCCTGGCCGCATGCCATCAGCACGGCCCAACTCCGTGAACTGGTGGCGGACAGCCGGAACGTCTATCTCGAACCGGTGCCGGTTATCGAATCGCTCGGCCATGTCCGGAGCATTCTCAACGCGCATTCCGATCTGGCCGAATACAACGGCAAGGAACGGGTCGACGCCTTCTGCATGTCGAATCCCAAGGTGCAGAAAATTCTGGCCGACATTTACGACGAATGTATCGACATTTTCCATCCGAAATATTTCCATATCGGCATGGACGAAGCCGTGTTCATGGGAACCTGCCCGAAATGCTCGGCCCGGCCGCTGGACGAAATTTTTACGGAATACGTCCAATGGTGTTATGACTACCTGAAAAAACGTCAGGTGAAAAATGTCATCATGTGGCACGATTTGCTGATGGACAAAAAGGACTTCCCCAACTATCCCTGCAATATGAATGCCAAATCGGTGTCCGCCGCAATGTCTAAACTGCCGAAAGACATCATCATGGATTTCTGGGAGTACGGCGGGACCGACCTGAAACCCGGCATTCAGTACTTCCGGAAAGCGGGGTTCCGCGTGCTCGGCAGTTCCTGGTATGACGACAAAAACTGTTTCGCCATGGGTCAGGCGCTGGCCGACTGCAAATCCTTGGGAATTCTGGAAACCTCCTGGACTTATACCTGGGAATTCGACCAGATGTCGCTGGCCGCCATCGAAAACGCCTGGTCGGTCGGCAGGCCGTCCTTGAAGGGCCTTCCCTACAGCCCGCTGCTGGTGGCGCAACGCGCCATGTTGCCGCCTCAACCGTCGGATTTCAACGGTACGGTAGCTATTCCGCACCCGCTGGCGCAGTACTGTAACAGCAGTATCGCAACGCAAGCCGCCGCCGCCGGCATTGTCGGCAAAGTTTTGCTGCCGACCGGCGCCACAACTCTGGGCGGAGTTTCTTTTGAACTCAGTAACCAAGCCCGGAATGTGATTGTGCTGAAAGGAACCAAAAATCGGCTTACTATTCCGATCAATCGGAATGCCGTCGGACTGGCTTTCCTGCAAAGCGCAATGGCCGTCAATGTTTTTGCCACTTACCCGATGGCCCGCTATACCGTAGTCTATGCCGACGGCGGTAAGGTGGAAATTCCGTTGATCAATTACCGGAATATCGGTGCGTTGAATATGGGCGCGATCAGCATGGATTGTACCTATCGGGAACGCGGCCTCGGCGCCGTACCCGACGCGCAGCATGTCATGGTGCTCAGTTCGCTGGCGGAACAGCTCAATCTCCATTGTTTCGAATGGGTCAATCCGCAGCCGGAACGGAAAATCGCCGCCGTGGAAATCGGCATGACCACCGACCAGGATACGCTGTTGCTGCTGGGCTTGAGCCTGATCGGTCAGCCGTAAGATTTTCAGCGAATAAAGTTAAAAGGAACGCCGGCCTTTGGGGCTATCCGCGCGGGGAAGCTTTCGACGAAAGCGGCAGCCACTGCAAAACTTCTTGAATATGCCGGTCCCAGAATTCCCAACCATGGGTGCCGGGCGCTTCCCGGTAGACGTAAGGTTCATACTGGAGTTTGGTCAAATGATCGCGGAGCCGCTGGTTGTCAGCATAGAGAAAATCTTCCGTGCCGCAGCATTGGAACAACGCCGGACGCGGCCCGACCGACGCGGCCACGGTTCGGCTTACGGCAAATAGGTCGTCTTTACTTCCGGCCACCGGTTGATCGCCGAAAATGTTCTGCAAATCTTCCGGCCAATCCGGCTGTCGCGACGCGATATCCGCCACGCCGGACAAGCTGGCGGCGGCCGCGTAGCGGTCCGGACACCGGAGCGCCAGTTTGAACGCGCCGTAGCCGCCCATCGACAGCCCCGCGACGAAGGTGTCTTCCCGGCGGTCGCTGATGTGAAAGAACGACTTGACCAGCCGCGGCAATTCTTCGCTGACAAACGTAAAATATTTGCCGCCGTGCCGCATATCCGTATAAAAACTCCGGTTGACCGCCGGCATCACCACCGCCAGCCCCAGATCGGCCACGTAGCGTTCGATGGACGTCCGCCGCAGCCAGATGCTGTGGTCGTCGGAAAGACCGTGGAACAGATAGAGTACCGGCCAGGCGGTCTGTGACCGGGAACTGCCGATGCCGATCTGTCCGGCGCCGGCGGTTTCCGGAATAATCACGTTCATGGACGCGCATACGCCCAGGGATTCCGCAAAAAAACTGCACTGCATCAAAGCCATGGATTTTTTCCTCTCGATGAGTTATAGAATTTTAAATTTTTCCTTCGTAGACCGGCAGTTCCAGCCGCGACGGGCAGGAGTCCGAATGAAACACCGTCTGGTGAGCGATCCGGAACTCGGTTTCGGAATAGTTGTCGCCGCCGGTCTGATGGTTGCGGGCAAACTGCGGGAACGAACTGCCGGCGATTTCCAGCCGCAGCCGGTGTCCCGGCAGAAACACGTGCGCCAGACTGTCGAGTTCCACCGTCAGGCGGTAAACCGAACCCGGCTGCATCAGCACTTCGCGGTCGAGACCTTCCCGGTAGCGCGCCCGCAGAATGCCGGTGCTCAGATTGAACGACCGGCCGTCGGGATAAACGTCGCACAGCCGGACAATCCAGTCGCTGTCCGGCGCCGACGAACTTACCCACAATTCCGCCCGTGGCGTTCCGATTACCGCCTGCGGGGCGGTCAGTTCCGGCCCGGTGTAGATCAGCAGGTCGGGACGTTGCTCGATTTCCTGCTGGTCGAACGGTCCGGCGGAAAATTGCTCGTTGAGTGACAGAATGTTGCCGCCACGATTCGGGACCGGACGGGCGGGATCGCTGTCGAAATGGTCTTCCGTCAAAGCGCCGGGCGTTGCCGCGAGGCGACCGCCGCCGTGTCGCGTGTTGGCCGGAGCGTCGGCAGCCAGCAGCAGCGACGAACGGGACTGCGGCAACGGCGGCCAATCGTCGGCTTCCAGCCAGCGGTTGACGCCGGTCACGAACAGCCGGACCGGGGGCCAGTCGGTAAAATCGTTGCCCCGGACGCATCGTTCCAGCCATTGCCGGCCCAAGTCGACCACCTGAAGCTCGGCGTCCGGGCCGAAATCCAGTTCGCCGGTTTCCCGTCCGCCCATGCCGTGCGGCCAGGGGCCGATAACCACTTTGATGCGATCGCGCATGCCGGGCTGGCTGCGGAGCCAGGTAAAGGCTTCCAGCACGGCGGACGAATAGATATCGTACCAGCCGCCGGTCAACAGCGCGGGGACGGCGATGGACGCGATGGCGTCGGGATGGCCGAGATGATGCCAGAAAGCGCTGTCGGTATTGTGTTCCAGCCAGAGATGAAAAGCCGGGACGTCGAGGCCGCAGCGGGCGGGGATGTCGACCAGCGGGACGGACTGGCAGAGCGCGCCCCAGTCCACCAGCGGATTTTTGGCGACCCGCCCGGTGGAATAACGCAACGCCCATACCAGCAGCGACATCTGTATCACGCCGTTGCGCCGGGTGATGTTGCGGAAGCCGTCGGTGCCGAAGACTCCCGGCGTGATGCCGCAAAGGGCGGGCGGCCGCAGAGCGGCGGCATAAAGTTGGGTATAGCCGCAGTAGGAGGCGCCGGTCATGACCACCTGGCCGTTGCACCACGGCCGGCGGGACAGCCAGTCGATGGTGTCGAACCCGTCCTGACCTTCCTGTTCCAGCGAGAGCACCGGGAATTCTCCGTCGGACTCGTATTTGCCGCGGACGTCCATGATGGCCATGGCGAAACCGGCGTTAAGGAACAGCGTCAGATTTTCCAGACGCGGGCCCGGTTGGATGTCTTTGTTATAGGGAGTCCGCAGCAATACGACCGGAAAGGGACCGCCATGGTCCGGCATCCGGAGATCGCAGGCCAGGCGGACGCCGTCGCGCATCGGGATGCGGACGTCATATTTCTCGATCCAGGACATGGGTCGGTTCTCCTTCTTCTCCGCGGCAACGCCGGTACTCGATCAGGGCGAAGCGGTCGGTCATGCCGGCGAGATAGTCGGTAACAGCGCGCTTGAGTCCGATGGTGCCGGCGCGGCGGCGGGCATTTTCGCCAAGGCGGCCGGGTTCGGCCAGATACGTTTCAAATAAAAACTGAAGCCGGTCGGCGGTGGCGTGATTCACTTGCAGCACATCGGGATGAAAATAGACGTTATCAAAGAGAAAATCGTGCAGTTCCCGGGTCAGCTCCACAAAATCGGGGGAACTGGAAATCAGTTTTCCGGAGCGGTACTGGACTTCCTCCAGCGTATTGACTTGCGCCTGACACAACAGGCGGTAGGAGTTGCGGATGGCGTCGCCCACCATCATATCGATCAGACAGCGGACGCTGTAGGCCATGAACCGTTCGCTGCCGGGTTCGAGGTTGGCCGCGAGCGCTTTTTCGACGGCGCGCCGCCAGATCGGCAGCGTCATCAGCATATCCTGATCGATCAAGCCGGAGTCGATGCCGTCGTCGACGTCATGCCCGTAGTAGGTCAGGTCGTCGGCCAGGTCGGCCACCTGCGCCTCAAGCGAGGGGAACGGCGGCAGGGTCTTGCCGTCGAGGAGCACCGGATGGGTATCGCGGTGTTTCAGCAACCCGGCGCGAACTTCCCAGCTCAGATTGAGTCCGTCGTAGCCGGGATATTTAATTTCCAGTTCGTCGACCACGCGCAACGCCTGAAGATTGTGATCGAATCCGCCGTCGGCTTCCATCAGCGTGTTCATCCGGCGTTCGCCGGCGTGTCCGAACGGCGTATGGCCGAGGTCGTGAGCGAGCGCAATGGTTTCCGCCAGGTCCTCGTTCAGGTTCAGGGCGCGGGCAATCGTGCGGGCGACCGCCGCGACTTCGATGGTATGGGTCAACCGGGTCCGGTAATGGTCGCCGGCGCCGTTCAGGAACACCTGGGTCTTGTATTCCAGACGGCGGAAGGCGCGACTGTGCAGAACGCGGTCGCGGTCGCGCTGAAAATCGGTCCGGAACGGATGCGGTTCTTCCGGATATCGCCGTCCCCGCGAGCAACTGTTCTTTATCGCATAGGGGGCGAGGTTGGCATCTTCCAGCCGGTATTGGTCGGATAATTCTCTCAGCATGAAAGCACTTCCTGTCTGGATATTTCCCGTCAAACGGTCCGGCAATAATCTATCTCCGGGCCGTGACGATACCAGTTGAAAAGAGGGAAATCCGGCAAAAATCTTCCCCGTCGCATACCGGAACGGAACGCCGGACCCATGCACCAAGAGAACGTTGCCGGAAGATATTATTCCACGCCGGGCCGCAGTTTCAACGTAATCGTGGTCCCGTGGTTTTGGGGATCGGCGCTTTCTTCCCGGCTTTCGACTTCCAGATCGCCACCGTAGGCTTCGACAAAACGCTTGACCAGCGGCGTGCCGAACCCGGTTCCTTCTTCGCCGGACGTGCCGGGTCGGCTGACGATTTTTTCCGCCGTAAAAAGGGTATCGGCGAGTTCCTGAGGCATGCCGATGCCGTGGTCGTGGAACCGGATGCTGACCCAGTCGTCGTTCGCGGTCATGTCGACGCGGATTTCCGAACCGGGATAAGAGAATTTGACGGCATTGCTGAGGAGGTTGTTGAAAACGGAGTTGATCAGGGTGACTTCTTCGGCCACCACGGTTACGTCGTTATCGATTTCGAGCACCACGGAAATGTTTTTATCCGTCAACCGGCGCTGGAGCAGAACCTGAGATTCCTGGAGGGCGGATCGCAGATCGACTTCCTTCAGGTCAAGCGTGAATTTGCCGGTATCCATCGCCCGCATTTTGCGGACGATGTCGATCACGTCGAGGCAGTGCTGAACGCCTTTGCGGAGGTCGTCTTTGAGAGTGGAGAACAGCTGCGGACTTTCGTCGACCACGTCCAGTACGGAAAGGATGGCGCCGATCGGGTTGGCCAGGTCGTGGCAAAGCACGTGGAGAAGTTCGTTACCGGAATTGTTGCTGCTTTCGAGTTTCTGGTGGCTCTGTTCGAGTTCCTGAAGTTTTTCTTTGAGCTGGCGGTTGACGATAGCCACTTCCAGGTGGGCGTGAAGACGTCCCAGCAGTTCTTCCTTGATAAAAGGTTTGGTCAGATAGTCGGAGATGCCGGCCCGGAACAGTTCAATCTGGGTAACCTTGTCTTCCACCACCGACAGCATCAGAATCGGAAGATCGCTCAACTTCAATTCGTTGCGAACTTTACGGGTAAGTTCGAGGCCGCCCATCTCCGGCATGTTCAAATCGAGAATCAGCATGTCGAACCCGGTGGGATTGGCTTGCAGATAGTCGAACGCGATCCGGCCGTTGTCGGCTTCGGTTACGACGACGCCGCAGGAGGTCAGGATGCGTTCCACAATCTTCCGGGCGAAAATGCTGTCGTCCACCACCAGCGCATGGAGTCCTTCCATGTCCGAAGCCGGTCGGAGAATGCGGTCGATGGTATTGACCAGTTCGGCATCGATAAACGACTTGTTGACAAAATCGGCCGCCCCGAGGTCGAACCCGCGCCGGCGTTCTTCCAGCGAATCGTAAGAAGTGATGAACACCACCGGAATGTTGCGGCTGAGCGTGGAGAGATAGGGATCGTGACGCAAATGCTGATACGTTTCGAACCCGTTCATGCCGGGCAATTCGACGTTGATTGTCATCAGTTGAATGTCGGGATCGCTCTGGAGATGTTTCAGCGCTTCCTCGCCGTTGCTGGCGGCAAACGTAAGATATCCCGCTTTTTCCAGCCGGGCACAGATCAGGTTGCGCATGAAGGAACTGTTTTCCACCACCAGGATTTTGGTTTTGACGTCCATAGTTTTTCCTCTGCCATCGTTAAGCGGTTGACCAGCCGGATCGAAATACCCACGGTATTTGTCTTGATAACCGTTCAAGCGGAAAAAGTCAATCGGAATTCGACTTTTTTTGTTGTCGTTTCCGGTCATGCGCGATAATGCGGTCCATTTTTCGCCGGACGGCCAGGCGCAGATCCGTATCGTCGGGATCGATTCCGGCCGTTTCGGCATAGGTGTTCCACAGAGTCGAAATCTCCGTTTCCGTCATGACCGGGAACGCGGAAAAGAACAGTTCCGCCAGATCTTTGACCCGCCAGCGCCGGACCAGCGTTGTCTGCCAGATCGTCCGCTGCAAATCAATCAGATAAGGCAGATCGTCCAGTTCCTCCAGAATAAAGAAATGCACCAGATAAAGGTCCTGATGGGCAATCCCGGCGGCATGCATCCGGCCGACGATCGCCGCCAGACGGCGGACCAGCTTCAACCGGCGGGGGTCTTGTCGGTCCAGCAGCAGAAACAGTTCGGAGGCGCGGGTGTAGCCGGTGATTCCCAACGTGAGATCGCAGCTGCGGCCGTCGGAAAGCCGCGCCGCCGCCAGCGGCGTCAGGGTCGGCAGTTGCAATTCGTGAAACGCGGTCAAGGCGTCCCATTCGTGAAATGCGTCGAAGGCATAGGGTTTGCGGCACAAAATGTTTTTCAATTTTTCCCGCCAGGGAATCGGATAATAGCGTTTCAGATAGGTTTCGACCAAGGTGCCGTCGGCTTGATGGAGGACGCAACGGCTGGTGCCGCGTTCCTTGACGGCCTGTTTGACCGGGGTTCCGGTCAATTGCCAGAGCGCGTCGGCCGAGGCGATGCCGTTGGCGGTCAGCAGAGACTGCCAGTCGGGGTTGACCCGGAAATCACCCGGATTGTCAAGGGTCATCGCAGTCCCCATTTTTCCTCCCGGATCTGATAAAAAATTTCTTCCAGCAGATCGGCGTGGAATTTCCAGCTGTAGGGCTGTCCGGCCCGCTGGATCGCCCGGCCCATCTCTTGACGCGCGGCTTCCGGCAGTTCCAGAAAATCGTTCAGCGCCGCACGAATCTGCGCGTCGGCCTCCACGCTGTCGACCACATAGCCGCCGCGTCCGTGCTCCACCAGTTCGGACGAGCCGTTGAGCGCGGTCGTCAGGACCGGCAACGCGCAGGACGCCGCCTCCAGACAGACGTTGGCAAACGGTTCGTAGGGACTCGGATAGTAAAGCAGATCCGCCGCCGCGTAAAATTGTCGCATGGCGCTGGCCCGACCCGGGAAAACCGTTTCAATGCCCAACTCCGCCGCTTGACTGCGGAACGGTTCGGGATGATCGCCGCCCACCACCGCCAGCACCATTCGCCGCCGCAACCGTTCCTCAATTCCGGCCAGAGCATTAATGGCCAGGTCAAGACGTTTGGTGCGGAAGTCCACGGCGGCAAACAGCAGAATAAGCTTGTCATCCGGCCAACCCAGGGCGCGGCGCAACGCCTGTTTTTCCAACGCGCCGCTGACCGGATAATATTTGTCGCGGTCGACGCCGTTGGGCACGACCCGAATCCGGTCGGCGGGAAAATCATAGCAGTCGATCACTTGCCGCATGACCAACCGCGAGTTGGTAACCACCATGCGGACGCGATCCGGACGAAAACAACGTTTTTCCAATTTCAGGATACCGCGATGACGGGGATTGAGTCTTGCCAGCGGCGAATAATTCCGCCGCAGCCATTCGATATGAAGCTGTTCCGTGACTCGAAACACATCCGCCGGAAACGTCCGGCACATGGCATAAATAATGTCGAACTGGCTCTGGCGGCGTGCCAACAGTTTCTGGACCTGGCCGTGAAACCGTACCGTCGGACTGAACGCCAGCCCGCGCCGCGGCACTTTTACCCAATTGCAGGGGAGTGGGCGGTCGGAAAAATTTCGTGCTTCTTCGCCGAAAAAAGTAATCCGGTGGCCGCGACGGGAAAATTCTTCGATAAAACGGGCGGCCACTTTTTCCGCTCCGCCGCCAGCCGCGTCGATCTTGCGCCGGATGAACGCGATTTTTAACGATTCTCCCACGGGTCGGTTCTCCTTATGCTCCGGCGGCCGCCCAGGCGGGCGAACGCCAGCCGCGTTGCCGGGCCGCTTCATAGAGCAGAATCGTGGTGGCGGTGGCGACGTTCAGCGAATCGATTTTGCCCAGCATTGGAATTTTGACTTGCAGATCGGCCTGGTTCATCCAGAAATCCGTCAACCCGGTCTGTTCCCGGCCGACGACGATTGCAATTCCGGCTTTCATGTCGATTTCGGTATAATTCTGCTCGGTATGAGGCGTGGCCGCCAGCGTCCGCAGGCCGTGTTGCCGCAGCCAAGCCAGCGCCGACGCCGAATCGGTCACCGCCAGCGGGACGGAAAACAGCGCCCCTGTACTGGCGCGAATCACATTCGGATTGTAAATATCGGTGCCTTTGTCGCAAAGAATCAGGCCGTCCACCCCCGCCGCATCGGCGGAACGCAGCATCGACCCCAGATTGCCGGGTTTTTCAATGGCTTCGGCCACTAAGTAAAAACCGCCATCCCGAACCGGCAGATCCTCCAGCCGGTGTTCCTTCATGACGGCGGTGGCAATCAAGCCTTCCGGTCGTTCCCGGTATGCCAGTTGCCGCAGGATGTGATCCGGCACTTCAAATACTTCCACCCCATGCGCCGCCAGATTGTCCAGCAACGGCAGTTCGTTTTCTCCAAGGAATTGGGCGGGACAAAAAAAACATTCGCGCAACGTCATTCCGTATTCCAACGCGCGCGTGAGCTCGCGATAACCCTCCAGCAAGGTCAAGCCGGTTTCCTCCCGGTCGCGACGGTTGCGCAAGGCGTTCGCCTGCTTGACGCGGGGGTTCTGGCGACTGGTCAGTTGCAGATACGACATGGTATCCGGCACCCGGTTAAGCGGACAGCGGCAGTTTGAGATGGAACGTCGCGCCGCCGGTTTTGTTTTCCTGGACGATGGTTCCGCCGAACCGCTCGCAAATCAGACGACATGCCGCCAACCCGATCCCCAGTTGATTGGGATGCGTCGAAACAAACGGCTCGAAAAGTTCGCCTCGGATACTTTCGGGAATGCCGGGACCATCGTCGCTGAACGTAATTGCCAGAGCGGTCTTCTGCTTTTGCAGAACGACGTGAAGAACGGTGTGATCGCGTCCGGCGCTCTGTCCGGCTTCGGCGGCATTGAGCGCCAGATTCCGAAATGCCCGTTGCAGCAGGTCGGCGGGGATCGCGGCGGCTGCCGTGGTGTCGCCGGTCAGCTGCAATTCAAGCTTGAAATGGCCGCAAAGTTCGGCGGCTTCCGTTACGGCCGCCCGGATGGAGGGCTCGACCGGAGCGGTTGACGGCGGCACGGCGCCGCCCGGTTGGTCGTCGCTCAGCAGCAGGACATCGTGAAGCAATGCCAGCCGTTTTTCCGCCTCGCCGGCCAAGGTGCGGATCCGGGCGGTTTCGGCATGTCCGGGGGCCTGCGTTTCCAGCGTGGCGACGGCATTCCGGATTTGGGCGTAGGTTTCCGATTCCAGTTGGGAAATCTTATGCATCGCCCGGCCCAGAGTGGAAAATTGTTCTTTGCGAACCGAACAATCGTTGATCAGCGCGGCATTCAGCACTTCGCCGGACGTCATCACCAGCAGACTCAGCATCTTGTACCATTCCGGGTCATTCTGCATGTCGAGGTCGCAAATACCGGCGACATAGAAGCTGCCGGCTTCCCGCCGCAACGGCAACACATATTTGTTGTCGACGCTGAGCGTGGTCCGGCTTTCGCGCAGCCGTTCGGAATGAGCGTTGATGAAAGTTTCCACCTCGTCCTTGGCGATTCCGCTGAGGCAGACGGTGTTCCATTCGCCGGAGTCGTTGCAGGCCGCGATAAAACCCCGGCCGGAAGCGCAGAAATTCAACAGCGATTTCAGGATCGAAGCAAACATGTCGTCCAATTTTTCGCCGGTGACGGTTTTGACTTTGCCGAGGCACCGGATCAGACTTTCCATCCATTCCTTCCGAACCCGCTCGGTTTCTTCGAAGTTCCACTTGCTGGTCAAGGCCAGCGCCAGCTGATTGATTTCTTCCGACTGGAACGGTTTTTTGATATAGAGCAGTTTGTGGGGCGTACCGATGACGTCGGCCACTTTTTTCTGGTCGTGGTCGGCGAACGCGGTCATGATGACAATTTCGATGTTTTTGTCGATTTCCCGAACCCGTTTGGCGGTTTCCAGGCCGTCCCAGCCGGGCGGCATGCGCATATCGGTAAACATGACTGCGTACGGAAGTTTGTTGTCCAGCGAGCGTTGGACCATTTTGAACGCATCTTCGCCCTGACCCACGGTATCGACTTCGTATTCCACGTCCGTGGCTCCCTTGACGAACGGTTCCGGGGTTTCCTTCATGCCCAGCCGGGCGCGAATCCCCTGCACCAGAGAAGTCGTTTCGTTACTGTGTCCTGAACGCAGCAGCAACTTGGCCAGTTGCTCCCGCAGGTCCTGCTGGTCGTCAACAATCAGAATGCGCCGGTTTTGTTGCATGATCTCCGTGTCCTTGAAATAGCTGCCGGACCAGTCTTGAATCCCAGCCCTGAAAATTACTTGTTCCCATGTCATTCGGAAAGTAAAAACATATCACCGGATAAACCATCTCGCAAATCCGATCGGCGACAATATTGAATCTAACGCTTTTTTTATGCCCGTTTTGACGGCCGTCCATCATAAACCGCGTTGATTGCGGGGGATAGAATAAAAAAAATAAAAAAACACAATATCTTGTGGTTTTTAAATTTGATTTCTCAATATTGTGTATTAATTTTAGTTTCCATTACGAAAGCGCGGGGAACCGGAAAGAGGGTATGTTTTGATCCTTTTCCTTTCGGCTTCTGTTATGGCACGGAACAATCAATTTATCGCTTCTGGGAAAGAGAGAATGGCAACTATTGTCACGTCAGTTGAGAAAATCAAAAAAAGAGATGGTCGGGTCGTGGATTTCGATCCCGAAAGAATCACCATCGCGGCAAGCAAAGCATTAAAAGCGTCCGGTTCGGTCAACGACAAGTTGGCGGAAACCATCTGTCACGACGTGATCAAGTCTCTCGAGGAAAAAGGCTATACCGGCGACAGTGTTCCGGACATCGAAACCGTTCAGGACATGGTGGAACATTCGTTTATCCGCCGCGGTCTCAGCAAAGCGGCCAAGTCCTTTATTCTTTATCGCGCCCAGCGTGAAAAGGTTCGCGAAGGCAAAAAACTGATGATGGACGTTCAGGAAGTCGTCAGTTCCTATATCGAACGCGAAGACTGGCGCGTCAATGAAAATTCCAACGCCGGTTATTCCTATGCCAGCTTGCTGAATCACGTCAGCGGCACCGTTATCGCCAACTACGCGCTGGCCAACATGTATCCGCCGGAAATCGCCGAAGCGCATACCAACGGCGACTTTCATCTGCATGACTTGTCATGCGGGATTGTCGGGTACTGCGCCGGCTGGAGTTTGCGGCAATTGTTGACGGAAGGCTTCCGCGGCCGCGAAGGGCGCGCCAGCGCCGGACCGGCCAAGCATTTCGATACCGCGCTCGGCCAGATCGTCAATTTCCTGTCGACGCTCCAGACCGAATGGGCCGGCGCCCAGGCGTTCAGCTCGTTCGATACGTTGCTGGCGCCGTTTGTTCGCAAAGATCAGCTCGATTACATGCAGATCAAGCAGAATATTCAGTCGTTCGTGTTCGGTCTGAACATTGCCAGTCGCTGGGGCCAGACGCCGTTCACCAACCTGACGTTCGACTGGGTGGTGCCGGAAGACCTGAAAGATTCGCCGGTCATCATCGGCGGCAAACTTCAGGACGGCACCCGCTATGGCGATTATCTGCCGGAAATGAACCTGATCAACAAGGCTTTCCTCGAAGTCATGAGCGAAGGCGACCGCGACGGCCGGGTGTTCACGTTCCCGATTCCGACGTACAACATTACCAAGGATTTCGATTGGACCAGCGACAACGCCAAACTGTTGTTCAAAGTCACCGGCAAATACGGTCTGCCCTATTTCCAGAACTTTATCAACAGCGATCTCAATCCCGGCGACGTCCGCAGCATGTGCTGCCGCCTCCAGATGGATATCCGCGAACTGCGGAATAAAACCGGCGGCCTGTTCGGCGCCGGCGAGCAGACCGGTTCCATCGGCGTCGTCACCATCAACATGCCCCGGCTCGGCTATATCTCCAACAACGAAAAAGAATTTTTCGGCCGGCTGGCCAATTTGATGGATCTGGCCAAGGAATCGCTCGAAATCAAGCGCAAAGTCGTACAGCGCCATCTCGACGGCGATCTGCTGCCCTATACCAAGACCTATCTCGGCACCCTGAAAAACCATTTCAGCACCATCGGTCTGGTCGGCATGAACGAATGCTGCCTGAATTTCCTCGGCTGCTCGATCTTCGACAAGGAAGGCAACGATTTCTCCACCCGCGTCCTCGATTTCATGCGGGAACGCATTAAGGATATTCAGGAAGAAACCGGCCATATTTACAACTTGGAAGCGACTCCCGCCGAAGGGACCAGCTACCGGTTGGCCAAGATCGACAAGAAATTGTTCCCGGACATTATTACCGCCGGGGATTCCAATCCGTATTATACCAATTCGTCGCAGTTGCCGGTCGGTTATACCGACGACCTGTTCGAAGCGCTGGATCTCCAGCAGCCGCTCCAGTCCAAATATACCGGCGGTACGGTGTTCCACTGCTTCATCGGGGAACGCATCGACGACGAAAATCAAGTGATGACGCTGGTTAAACGAATTGCGGAACGTTACAAGATTCCGTATTTCACCATTACCCCCACGTTTACCATCTGCCCGATCCACGGATACATTTCCGGCGAACATCCGGAATGTCCGTATGAATCGGAGGAGAAAGGGGCAAAGGAAAAGTTCCAGGTCGTCGGAGAAGCTCGTTAAACAAGAAACTTTAGTTTGGCGCCGGCGGCGGAATGGCCGCTGCCGCCCAATTTATTTGGAAGGAGTCAGGAATCATGTCGAAGTGCACAGCAAAAACCGAAATTTATAGTCGGGTTGTCGGATATTTTCGTCCGGTGTCCAACTGGAATCGAGGCAAAAGAGAAGAATTTAACGACCGCAAGACCTTCGCAGTGCCGTCCTCGGCGGCGCTGACGGCGAAAAAGTCGGCGGTAGCTTAATCCGGAAAACTGTTTCGAGTGTATAATAATAGAGGACGGACAAGTAAATCGTCCTCTAGTCAAAAAAAACAATGGTCAATTGGTTCCCGGTCCGTTCTGATCCACCCTCGGAGCGGAGACGGGAAGAGCATAAACCCAATTACCGAGGAGGACAGAGGATTATGGCGAAATGTGGAGCGAAGACCGAAATTTACAGCCGGGTATGCGGTTATTTCCGCCCGGTTGCCAATTGGAACAAAGGCAAGAAGGAAGAATTCAACGACCGTAAGAGTTATACGGTTCCAGTTCCTGCTTCTTCCTCGAAAGAAGCCGTTGCCTAGTCTTCGGTATCGGTGAAACAGGCGTCTTCCTGCCCGCTCCAGTGGGAAGACGCTGGTTTTTTGCACAGCCGTCTTAATTCGAGTTTTCTGCTTGACTGAGAACAAAAATCATGCCTGAAGATTGTAATACTTTATCAAAGAAACTCTACAAGAAATGCCAGGCTGATGATAAAGATGCATTTGTTCAATTACTGCATCTTGCCCGAACGCGATTAACTTCATTTAACGCGTATATTGTTGCCGGATGTTATTTCAACGGGTGGGGATGCGTAAAGAATTTATCAGAATCCTTTCTCTGGACGGCCCAAAGTGCCAACCTTGGCAATGTTGATGCCATGTATAATCTCGCTTATTGCTATCTTCATGGTAACGGATGCAAGATTGATCGAATGGAGGCGTTTAATTGGTATCAAAAAGCGGCAGAGAAAAATCATTCTGATGCAATGTATGACCTTTCTGCTTGCTACCATTCCGGAATCGGTTGTAAAAAAGACTTGCAAATGGCGTTTTTCTGGATCAAAAAAGCAGCAGAAAAAGGGGATTCCAGTGCGATAAACTATGTTGCGTATTGTTATCAATATGGAATCGGTTGTGAGAAAAATTTATCTCTTGCCCTCGAACAGTATAAAGAATCGGCAGCATTAGGCAATTCCGATGCCATGTGTAATCTTGCCGAATTCTATCGCAGGCAAAAAGATGCTAAACAGGAATTGATATGGGGAAAATTAGCCGCCAGACATGGTGATGCCGAGGCAATGTTTCATGTAGCTTTCAGTTATTTCTGTGGCGAAAATTGCCGCTGTAATAAGGCCGTCGCTATAAAATGGTATAAGAAAGCAGCCGATGCCGGGCATCCTGTCGCCAGGTTTAATTTAGGTCGTTGCTATCAGCGTGGCGATGGCGTGGTTCAGGACCTGTCTCAAGCTCTTTATTGGTGGAGAGTTGCTGCCGAACAGGGGTTTCCTCCCGCGATTTTCACTTACCAACTGTTTTCCTCGCTTCCAACGGACAAAGCGATCATGCTGGACGAGCCGGTGGCCGCCTTAAAAGAGGTGGTGGATTCGCTGAAAGAACTATTTGATCTGCCGGAACTTTGTCATTTTACCACTCTTGAAACATTGGAATCAATTCTGGCGGCCAATGCTCCCGCGTCCAGTTACCATCGCGCCGACTGCATAAGACTTTATCATGTCAATTATATGAATGATCCTGAAGAAGGGAAAAGTCTTTTATCGAAAGATCATAAGAGTGCAAATAAAATATTGCGCCATTTTTTTACGGATGATGATTTCGATGATGAGGGATTTGGCGTATACTGTGCCGCTTTTTCAACAGAAAAAGACCGTTTAGATCTTTGGCGGGCATATGGTCAGGACGGAGCGGGATTTTGCCTTGTTATTCCAGGCACGGCATTCCAGAATTATAACGATAATACGATGTTAATTAATCCTTTCCGTCGTATTCCCTCCGCCATAACGGCACAACCGGATAATACCGACATCAACCAGTTGAGCCTTTATCGGATTCGTTATTGCTCCACTGAAAAACGGGACGCGCTGAAGCGATTGACTCCGATATTGACGCAAATTGATAAAATATTTAAATCCTGGCCACCTTCCGAACAGCAATCCGTACGTGCGCTGATCCGTTGGATATTATACGATTTCCTTTTTCTTTTTAAAGACAGCCAATATGAAAATGAGCACGAGTATCGGTTACTTTCCGCTCATTTGATTAACGATTCCAAGGTGCAGGAAGATACCCGTCATCCACCGAGATTATATGTTAAAACCAGAAATTTCCTTTTCCGTCAACCCGGAGCGAAAATTATCATCGGGCCCAAAGTCAAAGATCCCCATGTCGTTAAACTTTACTTGGAACATTTGTTGGCCAAGGGTGGGTTGACGGGAAACGTCTCGGTAGAATATTCCAAAGTAAAATATCGCTGATATAAGGAGTTGGGACCTGATGAACATTCGCGGCATTCAAAAGTTTTCGCTGGTCGATTTCCCCGGCCGGATTTGTTGTATCGTTTTTGTCGGCAACTGCAACTTCCGTTGTCCTTACTGCCATAATCCCGCACTCATTTTCGATCCGGAAAGCCAACCGTTGATCGAGGATCAGAATTTTCTGGATTTCCTGTCCAGCAGGAAAGGCAAACTCGATGGCGTGGTTATCAGCGGCGGCGAACCGTCGTTGCGACCCCGGCTACCCGAATTCGCCCGCCAGATCAAGGAACTCGGCTTTGCCGTCAAAATCGACACCAACGGCAGTAATCCCGATCCGGTGATTGCCATTCACCAGGCCGGTCATCTCGACGCCCTCGGCATCGACTACAAAGGTCCGGCGGCCCATTATAACGAGATCGCCTGTTGTCAGCTTCCCGATCTGGCCGGCCGCGTCCGGAAGTTGATTCAATACGCTCAGGATAACGGGATTCCCACCGATATCCGTACGACCGTTCATAAAGCGCTGCTGCCGGTCGAATATCTGCAGCAGATGCGGGCCGAACTTGATGCGCTCGGCATCGGCCAATGGACGTTGCAGCAGTTTCACCCGGTGGAAATCATCGACGACAAGTTATTGCAGGAACCCACTTATTCCGACGGCGAACTGTTTCAGATTTCCCGTCAACTTGGCGGCAATACCAAGGTTCGCGGTCTGAAAGGCATTTTTTCAGCCTGACGCAAACTTCCGTGGTCCGGACAAATTCTCAGTTCTCGACGGCATCCGTCCGATGGGGCAGACGCGACCGCCGCCAGAGATAGAAAATGATGGGATAAATCGTCAATTCCAGCAGCACGGAAGTAACCACTCCGCCGACCATCGGCGCGGCAATCCGCTTCATCACGTCCGTGCCGGTGCCATGACTCCACATGATCGGCAACAGCCCGGCGATAATGACGGTTGCGGTCATGATCTTCGGACGGACCCGCTGAACCGCTCCGGCATAGATTGCCGCCCGCAAATCATCGGTATTATTCATCTTTTTTTCCTTGCAGAACTGGGCGTAGGCCAGGTCGAGATAAAGCAGCATGACCACTCCGGTTTCGGCATCCAGCCCGGCCAGCGCGATCAGCCCGATCCAGACGGCCACGCTGAGATGATAGCCGCACAAGTAAAGCAGCCAGAACGCCCCCACCAGGGAAAACGGCACTGCCAACAGGACCAGCCCGGTTTTAAATATCGATCTGGTATTGAGATAAAGAATCAGAATGATGATCAGCAGCGTCAGCGGCACCACCACCAGCAACCGTTCCTGCGCCCGCTGGAGATATTCATACTGTCCGCTCCAGGTCAGACTTACGCCCGCCGGAATTTTGAGTTCTCCGTTGGCGACGGCGGAACGGAGCGCTTCCTGCGCGCGCCGGATATACGTGCCCAGGTCGACGTCGTGAACATCGATATAAACCCAGGCGTTCGGGACGGCGCCTTCGCTTTTGATGTTCATCGGGCCGCGGCTGAGTTTGACGGACGCCAGTTGCGACAGCGGGATTTGCGCGCCGCCGGGAGTCGGGACCATAATATTCTGCAACGCTTCCAGATTTTCCCGGAAGTCGCGGTCATAGCGTAACAGCACCGGATAGCGCGCCAGACCCTCGACCGTGGTCGTCAAGACCGTGCCGCCGACGGCGGCGCTGACGACCTGCTGAACGTCGGCAATGGTCAACCCGTAACGGGCGATGGCTTCCCGGTCGGGAAGAATATCAAGATAGTTGCCGCCCATGATCCGTTCGGCAAACACGCTGGACGTGCCGGGGACGCGTCGGATAATGTCCTCCAGTCGGATTGCCAGCCGTTCGAGTTCGGGCAGATCGGTCCCGGCGATTTTGATTCCGACCGGTGTTTTCATGCCGGTGGAGAGCATGTCGATCCGGGTTCGGATCGGCATGGTCCAGGCATTGGTCAGGCCGGGCAATTGGACGGTCTGATTCAGGGCGGCCACCAGTTCTTCGGGCGTGCGGGGGCGATGGGCGATGAGGGTGCCGTGAGCGTCCCGAATATCGACGGCCGGCCAGTCGCTTTCCGGTTTCAGCCGGATGGTGGTTTCGAGCATGTCGAGCGGCGCCGGGTCGGTGGCGGTTTCCGCCCGTCCGACCTTGCCCAGAACGTTGGCGACTTCCGGAAAAGTCTTGATCAATTTATCCGTCTGCTGCAATATCTCGCTCGCCTTGGCCACGGCGATACCGGGCATCGTGGTCGGCATGTAGAGCAAGTCGCCTTCATCGAGCGGCGGCATGAATTCCGAGCCCAGATTCTGAAACGGGAAAAGGCAGTTCAGTTTGGCGGCAACTTTTTTCCCCGCTCCTTCCGGCAAATTTTGCACGACCAGACGGTTCCACGGGAAAAAGGTGGTTGCCATCAGCAGAATCGCGAGCGTCAACACTGTCTTGCGCCAGTTGAGCACCAGGTTGAGAATCGGATGATAAAGCCGCGTCAGCAGCCGATTGACCGGATTGCGCTGCTCGGAAATAATCCGGCCGCGAATAAAATATCCCATCAACAGCGGCGCCAGCGTGATCGACAGCAAAGCCGCCGCCGCCATCGAATACGTTTTGGTGAACGCCAGCGGCTTGAACAGCCGGCCTTCCTGTTCCTGCAACGCGAAGACCGGCAGGAAGGAGACGGTAATCAGCAACAGCGAAAAGAACAACGTCGGGCCGACCTCCAGCGACGCCTTGCGGATGACTTCCCAGTGCCGCTCTTTCGCGCCCTCGAGTTCCAGATGCTTGTGGGCGTTTTCCACCATGATGATGACGGCATCCACCATCGCGCCGATGGCAATCGCAATCCCGCCCAACGACATTACGTTGGAACTGATGCCCTGCTGTTGCATAATCAGCAGGGAGCTCAGCACTGCCAGCGGCAGAATAATGATGGCTACCAGTGCGCTGCGCAGGTGCAGCAGAAACAAAAGACACACGGCGGCGACCGCCAGACATTCTTCCAGTAATTTCCCGGTCAGCGTGTGGACGGCCCGGTCGATCAACTCCGTTCGGTCATAAGCCACGTTGACGGTCACGTCGGCGGGCAGGGACGACTGGATTGCCGCCAGCCGTTTTTTGACGTCGGCAATCACGGCCCGGGCGTTGGCTCCCTGCCGAACCACGACAATTCCGCCCACTGTTTCGCCTTCGCCGTTGAGTTCGGCCACGCCCCGGCGCATCTCCGGTCCCGTCGCCACCTCGGCCAACTGTCCCAGAAGAATGGGAACGCCGTCCGAATTGGCGCCCACCGCGATCTGCCGCAAATCCCGCAGCGAATCGATATACCCGTGAATGCGGACGACAAACTCTTTCTCGCCCAGTTCCAGCGCCCGGCCGCCCGCTTCGCTGTTGCTGTTGCGGATGGCGGCGGCAAGCTGATTCAGCGAGACGTTGTAGGCGCGAAGTTTATTGGGATCGACCGTGATCTGATACTGTTTGACGAAGCCGCCCACCGACGCCACTTCGGAAACGCCGTTCACCGCCGACAGTTTATAGCGCAAGTCCCAATCCTGGAGCGACCGCAATTCCGCCAGGTTCCGGGTCGGCGAATTCAACGTGTACATGAATGCCCAGCCGACGCCGGTCGCATCCGGTCCCAGCACCGGCGTCACCTGACTCGGCAAACTCTGTTTCATGCCGTCGAGATATTCCAGCACCCGGCTCCGCGCCCAGTAAGGATCGACTCCGTCATCGAAAATCACATAGACAAACGAGAAGCCGTAAAAAGAATACCCGCGAACCGTTTTGGCCCCCGGGACCGAAAGCATTTTGGCGGTCAGCGGATAGGTCACCTGATCCTGTACGATCTGAGGAGCCTGCCCCGGCCATTCCGTAAAGACGATGACCTGCGGGTCCGACAGATCCGGCAGGGCGTCCAGCGGCAGGGTTTTGAGCGCATAGATTCCGCCCAGCATCAGCACCGCCGTCGCCAGCAGGATGACGAATTTATTCTCCAGCGAGAAATTAATCAGTCCTTTGATCATCGTTTATTTCTTCTTCAATATCAAGTTCATGCCGCACTTGGGACAACGTCCGGGCCGGTTGCTGTGCACCTCCGGGTCCATCGGACAAACATATTCCGGCGCCGCCGGTTTGACGGTCGATTCCTTCGTCTGATATACCGGAATCAACGTCATGCCGCAGCGCGGGCACTTGCCGGGTTTGGCCTCATGCACGTCGGCATGTTCCGGCATCGGACACGTGTAATAAAGCACATTGCGCCCGGCGCTGGCCGCCTGTTCGGGCGTCACCGGAATCAGCGCCATGCCGCAGAGCGGACACTTGCCGGGCTGTTGATAGGTGATCGCCGCGTGGTCCGGCATCGGGCAGACATATTCCAGTTTCTCCGTACCGGCGGTCGCCGTAGGCGGCGCGGATTTTTCATTCCGATCGTTCGGACTCAGCCGCTGGACCGCCGCATGCAACTGGCTTTCGGAATCCAGCAGAAATTGACCGGAAACCACGACCTTTTCTCCGGGCCGGACGCCGGACAGCACCTGATAGCGGTCGTTCTCGCACCGCGGCCCGAGCGTGACGGAACGGGGAACGAAGCGGCCGTTGGCTTCCGCGACGAAAACCGTATTGTTTTCGCCGCTCCGGACCACGGCGGTATCCGGAATCAGAACGCCCTTGGCCGTCCGCTGGGATTTCAGGGTTACGGAGGCATACATGCCGGGCTTCAAACTGTAACCGGGATTGTGGAATTCCAGCCGGACTTTCACGGTCCGGGTGGCGTTGTCCACCGTGGGATAGAGATAGGTGACCCGGCCGTGGTAACGCCGCTCCGGCGAATAGGGCAACACCATTTCCGCCTCCTGCCCCAACTGAATCCAAGGCAGATCGTGTTCGTAAATCTGGACCAGCACCCAGACGGTGCTTAAATCGGCAATGCGGTAAAGCGGGATGCCGGGTTTGACCATCTGACCGGCCACTACGTTTTTCTCCAGCACCACGCCGTCGATCGGCGCGGTAATCTTCAGGGTTTTCTGCGGTTGCCGGCGGCTCGCCAGTTCCGCGATCTGCTCCCGGGAGATGTCCAGAAACAGCAGTTTCCGCAACGCGTTGTCCGCCAGCGGACTTTTTTCGCCCGCTTTCAAGGTCAGCAGATATTCGATTTGGGCATTGTAGAGTTCGGGCGAATAGAGTTCGAACAGAGGATCGCCGCGATGAACCTGCTGTCCGGTATAATCGACGTACAGTTTCTCAATCCAGCCGTTGACTTTGGTGGTCACTTCGGCCAACGCGGGTTCGTCGTAAGTGATATTGCCCACCGTGCGGATTTCATGCCGTACCGGTCCTGCCGTCACGGGCGCGGTCTGCAAATTCATATTCTGGATTGCCGCCGGCGAAACGACAACCGCATGGTCCGCTTCGGACGACGCTTTCAGCGGCGTCAACTTCATATGGCAGATGGGGCATTCGCCGGGATGGTCCAGCCGGACCTGCGGGTGCATGCTGCACGTCCACCAAGATTTGGCGGCGGCCGTCTCGGCGGACGGAATCAGAACCGCAGCCTGGCTGATGCCGGGACCGCTCAACAACAGGAAAATGACCAGCAGAAAATTTTTCATGAACATCCTCATCGCTTATTCCTCCAGGCTCGCGCCCCCGTTTCCTCCGGGATACTGTCCGGCCACCAGCAAATAAATTCCCCAGACCGCCACTTCATGCTGAAACTGCATGGCGGCTTCTTCCACTTCCAGATTCAACCGGCTCCGTTCCGCATCCAGCACCGTCTGAAAATCGACTTTTCCGGCCGCATAAGCGCCGCGCGCCGCCAGCACCGCCATCTGAGCTTTCGGCAGTAACTGCGAATGCAGCGATTCCAGATTGCGGACCGCCTCTTTGATTAAATAAGATTTTTCCGCGAATTCCACCGCCAGCGCGATTTTCCGGGCGGAAAGTTTGACCCCGGCGGCTTGCCGGTCGGCCTGGGCGGCGGCGATGGCGGCGGCGATTTTTTCCCGCCAGATCGGCAACGTCATACTGGCCATCGGCCGAACCAGAATCGGCGCCGCCAGCGCGTCCATTTCCGCCCCGGCGGAGAAGTCCGGAATGTTCCCTTTGTAAGCCAGATCCAGACTGGCTTCCGCCCGTACGATTTCCGCCCGCAGGATTCTCAGTTCGGGACTGTGCGCGTAGGCGTCTTGAAGAAACTTCCAGTTCCAAGCCGGGTCAACCGGCAACGCGGGATATTTTTCCGGCAGGATCAGCGGCTGCCGCCAATCCGTCCCGCCCAGCGCCGCCCGGAACTTCTGTTCCGCCACCTGACGGGCCGTGGTCAGATTGCGGATTTCCGTCCGCAGCTTTTCCTGTTCGATCTGCGCCCGTAAGACGTCCTGAATAGTGGCCTGATTGGTGAGGTTAAGCCCCTGGGCCAGCTCTTCGATCTCATTCATCAATTGCAGCGATTCCTGCAAAATGGCCTGTTTGCGGTCGAGGAACAGGATTTCCTGTCCGGCGCTTGCCAGATTGAACGCCGTCTGGCGGCAAATCCGGACAAACGTATAATACTGAGCGTCGCTGCCGGCGGCCGCGATATTGGCCGCCGCCGTCAATTTGCCCGGACCGGGAATGTCGAACTGCAATCCCGGCATGACCGACGGAATACCGTTCTGGATGTCCATTTGAAACGTCAGCCGCGGGTCCGGCAGGGAACGGGCCACCGTGATGCGTTCAATACTCGCATGCCAGTCAAAATATGCGGCTTGCACGTCCGGATTATTCAGCAAGGCATACTTCAAATAGTCGTCAAACGGGGAACCCGCCTTCAATTCCGGCAGTTTGAGCTCGCCGGGACGGTACGCGAGGCTGACTTTCTCCGCTCGGGCGCGGGCGGCTTTTTCCGTGGCCGGCGCCAGAATTCCGCACCCGGCCAGCAAGACGGCCAACCCCGCCGCCCCTCCCAGTCTTCCGACCGGAAGGTGATTGCGCCATAACCGGGTGACGGTGAAACGAAACGTCATTTGGTCGGCGTTTTATCCAGCACGACGCCTTGCGCTTCCAGCAGTTTGATGTATTTGCCCGGATCGGCTTTCACTTTTTCCAGACACCCGGTACAACATACGTAAATGCGTTTGCCATCGGCATCCACGTAGAGTTTCTTATCGACTTCGCCGCCCATAACCGGGCAGGTCGACTGGGTTTTTGCGGGCGCCGCCGTTTTTGCGGA
>Ga0070399_1000581_pt1 | contig 40778 bp, 33 predicted proteins | sample BioMet4_FD_61217 | JGI IMG/M metagenome (GOLD analysis project Ga0070399, IMG submission 61217) | Microbial communities from bioreactor (seeded with sewage sludge) at LBNL, California, USA - Biofuel metagenome 4 (version 1) | ecosystem: Engineered > Bioreactor > Anaerobic > Unclassified ... | reverse complement strand
AGAAAGCACGTTACTCGGTATACAATATTGGTCATTACGGCTTAGCCTTCGATTACTATACCCATTTCACCTCACCTATCCGCAGGTATCCCGATGAAATGGTTCACCGGCTCCTTACCAGATACATGGCAGGTGGCAGGAGTGTTTCTGAAACCCGATATGAAGAATTGTGTGAACATAGTTCCGACATGGAGCAGATTGCTGCCAATGCAGAGCGTGCATCAGTAAAATACAAAGAAGTTGAATATATGGCCGACCGTATAGGTAATACCTACGATGGTGTTATCTCGGGTGTTACTGAATGGGGCATTTATGTAGAAATCAATGAGAACAAGTGCGAAGGGATGATACCTATCCGTGCCTTAGATGATGACTACTATGAGTTTGATGAAAAGAATTACTGCATACGTGGACGTCGTAAACATCATATCTATAGTTTGGGAGACGCTGTCACCATCAAAGTTGAGCGCGCTAACTTGGAAAAGAAACAACTTGACTTCTCTTTGGTTAAGTCCAACAAAAATCCAGTTAAAGAGGAGGTCGATTTGTCCGACTTGAGAAGCAAGAAGAACAAAAAGGATAAGAAAAGCAAGAAGAATAGAAGATAGACATGCACACTATTAATATTTCAACACGTGAAGGGATGGAAGACATCCTTTCACGTGCAAATGTTTGTTATGTAGGCATAACCGACTTAGAAGGTAACCCTTATGTCATACCGATGAATTTTGGATATCGCAATGGTATCATGTATCTTCATTCAGGTAGTGACGGGAGCGCCATCGATATGCTGAAACATAACAATAACGTCTGCATCACGATTTCTGTCGGAGAAGAGCTAGTGTACCAAGATATACAGGTAGGCTGCAGCTACCGGATGAAGTCTAAAAGTGTGATTTGTCGGGGGAAGGTAACATTTCTCACCGATATAACAGAAAAGCGCAACGTATTAAACATCATAATGCGTCACTATACCGATTACCCGACAAAGTACTCCGATACGGCAGTCCGTAATGTCTGCATCTGGGAAGTTCCTATCGACAGCATGACAGCCCGCGAATATGCAGCACCATGATTGCCTATAACGGATGCTCCTCAAAAGCGTATAAGTCTGTTGAGAGGTAACGTTCTCCCGTATCAGGCAGGAGAGCAATAATATTTTTTCCTTTGTTCTCTGCCCTACGAGCTAATTCTGTAGCAGCAAAGACGGCTGCACCTGAAGAGATTCCAACCAGCAGACCTTCTTTTTTCGCAAGTTCCCGACTTGTTCTAAAGGCATCGTCGTTCTCTACTGTCATTATCTCATCGACGACAGCAGCATTATAAGTTTTCGGGATAAAGCCTGCTCCTATACCTTGTATCTTATGAGGACCCGAATTTCCGCCAGACAAAACAGGCGACGAGGCTGGTTCAACAGCAACTATCCTTATATTCGGATTATGCAGTTTCAGTATCTCACCAACACCACTTACTGTTCCTCCTGTGCCAACTCCAGCCACAAAAATGTCCACTGCCCCATCTGTATCGCGCCATATCTCTTCTCCGGTAGTCTTTTTATGAATTGCAGGGTTAGCAGGATTCTCGAATTGCTGAAGAATCACCGAGTCGGATATCTCATTTCTTAGTGATTCTGCCTTTTCAATGGCCCCTCTCATTCCTTTTGCCCCAGGAGTGAGGACAACCTCTGCTCCCAATGCTTTCAGCAAATTACGGCGTTCTACACTCATTGTGTCGGGCATCGTCAATATTAATTTATAACCCTTTACACTCGATACAAAAGCCAATCCGACACCAGTATTACCACTTGTCGGTTCAATTATAGTCGCACCCGGCTTCAAACGTTTCTTCTTCTCTGCATCTTCCACCATTGACAATGCCACACGGTCCTTTACGCTGCCGGCGGGATTAAAATACTCCAACTTACCTATCACCTTTGCATTTAAGTGATGACTCTCGTTATAATTTGTGAACTCCAACAAGGGAGTATTACCGATTAAATCGGTAAGTCTTTTTGCTATCCTTATCATCGTTTATTAATTGTTTTCGAAAGCAAAGTTACAAAATATCATCATTAATGTAACATAAACGATAAAAATCATTCATCTTATATTGTTACGAAAAAGAGATGATTCGAAAAGTAAGAGAGGAATTAGTAAAGGTCGCGAAATCATGGCTATGACATAAATATTGTTTCATTACAATTGGGGAATTTCAATAAACTGACTATTTTTGTTCTCACTTTAAATGGCCTTATGCTTGGTCATAAAAGGAAATAACTACTTAATTAAACGCAATTCATGAAAACAAAGATTTTGTTTATATCCCTATTATTGATATCATCTCTCGCATGCAGCAATAGCGTTAAGAGCGATGATAGTGAAAATAATTCAAATAAAAAGACTGAGACACGACCTTATGCTCAGTCGGGATGGGACATCTACACTGCAGGAACATATCGATATGGCCCTTCGATTATTATTAATGATGACGGATCAATTGATGCTTGGTTTGCAGCTCCAGGCAGTACGTTCGGCAATTTTGCCTACTGCTATGATTCCAACAATACTTCTTCGCAAGCTATTCAACTAGATTCTCCAAAAACAGCAGCACAGTATTTTAAAGCTACCTACAATTTCTATTCTGTAGGAGTGTGCTGTCCTTCGTGGAATACCACTACTGCCAGCCTCAGACTGTCTGTATACAAATGGGACACTAACTATGCCACAACGATTAAGTCGGCCCCCATCAACACGAAAGTATTCAGTAACTACAAAGACAACGACTGGCTGAGCCTGACCTATTCGGACGATACTGCTCAAGATAAAACCATCAAATTCCCTGCTGGCGAATATCTGTGGGTATTAGACCAAGGTGCCAATAATCAATCGGGAGTATGGAAGATGGAGGGCAATGGCGATATCAACGCCGTTTCATATTACAACAACGAACAAACGGCAGGAAACTATAAATCACGAATACTAAAGGACTACTCAACGGCGGGCTATTATTGGGACCAGATATCTTATCAACATTCGACAGACGGGGGAAAGACATGGACAAAAGAAATTATGACACTGCAACCGACTGAAGATTCTCGTGATGCATTCTCTTGTTGTGACCCGGGTGTTGCCAAATGGGGAGGCTATTATTATCTCGGCTATACCTCAACAGAAAACACAAATGGTGTCGACAACCACGTATATATCTGTCGGAGCACTTCACCGTCGGGACCATGGGAAAAATGGAATGGCTCAGGTTGGGGAGGAAAGCCTCAGCCTGTCATCAAATATACCGGCGATCCTTCTAAATTCGGTGCAGGAGAACCTTCAATAGTTATAGTCGACAACACCGTATACTTATATTATTCATGGAATGATGGCGGCACTGCTACAAGACTATCAACCGCGCCTGCATCGGATGCTAACTGGCCGGCTGCATTGACTTCAAAAGGAACGGTGATAGACAAATCAGCAATCAGCGGTTCCGACCACTGCGACATTAAATACAGGGATGACATTAAAAAGTTCTATGCTATCCATACGGCCTCAAGAATGTCGCCCAGCAGCTATATTGTGTTATGGGAATCGAGCGACGGCATCAAGTTCAGCAAGGTAGGCACAATGAAAGGTATCTTCTCTACGTCATTGCATAATTGCGGTTGGAGTGGTGACAGCATGGGGCATATAAACGTAGCTAAACAACAATATGTTTCGTACGCTTACGGAACCAGTTGGGGACAATGGAATACACGCTGGTCTCCAATCGTCTTCAAGTAACGGAGAAATCATAGTTATGTCACCAAATTTTCGTAATTATGTTGTGCTCGTATCATAGTTATGAAAAGTTGAGAACATAGTTATGAAAGTTTGAAATCATAGTTATGATACGAGCACAACATAACTATGAAAAATGAGGAGGCTCGAAAAGTCGATAACTTAATGAAAATGATTAATAAATAATCGTACCTTTGCAGCCGAATTTAAATATCGAACAATTATGAATAAAGAAACGGGAACGGACTTTAAATCCGCGACTGCCGAAGAGAGCAAGAAACTATATATTGAAACTTACGGCTGCCAGATGAACGTGGCTGATAGTGAAGTGGTAGCATCAGTTATGCAACTGGCCAATTATCAGGTCACCGACTCACTGGATAATGCTGACGCTGTTTTTCTAAATACCTGCTCGGTGCGCGAGAATGCCGAGCAAAAGATTTATAACCGTCTAGAATTCCTTCACTCGCTGCAAAAAGGACGAAAACTGATTATCGGTGTATTGGGGTGTATGGCCGAACACATAAAAGATGACCTTATCAGGGAACATCATGTCGATTTAGTGGCCGGGCCCGATGCATATTTATCTCTTCCTAATCTGATAGCATCCGTCGAAACGGGTGAGAAAGCGATAGATACCGAATTGTCCAAAACGGAAACTTATCAGAACATAATTCCATCGCATATCTGCGGAAACCATATCTCCAGCTTTGTATCTATCATGCGCGGGTGCAACAACTTCTGCACATACTGTATTGTCCCTTATACTCGCGGTAGAGAAAGAAGTCGGGACGTAGAAAGCATCTTAAAAGAGGTTCATGATTTGGAGGCAAAAGGATATAAAGAAATAACACTCCTCGGGCAGAATGTAAATTCATATCGTTATGAGGATGGTGACAAAACAATAACATTTCCTATCTTACTCCGCACTATTGCCGAGGCCGTTCCACACATGAGAATACGGTTCACTACTTCTCATCCAAAAGATATGAGCGACGAGACACTGCAGGTAATAGCAGATGTTCCTAATGTTTGCAAACATATTCATTTACCCGTTCAAAGCGGAAGTTCGCGGATACTGAAACTGATGAACAGAAAATATACCCGTGAATGGTATCTTGAAAGAGTTGCTGCAATTAGAAAAATCATTCCTGATTGCGGGCTGACTACGGATATATTCTGTGGTTTCTGCAGTGAGACGGAAGAAGACCATCAACAGTCGCTTTCTCTTATGAGGGAATGTGCTTACGATGCAGCCTTTATGTTCAAATACTCTGAGCGCCCTGGTACCTATGCATCGAAGAATTTGAAAGACGATGTTCCCGAAGAGACAAAGATTTCACGTCTGAATGAAATCATCGCCTTGCAGAATCAACTATCCCTTGAGTCAAACAAACGCTGTATCGGCAAAGAATTCGAGATACTCGTAGAAGGTGTATCCAAGCGTTCGCACGAACAACTATTTGGACGTACCGAACAAAACCGCGTAGTAATATTCGACCGTAATAATCACCATATAGGAGATTATCTGAAAGTCAGAGTTACTGATGCTACATCGGCAACACTTAAAGGAGAAGAAGTTTAGGCTACTCTTTCAGCATCCTCTTTGACAGATACCGTACCGGGTACCATACGGACAAGAAGCCTACGACTACTACCGTGACGAAGACGATAACGACATCTATGGCATGAACACTTACTGGATATGCCTTGATGACGAAGTTATCTCGGTTACCTCCCAATGATATCAACCCGTACTTCTGCTGCAAATAACAGAGTCCTAATCCTAGGAGAATACCTAGTATCGCACCGAAGATAGAAATAAGTCTGCCTTCAAAAAGAAATATACGTGATATCAGCTTATCGTTCGCACCTAAATTTCTTAGGGTGATCACATCATCTCTCTTATCAAGGATGAGCATTGACAATGAACCGATGACATTGAAACAGGCTATCATCAGAATAAAAGTAAGGAACAGATAAGAGATGAACTTCTCTATCTTCATGATATTAAATATATCTGCCTGCTGCTCATAGCGATTCTGAACGACATAAGAAGGACCTACAATCTTCTCGATCTTAGCTTTTACCCTATCAGGATTTGCGTCATTAGTTAAACGCAGTTCAATAGCAGACACTTCATGCTTATAGTTCAACAGTTTCCTGGCAAAGTTCAATGAAGTAATAATATATTGGCTATCGTATTTCCTTTGTTTAACAGCAAAGACAACTCCCGGTGAATAAAGATATTCCATATTAAAGGAAGAAGACGGATTCACTAAATCGACAGGAGCATCACGTTTAGGAACATATACCTGCAACGGGTCAATGAACTGAACTCCACACCCCAATGTCGATACTAATTCTACACCCATAACACCATAATCAGCAATGGTATCATGCAACATAAATATTCCATTACCTATTAAAATGCTGTCAATAGAAGTCAGTTTCTCAAAGTTCTCCTGAACACCTTTAATAATTGCCATTGTCTGCCTGTCCTTATATTGTACCATCGCATTCTCCTCAAGAGTTTGAGAACATACTCTCACTTCGGGAAGTCTCTTAATCGTCGCAATATGTGCATCATCAGGATTAAATACCTTCCCCTCTTTAACCATGACCTTTAATTCAGGATCGAAGGCAGTAAAAAAGGTTGCTACCATATCGCGGAAACCATTAAAGACCGACAAGGTGCATACAAGAGCCATCGTTGCTAATGCCACACCACAGACAGAAACGCCGGAGATAACATTAATGGCATTGTGTTTCTTCTTGGAAAACAGATATCGTTTTGCTATATAAAAAGGAAAATTCATTTCAATAACGAATCAATTTTATCAATATAATCTAAAGAATCATCTATAAAGAATTTCAATTCTGGAATAATACGAAGCTGATAACGTACTTTAGCACCCAGTTCATAACGTATTGTTTTAACATTAGCATTAATGTTATCTAATAATTCCGAAGCTCTTTCGGAGGGGAAAATGCTTAAATATACTCGGGCAACACTAATATCAGGACTTACCCTAACAGCACTTACGCTGACCAATACACCTTTCATTGCTTTCGTTTGAAGCATAAACATCTGACTCAATTCTTTTTGTATCAAACGCGCAATTTTATTTTGTCTAGTTACTTCCATTTTTTATTATTTAGTTTTCTTATAATTGTCAAACCATCACGTAAAGGCAATATCACCTTTTCAATACGCTGATCATTGACAATGTAATCATTGAATTCTATTATTCCTTCAGTCTGTCTATCGGATTGTGATGGTTGCTCCAATACATGTCCATCCCAAAGCGTATTATCAACAAATATATATCCTCCATCTTTCAAATTACGCATCACCATCTCAAAATAATCAATATATTGTCTTTTATCTCCATCAATAAAAGCTGCATCAAAAGTTATATTCATCTTCGGAACAAGTTCTAAAGCATCTCCGATGATAAAGTCTATCTTACCAGCAACTGGAGACTTTTCTATCCAAGGACGAGTGAAATCTTCTTGCTCATCATTAATCTCAAACGTATATAAATGACCATTGTCATCAAGACCTTCTGCCATACATAGCGCCGAATAGCCGCTGAAAGTTCCTATCTCCAAAACATTCTTAGGATGAATCATCTCCACAAACATCTTCAATATACGTCCTTGCAAATGTCCCGATGCCATACGTGGCCGCAGCAAATTAACACAGGTGTCACGATAAAGCCTTTTCAAATAATTACTTTCAGAATCAATATGCTTTAATATATATTCTTCTATTTCATCCGTTTCCTTCATCTACAAACACTACTATCATTCTTTAAGTAAAGCTTGAATTGCCAAATCATATGACTGAAGCCCAAAACCTGCAATAACACCTTTACATGCACCAGCTATCATCGAAACATGACGATAAGTCTCACGAGCTGCGACATTCGAAATATGAACTTCAACTACCGGTGCCTTAATAGCACGAATAGCATCTTGAATCGCAATCGACGTATGGGTATATGCTCCTGCATTCAATACAATACCGTCAACGGTAAATCCGCATTGTTGAATCTGGTCAATCATCAAGCCTTCTACATTCGATTGAAAATAATCTATCTGAACATCTGCATATTTAACTCTCAACTTTTCCAAGTAACTGTCAAACGTTTCCCGACCATATATATCAGGTTCACGTTTACCCAACAGATTAATGTTAGGTCCATTAATAATTTGAATTCTCTTTGAAACTTCACCCATAAATCTGTATATTTGTTAGTTAAAAGAAAAATATCTTGCAAAAGTAAGAAAAAGAAATGATATCTGATAGTAAAAATATTGAGAATAATACTGAACTCCAAAGAATCATACAACAATATAAACAGTATCTAATGTTGGAAAAGGCGCTTTCACCAAATACTATTGATGCGTACTTACACGATTTAGACAAACTTCTTACATTCCTCGAATCAGAAGGATTGAAGATTCTAGAAGTTCAGTTAAATGATTTAGAAAGGTTTATTGCAGGATTACATGATATCGGCATCCATCCTCGCTCACAAGCCCGCATTATCTCAGGCATTCACTCTTTCTATCGTTTTCTGTTCATTACCGACCGCATTAAATCTGACCCTAGTGAAACACTGGAAGGACCGCGTATCGGGCTTCATATTCCCGAAGTACTGACAGTGGAAGAGATTGACCGCATTATTGGAGCAATAGATCTTAGTAAACCTGAGGGGCAAAGAAATAGAGCAATATTAGAAACGCTGTACAGTTGTGGACTTCGCGTTTCAGAACTATGTAACTTAAAATTTTCGAACCTCTATTTCGATGAGGAATTCATTCGTGTTGAAGGAAAAGGCAATAAGGAAAGACTAGTACCTATCTCGCAAAGGGCTATCAAGGAAATAAATTACTATCTTATTGATAGAAGGCAGATAGCTATTAAAAGGGGCTTCGAAGATTATTTGTTTGTAAGTGCCCACCTTAAAAAGAAACTCTCTCGAATCATGATATTTCACATGATTAAAGAATATGCTAAAGCCGCTGGCATTACCAAAACAATTAGCCCGCATACTTTCAGACATTCTTTCGCCACTCACCTTCTAGAAGGTGGTGCCAATCTTCGCGCTATACAGTGTATGCTTGGACATGAAAGTATTACCACAACAGAAATATATACACATATTGACCGGTCTCTGCTGAAAGAGGAAATACTTCATCACCACCCGCGCAACATTCTATATGATGAAAGAAAAGATTAGAAATTATCTATTTTAGCATTTATTGAACAAAAATAAATACGTTATGAAACATACAATAAATAAAATCCTTACCTTTGCAATATGAGAAATTTATCTTAAATTAAGAGAGAGTAAATATTTAATTCTAATTTTAATACTTAAAATAATGACTAAAAAAATCTATTTGCCCTTATTGGCATTTGCTGTTGTTGCGTTAAGTTCGTGCAGTAGCAAAATGGGTGCATTGTCATCCGAGTATTTCACGTGTTCTCCTCAAGTTCTTGAGGCTGTTGGTGGTAAAGTTCCTGTAACTATTAACGGGAAATTCCCTGAGAAGTATTTCAAAAAGAATGCAGTAGTAGAAGTTACTCCTGTATTGAAGTGGAATGGTGGTCAAGCTAAATCAACTTCAGCTACTTTCCAAGGCGAGAAGATTCAAGGTAACAATCAAAGCATTTCTTATAAACTAGGTGGTAACTACACAATGAATGCTAATTTTGATTATGTCCCTGATATGGCAAAATCTGAGTTATATCTAAGTTTCAATGCTAAAAAAGGAAATAAGACCATCACTATCCCTGACGTAAAGATCGCTGATGGTGTTATCGCTACTTCCGAATTAATTGGCAATACCCTTGGTAGTGCTAACCCTGCTATTGGTAAAGACAATTTCGTACGTAATTCGAACGATACATTGAACTCTCAGATTATGTTCTTGATACAGCAAGCTAATATTCGTGCAAATCAAATGAATGCTGCTAAGAACTTCAACAAGAAAATCGTTGCTTTCAGCAAGGATTCAACGAAGAAAGTTAATGGTGTAGAGATTTCAGCTTACGCTTCTCCAGAAGGTGGTGTTAATTTGAATACAAAATTGTCAAAGAATCGTGAGAAAAACACAAAGACCCTTATCAACAAACAATTGAAGAATAGTAAAGTTAGCACCGATGTTGATGCTAAATATACTGCTCAAGACTGGGAAGGATTCCAAGATTTAGTTTCTAAATCTAACATCCAAGATAAAGATTTAATTTTACGTGTTCTTTCAATGTATCAAGATCCTGCTCAAAGAGAGAGTGAAATTAAAAACATCTCTGCTGTTTACAAGAAATTAGCTAAAGACATTCTTCCTCAACTAAGACGTTCTCGCCTGTATTTGAATTATGAGAATGTTGGTAAGTCTGACGAAGTTATAAGTAAATATGCTGAAGAAGATCCTTCTAAACTGAACTTGGAAGAATTACTTTACGCTGCTTCTCTTACTAAAGACAACGCTAAGAAAGAACAGATTTATACTGCTGCTACAAAGCAATACCCAGATGATTATCGTGCATACAATAATCTAGGTAATCTAGCATATGAGGCAGGCAATATCAATAAAGCAGAATCTTACTTCAAAGAAGCTGCTAGCAAGAACGAAGCTGCTGCTGTAAACAATAACCTCGGATTGGTTTCCTTGATTAAAGGTAATAAAGCTGAAGCTGAGAATTATCTAAGCAAAGCTACTGCTGCTCCAGAGTCTAATGAAGCTTTAGGAAACCTTTATGTTGCACAAGGTCAATATGACAAAGCAGTCAGCGCATTTGGTGATGCAAAGACAAATAGTGCCGCTCTAGCACAAATCTTAGCTAAAGATTATAACAAAGCTAAGAGTACACTTTCTAATGTTGATAAACCTACTGCATATACAGATTATCTGATGGCTATTCTAGGTTCACGTACAAATAATGAGAATATGGTAACAGAGAGTTTGAAGAGTGCTATCTCTAAAGATTCTTCTTTAGCTAAGAAAGCTGCTACCGACCTCGAATTTGCAAAATATTTCACTGATGCTGCTTTCACAAGCATTATCAAGTAATTTATTATAGTCTTATAATTATGCCCGCCATTGCAAAATGACGGGCATTTATTTTATATATTGAATTATTTTCTATATTTTCGCAACCGTATTTGAAGATATGAAAAATAAAATTAGCATATTGATTTTTATTTCTCTCTGTATCATTTCTTGTAATGGGAAAAGAGGGAAGGTAACTATAAGTGGTGACATAAAGAGTTTAACTACGAATGAAATATATCTATATGGACAAGATGGATCATTCGACTATGTAGATACTATTAAAGTTAATAATGGAAGTTTTGATAGTAACATCGATGTTGATGCTCTATCAGCTGCTTTCCTCCTGATTAATAATGAATCTGAATATCCTATTTATTTCAAAAAAGGAGATCATATTAAGATTAAAGGTAATGCCTTAGACTTAGCTGGGTTGAAAGTCACAGGAAATCATTTGAATGATGACTTTACTGAATTTAAAAAAACATTATCAAAATCGGGAGATATCAGCAAGATGACGTTCACTAATGAATATATTTCAGACAAGTCATTGCTTTCACAAGCCCAGAATTATATTTCAACACATGGAAATTCCCTCGTGAGCATTTATTTAATTGATAAATATTTCGTTCATCAGACTATGCCTGACTATCCTCTCATCAAACAACTGATTAGTAAATTAAGTCCTTCTCTCCGAAAAATAGCTCAAGTTACTGAATTAAGTGATTATATTAACCGGTGGGAAAGATCTAGAATGGGTGCCGTTGCACCAACTTTCTCTTTACCTGATGATAAAGGCGGCATAGTAATGAGGACAAATGGACAATTACAGAATAAATATATCCTTCTCACTTTCTGGGCTTCTTGGACAAGCAACAGGGCACAAACATCGGCCGAAATGCGCCAATTATATAATGCTTATCATAGTAACCCTAGATTTGAGATGGTTAATATCTCTCTAGATACAGACAAAGCCGAATGGAAAAGGAGCATCAAACAAGATATGCTACAAGGGATACAATTATGCGATCTAAATGGATTCAATTCTCCTGTTGTTAACCAGTTTGCTGTTACCTCTCTTCCTTCTTACTTCTTAATTGCTCCTGATGGAGTAATCCTAGCACGAGACATGTTGGGACAAGCGCTTCAGCTGCAAATCGACGCAGCATTAAAATAATAATCATTCAAACATTAATTCTTTATCTAAATCATTATGCTAACAAAAGTTTACGGCGCTGCCGTTGAAGGTATTGACGCCATCGTCATTACTATCGAGGTAAATTCATCTCGAGGATGTTCATTTTATTTAGTCGGATTACCTGACTCAGCTGTGAAAGAAAGTCATCAACGTATTCTTTCCGCCTTACAAACATGTAATTATAAGCTCCCAATAACCAATACTATCGTAAATATGGCGCCCGCATATATCAAAAAAGAAGGCTCCGCATACGATTTGCCTATTGCCATAGGACTACTTGCAGCCAATGAGATGATTGTATCTGATAAACTTAAAAGTTATATCATGATGGGCGAGTTGAGTTTAGATGGATCTATCTTACCAATCAAAGGCGCATTGCCCATTGCTATTAAAGCTCATGAAGAACATTTCGAAGGATTAATCGTGCCCAAACAAAATGTACGAGAAGCAGGGGTTGTTAATAAATTAAAAGTATATGGAGTCTCAAATATTAAAGAAGTAATCGACTTCTTCATTGGTAAAATTGAATTAGAGCCAACAATTGTAAATACTAGAAAAGAATTTGAATTAAAACAAACTGCTTTTGAATATGATTTTGCTGATGTTAAAGGACAAGAGAATGTAAAACGCGCTCTCGAGGTTGCAGCTGCTGGAGGCCATAATTTAATAATGATAGGTGCACCGGGAAGTGGAAAATCGATGATGGCAAAACGCTTACCTTCTATCTTACCACCATTATCACTTCAAGAAAGTTTAGAAACAACAAAAATTCATTCCGTTGCTGGAAAGATAAAAGGAGAAACTTCCCTAATTACTACTCGCCCCTTTAGAGATCCACATCATACTATCTCACAAGTGGCAATGGTTGGAGGGGGAAACTTCCCGCAACCTGGAGAAATAAGCTTAGCACACAATGGAGTACTTTTCCTTGATGAATTGCCTGAATTCAATCGATCTGTACTTGAAGTCCTACGACAGCCTTTAGAAGATAGGTCCATCTCTATTTCTCGTATAAAATACAACATTGAATACCCTGCTGGATTCATGTTAATAGCCTCCATGAATCCATGTCCATGTGGCTATTATAATCATCCCACTAAACAATGCTCTTGTACTCCAGGACAAGTCCAAAAGTATTTAAATAAAATCTCTGGACCTTTATTGGACCGAGTAGATATCCAAATCGAGATTATCCCAGTGCCTTTTGATAAAATATCAGATAGTAGAAAAGGAGAGACTAGCCATTCTATCCGAGAACGTGTTATTAACGCAAGAAAAATACAAGAAGATCGATATTCTGCCTATCCACACGTTCACTGTAATGCTCAAATAACTGCGGCACTAATAGAAAAATATGTCCGTCTTGGTAAAGAAGAACTAAATCGATTAAAAGATGCAATGGATAGATTCAATCTATCCGCAAGAGCGTATACCCGTATTCTCAAAGTCTCACGTACCATCGCAGATTTAGATAATTGCGAAGAGATCAATTGCTCGCACATAGCTGAAGCTATTAGCTATCGCAATTTAGACAGAGAGAACTGGGCAGGGTAAACTATATTTTCTTCTCAATCCGAATTCGAGCATCTACTGCCACAACTGCCTTATCTGTTGCCAAAAGAGGATTGATATCCATCTCCTTTATTTCGGTAGCAAAACGAAGGAGGGTAGAAAGTCGAACAATTATCTCTGCAAATTTAGCTTCATTTATACCTTTTTGACCACGTGTTCCTTGAATGATCTTATACGCCCTTAAAGAATGTATCATTGAATATGCCTCATCATAAGATAAAGGAGCTAAACCAGAAGATACATCACGCAAAACTTCCACGAAAATACCACCTAAGCCACACAAGACAACATGCCCAAACCGTTCCTCATATTTGGCTCCAATAAAGAGTTCTGTCCCTTTCAACATAGGTTGCACCATGACACTCGTCGCATCTTTTAATTTCATCATCCTATCAAATTCAAGAGCCAAGTATTCTTCACTATTTATGTTCAATGAAACGCCTCCTACATCACTCTTATGGATAGGACCGACTACTTTAGCTACAACAGGAAAACCTATTCCTCGAGCAAAAGAGAGGAATTCACTCTTATTATTAGACACAAACTCTGAGACAGTTGGAATCCCCGCCGAATGGAGTAAATCATTGACAAGTTTAGGCCCTATATAACCATCAGCATGAATAGAATCAATTATCTCACGTATATGAGGTACATCAACTCCGAACAATTCAATTTCAGGAGGCGCTGGTTTTGGAGTATGTATAATGCGCGTCAATGCTGTTCCTAATGTAACTTCATCACTAAAGTTAACATGCCCCTTTTTCAAAAACTCCTCTACTTCAGGTCCCGCTGTATGTACAGAAGGCAACACAGGGAAAATAGGTTTAGTACAACTCATTATTTTTTTATGCAGTACTTCATAAGTTTCATATAGAGTTACTAATCCTGGCGTGCCAAATATAACCATGATAGCATCAATATTCTTAAACTTATTCTCGCAATAATCTATCGCTATTCCAAGCTGCTCAGGTGTTCCCGTAGCAAGTATATCAATAGGATTACTAACCGATGCTCCCGGATAAAGTTTACTCTTTAACTCTTCTGCTAGCTTTTCATCAAATTTTGGTACATCCAATCCACCTTTGGATAAGGCATCGGTAAGCATCACACCAGGCCCACCAGCGTGAGTTACAATAGCAAAGTTCTTTCCCTTCAGTTGCGGAAGTGTAAAGATGCATCCGACAGTAGTTAATTCTTCTCGTGAAAAACAACGCACAATACCAGCTTTACGGAAAAGAGCCTCAACAGCAGAATCTGAACTTGCGATAGCACCAGTATGCGAAGATGCTGCACGACTGCCATTCTCTGAACTTCCAGCTTTTATAGCTGCTATACGACAGCCTTTACGAATTAAAGAAGATGCGTGGAATAATAATTTATCAGGATCCCTTATACTTTCTATATATATTAATTTCACATTAGAATCATTTTCAGGATTAAAATTTTCATCCATATATTGAAGAACATCCTCAACCCCGATTTGCTTACCATTCCCAACACTCCATACAGAATTAAATTGTAAACCTTTGACTACAGCAGATTCAAGGATAAAGACGGCGGTAGCACCTGAACTAGATATCAAATCAACACCCTTAACATTCAGATGAGGAATTGGTTGAGTAAAGACACTATGGTGCCAAGTATTAAGAAGCCCTATGCAATTCGGCCCAAGTAAAGACGCGTTATACTTATTGCACGTATCTAAAATACGTTGTTCTAGCAATCCTCCAACATGAGTTTCTTCTCCAAATCCAGCAGAAATTATAATAAAAGCCTTCGTTTGCTTAGTAGAGGCCAACAAATCAACAATGTCTGGACATAATGAAGCAGGAATAACTAATATGGCCAGTTCAGTAAGTGGAATATCTTTTGCATCATGATAAGATTTGATACCTTGAATTTCGTCATCCTTAGGATTTACAACTCGTAAATCTCCTTTATAACCTCCATTTATCAAATTCCTTACTAAAGCACCACCAGGTTTATGGATATTATTAGATGCGCCTATCACAACGATACTTTTAGGATATAGCAACTGAGTTGAAATCATAGTAATTCCTTTCTTTTTGTTAGTATAACAAAAGTATAAAACCTTTTTTATTTGCAAAAGCTATTTTTAGTTTTTCACAGTATAAATCTACAAATATCATACTATTTAACTATCATATTAATGAATTTGCTTATATTTAAGAACAACCTATACATATCATTACAGATTATACATCCTATAAATCTTACCTATATATATGAATTTGATAAAAGAAAAAGTAGTATCTTTGTTCACAAAACAATTAAGTCGTAAGAAACGATATTAAAAGAAATCATTTAACTATTCATTCACATATGGAGAAAAGATATAAAAGGACAACTGTAACATCAGCATTACCTTATGCCAACGGCCCAGTTCACATTGGGCATCTGGCGGGAGTATATATTCCAGCAGATATTTATGTTCGTTATCTTCGACTAAAAAAAGAAGACGTCTTATTTATCGGTGGTTCTGATGAACATGGAGTCCCAATCACAATTCTTGCTAGGAAAGAAGGAGTTACACCTCAAGATATCGTAGATCGATATCACACATTAATAAAAAAATCTTTTGAAGAATTTGGTATATCATTCGATGTTTATGGTCGTACTACTAGTCAAACACATTCAGAACTAGCAACTGAATTTTTCAAAAAACTTTATAAAGATAATAAGTTTATTAAAAAGACAAATAAACAATATTATGACCCTGAGGCTAAGCAGTTCCTTGCAGACCGTTATATTACTGGAACTTGTCCTCATTGTGGAAATGAGAAGGCTTATGGTGATCAATGTGAAAAATGCGGTACGTCATTAAGCCCAATGGAATTAATCAACCCAAAAAGCACCATTAGCGGTGCAAAACCTGAACTTAGAGAAACAACTCATTGGTATTTACCCTTAGACCAATATGAAGATTGGCTACGAAAATGGATTTTAGAAGATCATAAAGAATGGCGGCCTAATGTTTACGGCCAATGTAAAAGTTGGTTAGACATGCATCTAAAACCGCGTGCTGTAACTAGAGATTTAGATTGGGGAATTCCAGTCCCTATTGACGGTGCAGAAGGAAAAGTTTTATATGTTTGGTTTGACGCTCCAATTGGCTACATATCAAATACAAAAGAATTATTACCTGATTCGTGGGAAAAATGGTGGAAAGATCCTGAAACAAGATTAATCCATTTTATCGGTAAAGATAATATTGTATTCCATTGCATTGTATTCCCATCAATGCTAAAAGCAGAAGGAAGTTATATACTTCCTGACAATGTACCTGCCAATGAATTTCTAAACTTAGAAGGCGAGAAAATATCAACATCACGAAATTGGGCCGTTTGGTTAAATGAATATTTGGTTGATTTCCCGGGGAAACAAGATGTTCTTCGTTATGTACTTACAGCTAATGCACCTGAAACAAAAGACAATGATTTTACTTGGAAAGATTTTCAAGCTCGCAACAATAATGAATTAGTCGCTGTATATGGTAACTTTGTTAACCGGGCAATGGTTCTTACACAAAAATACTTTGAAGGAAAAGTACCAGCAATTACCGAATTAACCGATTATGACAAACAGACCATCAATGAATTCATTGGTGTAAAAGAAGAAGTTGAGAAATTATTAGATATCTTTAAATTCCGTGATGCACAGAAGGAAGCTATGAATCTCGCACGTATCGGCAATAAATATTTAGCTGATACAGAGCCATGGCATCTCATTAAGACTGATAAGAATCGTGTTGCAACTATACTGAACATTTCTCTGCAGCTAGTTGCTAATTTAGCCATTGCATTTAATCCATTTCTTCCTTTCAGTTCCAAGAAATTATGCAAGATGCTTAATATTAACAAATTTGAATGGAACAATTTGGGCCATACTGATTTACTCCAAGCTGGTCATGTGCTAAACAAGCCAGAATTACTATTTGAGAAAATCGAAGATGAAGCTATAAATGCTCAGACACAACGGCTCGAACGTATTAAAAAAGAGAATGAAGAAAAAAATTATAGGGCAAAAGAAATACTTCCCACAATTGATTTTCAGAAGTTCGAAGAATTAGATATTCGTGTTGGTACAGTCCTAGAATGCACCAAAGTACCCAAGGCTGACAAGCTATTGCAATTTTTAATTGAAGACGGATTAGAAAAGCGAACAATTATAAGTGGTATCGCTAAATACTATAAACCTGAAGAACTTATTGGAAAGCAGATTTGTTTTATTGCTAATCTTGCACCAAAAAAATTAAAAGGAATAGAAAGCCAAGGTATGATTCTATCAGCTGAAAACGCCGATGGAACACTTTCAATTATTTCACCAGACAAGAAAGTAAAACCAGGGAGTGAAGTAAAATAAAGCTGCTACATTACAATGAATTTATTAAGTGTACTTCGATATAAGGTGAAATGTACTTGCAAAAATTATTTTCGTCAAGTTACATTAAGGAAACTCAAAGAGGAGATTCTTCAATATTATTTGAAATTTCCACCAAGAGACAATACAATAGCTTCTGCTGTTAGTTATCTGCACAAGCATCATATATGCACTTTCCCAGCTCCTTTTTTCGATAAGTATGTTGAAAACCAAATAGCGGTATTCAAAGATAATAGTAACGGACTTTTATACGTTTTACAAGAAGGGAAGAAATTATACTTTAAACGCTCCTATAACATCATAACAGTGAGAAAATGTTTCTGTGGTTTAATTACAGAACAAGACGAACATTCACCTCATCGTTATACAAATAAACAATTTAATATTGGAAAGGGCGATGTATTGTTTGATATTGGAAGCGCAGAAGGTAATATTGCTCTTTCACATATTGAAGACTTAAAAGCTGTTGTCCTATTTGAAAGAGATAAAGAATGGTTAGAAGCTTTAGAGGCGACTTTCGCTCCATGGAGAGATAAAGTTACAATTGTCGGTAAGTTTGTATCTAATACTAACGATGAGAGCCACATAAGCATAGATTCTTTCCTTAAAACTTACCAGTATAAACCAACCTTTATAAAAATAGATGTTGAAGGAGCAGAGAACCTCGTTCTCGATGGAATGAAAAATCTTATGGCTTCAACTATTATCAAAATTGCTCTTTGTACTTACCATCAGCCCGATGATTATGAACGATTCTATGATGAATTCCTACACAGAGGATTTGAATTAACTTCTTCTGAAGGAGTTATGTTATACCTGAATGATATAGCCCACATGAGGCCTCCATATTTTAGAAAAGGTCTATTACGCATTATCACTTCATCGAATGGATGAACCAACCTTAAAAGGCAAAACTGCAAAAGGATTATTTTGGGGTGGACTAAGCAATGGTATTCAAATGTTGCTTAATCTATCTTTCGGTATAGCTTTAGGACGTATTCTTAATGCAAATGACTATGGAATGGTTGGAATGTTAACCATCTTTTCGGTCATCGCCGGTTCGATTCAAGAAAGTGGCTTCACCAATGCTTTAGCAAATAAACGAGATGCTAAACATAATGATTATAATGCTGTGTTTTGGTTCAGCATATTAATGGGGTTAAGCATATATATTATCTTATTCTTCTGTGCTCCACTAATTGCTAAGTTTTTCAGAAACCCTAAACTTATTCCGCTAGCACGGTTCTATTTTCTAGGATTCCTCATTTCTAGTTCAGCAACTGCACATAATGCCGTACTCTTCAAAAAGTTAATGGTGAAACAAAAAGCAATCTCACAAATTACTGCTCTAGCAATATCTGGTATTATCAGCGTAATCATGGCTTTAAATGGCATGGTATATTGGGGATTAGCAACACAAAGTATCATCTATATCTTTATTGTTACGATATGTCTTTGGTATTTTTCTCCATGGCGGCCATCTTTTCACATTAACTTAAGGCCTTTGAAGACAATGTTTGCTTTTAGCAGTAAGATATTAGTTACAAACATCTTTATACAAACCAATAATAATATTTTCTCTGTCTTATTAGGGCGCTTTTTCTCGACAGCAGAAGTGGGCTTCTACAGCCAAGCTAACAAATGGAATAATATGGGCTATTCACTTATCAACAATATGGTAGTAGGAGTAGCTCAACCTGTATTAACTGAGGTATCCGACGATTTAAAACGCCAACGGAATGTATTCCGGAAAATGCTTCGTTTTACTGCATTTATATCTTTCCCTGCTATGTTAGGTTTAGCCCTTATTGCAAAAGAACTGATTATTATCACCGTAAAAGAAAAATGGTTACCATGTGTGCCTATTCTACAAATACTCTGCATCTGGGGTGCTTTTTTCCCTATTATTACTCTTTATTCAAATCTAATCATAAGTAAAGGAAAATCTAATATCTTCATGTGGAATACGATAATTTTAGGCATCCTACAAATCATCGTTTTATTACTTATCTATCCGTATGGAATATCTCCCATGATTACTACATTTGTTACTATCAACATCCTCTGGCTCTTTGTTTGGCAATATTTTATATGGAAACAAATAAAATTGAATTTATGGGATGCACTTAAAGATATTGCTCCATTTGCATTCCTTGCAACTTTCACAATGATTATCACCTATTTCATTACTCATGGGATAGTAAATATTTATTTGCTTTTTCTTACTAAAATCATTATTGCCGCCCTCATCTACGTGATATTAATGTGGATAAGTCATGCAGTTGTATTTAAAGAAAGTATCCAATTCTTCCTTAAAAGAAAATGGTAGGAGGTAGTTATGATAAGCGTAGTTATTCCATTATACAATAAAGAACAATACATAGCAAGAGCTATCCATTCTGTATTACAGCAGACATTTCAAGATTTTGAGATTGTTATTATCAATGATGGCTCTACTGATAACAGCATTAGTGAGATAAATAAAATAAATGATCATCGCATCAGACTGATTGGCCAGGAGAATAAAGGTGTTTCTGCAGCAAGGAATCGTGGAATAGAAGAAGCCTCTGCCGATTATATTAGTTTCCTGGATGCTGATGATGAGTGGAAAGAAAACCATTTAGCAGTGATTGCCGGGTTAATCAAGAAGTTTCCACAATGCGGATTATTTGGCACGTCCTATTATTTCTATAAAGATGGGCAAAAACCTACTATACCTATATTATCCAATCAATTCTCTTTTGATGGAGAAGATGGGATTATGGATAATTATTATGAAATGGCTTCCGGAACAGATTTCCCTATTCATATGAGTTCTTATGCTGTAAAGAAAGCTACTATCCAAAAAATAGGAGGATTCCCTGTTGGCATTCCTTCGGGAGAAGACATTATAACCTTAGCACGATTATATACTATTTGCGATTTCGCCTATTCAAAACTCCCTACTTCATATTATCATTTATTCTATGAAGGAAAGAATGATCGTCCAATTCAAATGATAAAGCCACTCGATAAGGCCTTTACTCATTTACTGATATCTGGTTCACATCGCAAAGGTGTCCGCCTCTTCGTATCTTCTTGGTTCAAAAGAAGAATGGTAGGTGCTATCTATGCACATCACTATAAACTGATGTTCAAAGAATTCTTTACCGCCTTTCGAATTTATCCATTCCAGAAGAAATTGTTTACTTCTCTCCTATTAACATTCTATTCTGTTAAAACAGGAAAAGATTTATATTCGATTAATCAAACTTTGTTAGGGAGGAAAAGAAAATGATAACATTTGTTCCTGCAGGAGGATTAGGAAATAGGATGAGAGCGATAGCTTCGGCCATTGAACTAGCGAAAGATGCAAAATCTGAACTCTATATATATTGGTTCCAAGATTGGGGATTAGGTTGTCGATTTGACGATTTATTCCTTCCTCTTCATATCGATGGTGTTAATCTGAAAGAAGCGACAATCACGGATAAACTGTTATTTGATAGGCCGAGGAAGAAGAATTTATATTTACCAAAACTATTTGAAAAGCTTATCTTCGATAAATGTTTGTATGAAGAAGAAGTCACATCGCTTTATTTGAATAATGGAAACTTCTTATCATGGTGTCTAAACAAGAATGTATATTTATCAAGTTGCGTATATTTTTACCCTCCTGTTCTGCCCAATCATCTTTTTGATATTTTCCACCCAATCCCTGATATACAAAAGAAAATCGATCTGATTTGCTCTTCTTTTCCGGAATCTACTGTAGGAGTTCACATCAGAAGATCTGATCATATCACTGCTATTCAAGAAAGTCCTATAGAACTTTTCATCGAAAGGATGAAGCAAGAGCCTGAAGATGTTTCTTTTTATTTGGCCACCGACTCAGAAGAAGTAAAAGAAGAAATGAAAAAGATATTCGGAAAACGAATAATTACTTCTCCACACAAAGCCAATCGTGGCAACCTTCAAGGCATGCAAGATGCATTAACCGAATTGTATGTATTGAGTCATACAAATAAAATCATCGGATCATCAAAAAGTACTTATTCCGAATCGGCGGCTGAAATCGGGAATATTCATTGTGAAGTAATGAAAAAGATATGAAAATATTAGCTATCATAGTATCATATAATTTCCAAAAATGGATTAACACTTGTCTAGGGAGTTTATTACATTCCGATTATCCTGTTGATATACTTGTAATAGACAATTGCTCAAGTGATAATACTGTCAGTATTATACAAAAACAATACCCGAATATCAGGTTAATCCTCAACAATGCAAATCTTGGGTTTGGACAAGCAAATAATATTGGACTCAAGATAGCCTCAACAGAAAATTATGATGCGGTATTACTATTGAACCAAGATGCGTGGATTGATTCAAACGTAATAAGCACTCTCATTGAAATCAACCGTATTCATCCCGATTACGGTATTCTCTCGCCGATTCAATTATCAGGCGACAGGAACAAACTTGAATATGGTTTTTCCAAATACATCGGCATAAATTCTTTGTCGGATATCAGTAAAGAAGATGTTGTTCCAACGAATTTCATCAATGCAGCGATATGGTTTATTCCTATAGACATCATAAAGAAAGTAGGAATGTTCGCCCCTTTATTTTATCACTATGGTGAAGATAAAGACCTTGCTAACCGAGTGAAGTATGCAAAATATAAAATAGGCTATTCGCCTATCATTTTTGGATGCCACGACAGAGAACACAGGGTAGTATCACGGAAGAACTTTTTTCATGCAGAATATGTATATCTATTGTCTGAATACACAAATATTAATTATTCATTCACTATAGCATTTTGTTATGGTATCCTAGCAGGTTTTCAGAAATCACTCATTGCTCTGCTACATGGACATATACACAAATCTATAACTTTCTTTCAAATTACTTTACGCATTCTCGCTCAAACAAGAAAAGTTTGTACGACACGCAAAGAATCTTTGAATCACATTAAACATTGCCAATAAATTATGGAACTTGCACCCGTCACATTATTCACATACAACCGACTTCAGCATACAAAAGATCTCATTGAATCTTTAAGTCTGAACGAGCAATCGGCCGAAAGCGATTTAATTGTCTTCTCCGATGGTTGGAAAGATGAAGTCGATAAAAAACAAGTAATGGAAGTACGTGATTACTTGAAAACAATCACTTGCTTCAAATCAATTAAAATAATTGAAAGTCCTCAAAACAAAGGTTTAGCCAACTCCATTATCACTGGTGTAACTGATGTAGTAAATAAATATGGAAAGATTATCGTTCTTGAAGACGACTTAATTGTATCTCCATTCTTTTTAAAGTTCATGAACGATGCATTAATTACTTATCAAGATAAACCTAAAATAGGACACATCCAAGCTTATACTTTTACTTCTGACCCTTCATTGCCCGACACATTCCTTATCAAATGGACAGGTAGCTGGGGGTGGGCGACATGGAGCAGAGCATGGACACACTTCAATCCAAATGGCAGCGAACTACTTCACACACTAAAAGAACGCCACTTGACAAAGACATTCGACTTTGAGGGAAATTATCCATTCACTAAGATGTTACGCAAACAAGTAACAGGTCTGAATGACTCGTGGGCCATTCGTTGGAATGCTTCTCTATTTTTATCGGACATTCTTTCTTTGAATGTAAGTAAATCGTTAGTAATGAATAATGGATTCGACGGGAGCGGCACAAACTGCGGAGGAGGTGACTTATACCAATCACAATTATGGAATAAACCATTGCCTGTCATTCCAATAAGCCCTATTGTCGAGAATATGAAAGCCCGAATAGCCTTTACCAAATATTACCACCAGACTAATTGCTTCATGGCAAAAGCTATTCGTAGAATAAAACGAACATTAAAAGGTGATTTCAAAGCATGAAGCAATACACATATTCAACGAAAATAATAACTTTGCAGTAATAAATAAATGTCTATGAGAGTACTTTTAATTAATACCTCTGAAAGGATAGGTGGTGCAGCGATTGCCGCAAATCGTTTGATGGAGTCGTTAAAAAATAATGGCATTAAAGCAAAGCTGCTTGTACGTGACAAACAAACCGATGAAATTAGTGTAGTAGGTTTAGAAAAGAATTGGTTGCATATAATAAAGTTCATGTGGGAACGTTTTATTATATGGAAGGCAAATCATTTCAAGAAGAACAATTTATTTGCAGTCGATATTGCTAACTGCGGAACAGATATTACTACACTCCCCGAATTCAAACAGGCAGACGTCATCCACCTGCATTGGATTAATCAAGGTATGCTTTCACTAAAAACAATCCAAAAGATTCTCTTATCAAAAAAACCGATGGTTTGGACAATGCACGACATGTGGCCATGCACTGGTATTTGTCACCATGCCCGTGAATGTACAAATTACCAGATAGAGTGCCACAATTGTCCATATCTATATGGAGGAGGTTCAGCGAAAGACTTATCCTATCAAATATTTAACAAAAAGAAGAAACTATATAAGACAGCTCCTATCACCTTTGTAGCCTGCAGTCATTGGCTGGAGAAATTAGCATTAAAAAGCGATCTTCTTACGGGACATATTGTCGTCAACATCCCTAATCCCATTAATACGAATCTTTTTCATCCGAACAACAAGAAAGAAGCCCGTGTTAAGAGTATGCTTCCTACTGAAGGCAAATTCATGCTTTTCGGTTCAGTAAAGATCTCAGATAAACGTAAAGGCATTGATTACCTGATAGAATCATGTAAGATTCTCGACAAGAAATATCCTGAGCTAAAAGAAACTTTCAATGTCGTAGTTTTCGGAAACGAATCTGAACTCCTTAAACACGAATTACCTTTTAGAGTATATCCGCTCGATTTTATCACAAACGACCATGATTTAGTCAATCTCTATAATTCTGTCGACCTTTATGTCACTCCGTCCTTAGAAGAGAACTTACCGAATACTATCATGGAGGCTATGGCATGTGGTGTCCCCTGTGTAGGATTTAATGTAGGTGGAATACCCGAAATGATTGATCATTTACACGACGGTTACGTTGCCCAATACAAATCATCGGAAGATTTCGCAAATGGCATTTATTGGTTACTGACCAATCCAGATTATGAAGAGATATCACAGCTAGCATATCACAAAGCATCTACAAACTACTCCGAGGGAGCTATCGCCAAACGATATATAGAAATATACAATAAAATAACTGGAAAGAATGCCTAATTATCCATTCCCGACATTTTCAATTATTACTATTACTTTCAATGCTGAAGCGTATATAGAAAATACCATTCGGAGTGTTATTTCTCAGAAAGGCAATTATCCGCCTATCGAATATATTATCATAGATGGTGCATCGAAAGATAAGACCTTAGATATTCTTTCAAAATATCGAGATAATATCACAAAGATGGTAAGTGAGCCCGATAAAGGACTTTATGATGCCATGAATAAAGGCATCTCTTTAGCAACCGGTGATTATCTCTGCTTTCTTAATGCAGGCGATATATTCCATGAACCAGATACACTCAAAAAAATTGCTGACTCCATCACCTCCGATGAGTTACCCGATATCATTTATGGAGAGACTGCCATAGTAAATGGAAAAGGAGAATTTCTACACATGCGCAGACTTCAAGCTCCTGAAACGCTGACATGGAAAAGTTTTAAAAACGGAATGCTCGTCTGCCATCAAGCTTTTCTTGCAAAAAGGAGCATTGCTGAACCATACAATCTATCTTATCGCTTTTCATCCGATTTTGATTGGTGCATTCGTATGCTGAAAAAGGCGGATACCACATACAACACCCACCTCATCCTTATCGATTATCTGGAAGAAGGACTGACAACAAAAAACCGTTATCCCTCGCTTTTGGAGAGATTCCATATTATGTCACATTACTATGGCATGCTGAGCACCATAGCACATCACATTTGGTTTGTTCTACGATTACTTATCAAACATTAGCCTCAGCTAATATTTTTTGTAATTCAGCAACCCCTTCCGAAGCCCCTTTCTGAATAAAATGGACCTGTCTATAACTATTTACCGATACTGGTTTAGGATCTATCAGATATATTTTAGCATCTTCAGGAACATAGTTCAATAACCCCGCAGCAGGATAAACAACCAAGGAAGTACCGATTACAACAAAGATATCTGCTTTCTCCACATAATGAATCGCTGTTTCTATTTCAGGGACAGCCTCACCGAACCATACAATGAAAGGACGAAATTGAGAACCGTCACCAGCCTTATCACCCAATTTCACTTCGTATTCATCGGGTTTCAAATCTTTTATAAAATGAGGATTATTCGGATCACGAGAAGAACATACTTTAGTCAGCTCCCCATGCAAATGAATTACATGAGAACTGCCCGCCCTCTCATGGAGATTATCAATATTTTGTGTTACAATTGTCATATTGTACGATTTCTCCATTTCAGCCAAAAGGACATGTCCCTGATTAGGCTTAGCCTCCAATAAATGTTTACGTTGATTGTTATAAAAATCAAGTACTAATTTAGGATTACGAGCATAACCTTCTGGAGTGGCGACTTGTTCTACTGGATATTTATCCCATAATCCCCCAGCATCTCTAAAAGTACTGAAACCACTTTCTACGCTCATACCTGCACCCGAAAGAACAACTAGATTTTTCATTATATCTCCTCCTCTAAATATAGAACAAATATAAGAAATTAATAAGAATCCCCAATAAAAAGGAAGGACGAATGTCGGTGAGTTTAAGAAGAATAATAAAAAATAAAGCTAAAATAGCTGCTATTCAAATAAAAACCCGTATTTTTGTCATCCAATAAAATACTTATATGGATAAATTCAGTTATTCTTTAGGCCTTGGAATTGGCCAAAACCTAGTTAGTCTTGGTGCAAATAACATCAATGTTGATGATTTTGCTCAAGCAATTCGCGATGTCCTTGAGAATCGCAAGACTGTCATTTCTCACGTTGAAGCACGCGACATCGTCAATAAATTCTTCAAAGAGAAAACTGAGCAAGCCAATGCCATGAACATCCAACAAGGCAAAACATTCCTTGAAGAAAATAAAAAAAGAGCCAATGTCGTTACTCTAAAAAGCGGATTACAATACGAAATATTAACTAAGGGCAACGGTAAGTCACCTAGTGCAACCGACCGTGTTCAATGTCATTACGAAGGTACATTGATAGACGGGACATTATTCGACAGTTCCATCAAGAGAGGACAGCCTGCAGTATTTGGGGTTAATCAAGTCATATCAGGCTGGACGGAAGCATTACAGTTGATGAAAGAGGGTGATAAATGGCGTCTTTACATTCCATATAACTTAGCGTATGGTGAACAAGGTGCAGGCGATTCAATACCTCCTTTCTGTACCTTAGTATTCGAAGTAGAATTAATAAAAGTATTATAAACATAAATCAAAAACAAGAATGAAAAAATTTACTTTACTAGCAACAATTGTTGCAACTATCAGTTTTGCATCTTGCACAGCTCAGAGTCCAAAACCAGATTTGAAAACTGACATCGATTCATTATCTTATGCTATCGGTATGGCACAGACACAGGGATTAAAAGAATATCTAGTCGGTCGTATGCAAGTTGATACTACTTACATGAACGAATTTGTTAAAGGATTACTCGAAGGTTCTAAGAAAGTTAGCAAGAAAGAAACCGCATATATGGTAGGTCTTCAAATCGGTATGCAAATCAGCAATCAGATGATGAAAGGCATCAATCAAGAATTATTCGGAGCTGATTCAACTAAAACTATCAGCAAAGACAATTTCTTAGCTGGTTTTATTTCTGCTACATTAGGCAAGGGTGGAAAGATGACAATGCAAGCTGCTCAAGCTTATACTCAAACAATGATGGAAACTATCAAAGCTCGTTCGATGGAGAAGACATACGGTGCTAACAAAAAAGCTGGTGAAGCTTTCCTTGCAGCAAACAAAACAAAACCGGGTGTAGTAACTACAAAGGACGGATTACAGTATAAGATCATCACAAAAGGTAATGGTCCTATCCCTAATGACACATGCAAAGTTAAACTGAACTACAAAGGCACATTAATTGATGGAACAGAGTTCGACAGTTCTTACAAACGTAAAGAACCTGCAATATTCACCGTTGGTCAAAATATCAAAGGTTTTGCTGAAGGTTTGAAGTTAATGCCTATTGGTTCTAAGTTCATCCTATACATTCCACAAGAATTAGGATATGGTTCTCATGAGGCAGGACAAATCAAACCGTTCTCTACATTAATTTTCGAAGTTGAACTATTAAGTATCGAAAAGAAATAACATTCCTACGTTAATACTTTCAAGAAAACGCACAAATTTGTATTTTTTGTGCGTTTTTTTGTGCATTTGTTGATTCATTCTAAAAAGATTTTATATATTTGCTTACTATTTGATATCATTGAAAAATATACAAAGATTATGGAAAAAGTCGATAACTTAGACAGAAAGATTCTAGAAATCATTACTCTCAACGCACGCATCCCTTTTAAAGATGTTGCCGTAAAATGCGGAGTATCACGCGCAGCCATTCATCAGCGCGTACAGCGGTTAATTGAAATGGGAGTAATTGTTGGCTCCGGCTATCATGTTAACCCTAAAACATTGGGCTATTCAACATGCACTTACATAGGAATAACGCTTGAAAAAGGCTCTTTATACAAATCTGTCGTTAATGAATTGAACAAGATTCCTGAAATCGTAGAATGTCATTTCACAACAGGTCCTTATACTATGCTTACGAAGGTTTATGCACGCGACAATGAGCATCTGATGGATTTATTAAACAACAAGCTTCAAGAAATACCTGGAGTTATAGCTACAGAAACATTAATCTCATTAGAACAAAGCATTCGTAAAGAAGTTCCAATAATACCTGAAGAGTGATACATTTCCATTTTAGCGGACTTTTTATAGGAGTATGCACGTTCATCATTATTGGATTATTCCATCCAATAGTAGTGAAAGCGGAGTACTATTGGAGTAAACGATGTTGGTGGTTATTCTTAATTCTCGGTATCTTCAATTTGTTACTCTCCGTTTTTGTATCCGATACATTCTTTTCGCCTTTATTAGGAGTATTAGGCTGTACTTGCTTATGGAGCATCAGAGAGTTGTATGAACAGGAAGAACGGGTAAAGAGAGGATGGTATCCTAAAAATCCGAATCGCAAATACCCTTTTTAGTTAGAACAATATTTTTACCTAAACATTTGCAGAAATCGAGGGAATACATTACTTTTGTACCCGCATCTGAAAAGATACATCGGGCTTTTAGCTCAGTTGGTTAGAGCAACAGACTCATAATCTGGAGGTCCTAGGTTCAAGCCCTAGATGGCCCACACAAAAGTGCCAAACAGTTGTTATCAATTGTTTGGCACTTTTCTTTATTGAGATGAAATCATTTTTTCAACTTAGGCGTTAATCTATAAAGCACCACATCTTCTGCTGGAATATTCACAATACGGTTCTTGCCCGTCTTTCCATCCATCTTACCCGTCCAAAGATTCTGGATACTATAAACCTTTGTGGCAAGCTGAGTGCTTAGACCGCTTACATCATCTTTAAAGTCCAACGACTTCCAATCGACCGTGTATTGTCTTGGCTCCTTCGTACGATTAAAGAGGCACATCGCCCAAGCTCCGTCACTCAACGGCTTAAACCAGACTTCCACACCATTCTCCTGACGATAACGCAGTCCCTGAATACCCAAAGTATCCTGGTCGATAGCTATAACTTCCTTATTCGTCAGCGTCGCCAATGTTTCTTTACTCATTGTCCTAAGGTCGTTGCCCAATATCAACGGAGCTGCCATCATACACCACATCGTAAAATGTGAACGACCTTCTGTATCGGTGATGCCATTACCCACTTCCAACATATCCGGATCGTTCCAATGACCCGGGCCTGCATATTTACGAAGAGGCTCATTGGCATCGATGATACTGAGTACACATCCTGCACCTTCACTGAAATTCGGGATGATATCATGCGAGATGCGCCACAGATGACAAATATCTTTGCAGAATAGCCATGGCTTGGCAATTCCCGATTCACTGACACTAAAGATCATAGGACGGCCAGCTTCACGTATGGCATCGCGCATCACCGAAAAGGCTTCTTCTCTATTTCTGTTGCCGGCAAAATTCCAATCATACTTTAAGTAATCTATTCCCCAACGAGCGTATTGCAACGCATCTTGATATTCATGGCCACGGCTGCCCGACTTTGCCCCGCCGCTTGTCTTGCTTCCTGCATCACTGTAAATGCCAATCTTCAAGCCTTTTGAATGAACATAATCGGCCAAAACTTTAATGCCGTCGGGAAATTTCTTCGAATCGCAGTTCATAAAACCATTCGCATCACGATCTCCATGCCAGTAATCATCAATGTTAACATAGGTATACCCTGCATCGCGAAGACCGGTAGCAACCATTGCATCTGCCATGTCCTTAATATCTTGCTCATTGACAGTATTGTGAAAATAGTTCCAACTGTTCCAACCCATCGGCGGAGTTTTAGCAAGTTCGTTGAACTTCTGTGCATTCACGCTGCCACAAGCAAGTAATGCTACAACTATAGAAAATAGTAATCGTTTCATCTTCTATCAATTTTTCTTTTTTGTTTCACAGTTCGTTATTAATGCTCCAACAAGATATTCTCTTTAAATTATGCTCATTTAACAGCCACTTTATACCTCCTTGAAATCATAACTATGTTCTCAAAAGTTCATAACTATGTTCTCAAAAGTTTATAACTATGTTCTCAAAAGTTTATAACTATGATCTCAAACTTTCATAACTATGATCTTACGACAACATAACCACGAAATCGACGATACAAAAACGATCTCACAATTCTTGCCGAGCCCAAACAATCATTAACTCGTTATAATCCGATTTATATGCCTTTTTATATAAGTTGCGTACTATCTGCAGCCACAAGACTTTGCGGTTCTCTGTACCATCACTGTAACCGACTTCAAGCAGTCCCCCGAACTCTCTATATTGTTCACGTGTAGTACCGCAAATACGAGCATATCGACCGGTATACGACTTTATCTGACTATCTGTCAAGGTAAGATAGTAATGCAGCATTTCATCAGTAGGACAAAGCTCCGTCGACTTTTTTGTCGAATCGGCAACATATACTGTAACTCCATCCTTAAAGATATAAGGTACGTACAGATTCTTCTCCATTACTTCCCCCTCATATACTACACCGGCGACAGGGAACTGAGCACCCGACTGGGATTTAATTCGCTCCAAAAGTTTTTGAGTGTATTTATAATCCATATTTTGTTTCACATACCAAACGGTCGTCATGACCCACATTGCCAACTGACGAGGTGAAGGATTAAGCAGATAAACCAATCCCTTCTTTTTCACTCCTGCCCGAATATCTTTCGGGGTATGGTATTCATACAATTTTACGGGATAACCCACCCAACCAGGAAGATTCTTATAGACTCCCAATAACTTATCTGCCATATAAGCACATTTTAAGACCTCTGCGCTGCGTTTCATTAGCACAGGCAGACTATCTTTCACTAGAGCCTTTGGAACAGTTGAGATAGGCGTATTTCTTACCAAAGAAATATACTCCCGATGCGAACAAGCAACAGAGAAGAGTAACAGCGCTACCAATAAAGAATAAATAGAATACCGACAAACTTTCATAATCCTATATTTAACTTATCCCAAAGATATTCATTATTCTTCTATTTACAGAAGAAAATATGAAATATGAGGGAATGACGAAGGTGCCAATTTCAGAATAAAGGGCATTCGTGATAATTGAAAATCACATTCAGAATATACTGTGAGTCCATTTTCTGTGCTTTCACTTGTAAACATTTAAAAAGATTACGGACTAATCTCCTTATTAACAGCTACTTCGTGCGTATACCCCCTGTGACAAAAGCTAAGAAGAAAAACAAAAGGAACCCTTATACAGACATTAAAAACGCACTGTATTAAGCGAATTAGAAACGATTTTTGTGAAAGGGCAATGATAACCTACAAAAAAAGATGAGGATGTAAATAATACATCCTCATCTGAATATAAATTAGTAAAAGGAATTACTCAGACATTTCAATATACATTCCTAATATATTGAAAGCAGCTTTATCCATATAAAATTTCAAATGATGTATTCCTTTTGTAAATGTTATTTTAGCTGGACCAACCCATTTATAAGTTCCCCAACCACCAGTTGAAGCAATGGTAATTAACCCAGTAACATTTTTTCCGTCAAGTTCAAAGTGTGCAGAACCGCCATTACCAGACGCTGTAAAGTAAACATCATAGGTTCCAGGATCTTGTACGCTTAATGTGTACAACAACCATTCACCGCTTCCAGTCCAACCAATATTGTTACTTCCCTCAATATCCACTGCTGCACTATTACTATCACCATTATCAGCTCGGTAAGTACTACCACCTTGAGCAGCCTTATCATTATCATGGAAACCATATCCCTCACCACCTTTATCAAAATCACGGAATGGTAATTCTAACGCAGCAGCAGACGAAAGGATATGTGGTCCTTTAAATGGGAATGTATAAGCGACATTCACATAGATTTTCTTAACAATTGATCCACGACGATAATAAATATTCGCTTCACCTTCACTGATACCAGTAATATTACCTGCTGATGTTACACGAGCAACATTTTCATTATCCGACCACCATGCAAAATCGGTAAGAGGAACATCATTAGCATCAGTTGGAATTGTTGAAGTTACAATTGTTACAGAAGCATTCGGATTAATCTCTACATTCGTAGAACTTAGCTTGATATCCTTCAAAGCAACTTTATTTTGTACCGTCACTGCAACTGTAAAAGTTGCATTACCTTGTTTGGCAACGATACTTGCCGTACCAGTGTTGACTGCAGTAACTAAACCATTTGATACAGTAGCAACACCATCATCTGAAGTACTCCATTCGAAGGTACCTCCATCAGGGCTGGCTTTTAGCTGAAAGGCATCACCCACAAATAATGTCAAGCTGCTATGATCTACATAGATTTCCTTTGTAACGTCTGTTCTATCAAAACTATCGCAGCTCATAAGGAAAGGAATAGCAAGGATTGACAACATTATTATTTTACCTAAAAATTTATTCATCTTCATAAGGTTTTAATGTAAATTATTCATTACCTGAAGTTATTTATTTAACCTTCAAATCTTCATCAGCATCTTCGGGATTATACTGCAACCGCAATTCCTCCTTCATCTCATAGATAGAAGTTCCTACCTGATACCGATAATGCAATAAGAATGTCTTATAATAATTATATCCATCATTGACTACTCTAAATGTATTTGGATAGTCAGCATCCCCACTAAGCTGAGTTACTTTCATATCTCTGTATGGTGTGATTGTCACATTGCCATTATCATCAATCTGAAGTATCAAACCTGATTTATTGAAAGTTTCGATTGAAGCATCATAACTTTCATTACCTGCCATAATACGGACAGTATTGCGAGAAAGAGGATACATTACCTTAGAACCAGGCATATTGATTTCACTTGATCCTTCTTCAGCGCGCAAGCCCGACATTGTATAGGTAGAAGAACCATCACCCTTCGCCCATTTGTTTCGGAGTGTTACTTGATATAGTAAAGTACTCTTTTCAGGATTCAACTCACATTTCTTGTAGGAACTAACCCGTACAGGGAGAAAGTAAACCGTATCAGGAGATAGACCTTCCGGACGAATAGTTACAGGAATAGTACCATTTGTCTCCCCCGCTTTTATGACACACGTCAAAGAAGACAAATCATAATTCGCTTTCGGCAATTTATGAGCAAATTTCTCTACCGCCCTATCAAAAGTATTCTTATTATAAGTATCTATTAAGGTGCTATCTTCTACAAGATCGATAGTTACATCCTCAGTAGTCCTATTAGAACCGCCCATTGAAAATGAGATATAACCCGTAGAAGTATCATCTGTCAAGGTGAACATCTGCGAAAGTACATTATCAGAGTTGCAGATAAATCCAAATACATTTTTGTATTGTTCATCATTAAACACTTGGTGATCGTCGCATGCCGACAATGACAACAGTGTTAAAGCTAGAAATATATATTTAATTTTCATATATTTGATTTTTTAATCCAACATTACTTTTCCCATCCAGGATTTTGATCTAACGATGGTAATTTACGTACCTCATCCAATGGAAGCGGCAAGAATACCAACTTCTTATTTACAAGACGTGAACCAATACGAGAAGTATTAGGAATAACTCTTGTGTAGAAACCATCTTTACCGCTGTCGGCATTCATACCTGTAATAGGAACACTTTCAACATCTTCATAAATACCCCAACGACGGACGTCATAATATCTAGCATTCTCATTCAACAACTCAATCATACGTTCCTGCACAATTAACTTCTGCATGGTAGTAGGATCGGCTAATTCTTCAGTTGAAAGTCCAGGTAATCCTGCACGGTGACGAACTTGGTTGAATGCACTGCGGATAGCCTCAACATCACGTGAAACAGTCATCTGTTCATCTCCTATTTGTACGGTATACGACTGTGTCAAGTTATTCAATGCTTCAGCATACATTAAAAGGATATCAGCATAACGGATAATCGGATATGCTTTATCCATACGACGAGCATTATCACCGGTCCAAGCGTCTGAAGGATGAATATACTTTTTAAGTACATAGCCTGTTGCTGTAAAATCGGTTGTCGTATTTTGCTTACCATTTGGAGAATCAAAATAATAAGTTATGGTTCTGTTCGACAGACCAGATGAGGTAGTAGAGGTCATCGGCCAGAAACATTCACTAAAACCAACAGAAGCATAGAAACGCATTTCACGATTAGCATACATATTATATACACCACTATTCAAACGATATCCAGAAAAAGATGTTTGACGAGTAGTAAAACCTGTTTCTGAATAAGGATATGCTTCGCTAGAATTATCAATCTGACGGCCATCGAACATACGATAATTATCAACTATCTTTTGTGGGATACAAAGACTGTTCCAACCGCTATACTTTGTAGGAAATGCCATTTCCGTATTTGCAACCAGTGTAGCACTTCTACGTGCCCATACCCATTCAGGGTTGGTTGCTAACACAGACTCACCATTGAACATCTCAGAGTAAGAACGGAATGGGTCGATACCTGCAGAACCTGCCGGCCACTTGCTATAATAATCGGGATCTGATGTGATGCCAGTCGGTAGAGCTGGAGTGTCACCATCAGCATCAACTACATGCAAACTGTATAATTGCTGACCTGCGTTCTGCATATCCATTACTCTCTTACATGCAGCAGCAGCTACAGCCCAACGCTTCTCATCATAAGTCTGATTAACATAATCGGCTTTATCGGAAGTACGCTTCCAATTACCAAAATATCTTTTTGCAGCAGAACCGCCATTGAATGCAGGACTAGCCTGATAAAGACGAAGACGAGCAATTAGACCATAAGCAGCACCTTGTGTAGGGCGACCGAAATTCATGATAGATACTGTCTTCGGCAGACCTTTTGAAGCCTCTTCAAACTCATTACAGATATAATCAACTGCCTCATCGTATGTTGCACGAGGACGGTCATAGTCTTTTAATGAAGCATTTGAACTAATAACCTCATCACCCAATAGAATAGGAGGACCAAAATCCACTAATATTCTGTAGTAAGCATAAGCACGGAAGAATTTAGTATAGCTATAATCAACCAAACGCTGAGTAGCTGTCAAATCATAAGGCTTGGTTATATTAGCCAACAGCTGATTACATTTTCTGATAGCTTGATAATCTTGCGAATAGTAATCCTTAAGATCATAAAGATTGCTTGCATTAATTTCACCTAAGACATAAGACATACCATAATAACCATAAGTCAAAGTCTTAAACATGGTAAAACATTCGTCGGTAGCCAACGGCCCTGGAGTATAATTATACTCATAAAGTGCTCCTTGGTCACCAAAAGCATCGGGGATAGCCCATAAATAAGCTTCTATATTACGCTTGTTGGCAAACACTGAGTCTATCTGAATTTCATCAATGAAGTAATTGTCAGTATCAAGATAGTTACAAGAAGTAAGAGTAGATAAACTGACTAACAACAGGATTAAGAAAATATTTAATTTTTTCATTTTTAAAGTCTTTAAGTTGTTAGAAGTGAATGTACAACTGCAACGCATATGAACTTGGTATAGGATATACACGCCCGTTCTGATTAGCTTGTTCAGGATCAAAAGTTTTCACTTTATCCCAGCACAGCAAGTTGTTGCCAATAAATTCTATATCAACAGCCGTCAAGCCCAAACTCTTAATAAACTTATTTGCCCAATGATAATTAAGTGTCAGTTCTTGCAAACGTAGATAACGTGCATCATGCAACCAAAAATCCGATGTTTGGGAGTTATTGCTGTTATAGCCATACTCCATTCGAGGGAACATTGAATTAGGATTCTCTGCATATTTTGCATCAATGCCATTCGCTGCACAATATTCTTTCGTAATCCAACGATTCTTTGGATTATAAGCTTTTGTTAATACATTACCAGTTATGCCCTGATAAAATGGTACATAGCCATAACCCATACTATAATAATCGGTCTTTCCTGTACCTTTGAAAAGAACACCTAAACTAACTTGTTTATATGCCAATTCAAAACCTAAGCCATACATCAAATTAGGATATGGTACATAATAAGAGCCATTATAAGAATATCCATAAGACAACGGCACCATATCATCAGTATTAATCACACCATCACCGTTGATATCCTGGTATTTTATATCACCAGGCAATACAGAAGTCGAGAATGACTGAATAGGACTTGTATCTATATCATGTTGGTCTTTGAAGAGTCCAAGCGTTCTATAGCCACGTGTTACGCCATAAGGATAACCGGAAGCCTCTTGATAAGGATAAGCAGGATTTGCTTCCTCCCAATGCTTTACATCATTTCTACTATAAGTGAAATTACCTCTTAATGTTAATTGCCAATCTTTGCCAAAGTTTTGAGTAAAAGTAAAGTTACCATCAGAACCGAAGCTAACCATCTTACCAACGTTACTATAAGGGTTATTCACCAAACCAGCGTAGAGAGGTATCTGAACACGTTGTTGGAAGATACCGTCACGGGTATCATGGAAGATATCAAGTACAAACGACAGTTTTTCCTTGAACAACTTACCCTCAAAACCTAAGTCAAATTTCTTAGCTTTTTCCCATTTCAGATTCTCAGCTGCGATATAAGATTCTTTTAATCCTTCAACTCCTTCTTGTGATCCAAAAGGATAAACAGTACTTCTGTCAACCAATGTCAAGTAAGGGAATCGCTTAGATGTAATTTGGTCATTACCTACTGTACCGTAAGAACATCTGATTTTCAAGAAATCTAAGAACGGAAGCGTATTCTTAACTACCTTATAGGCTGTTGGAACCCAACCTACAGCTATAGACGGGAAGAAACCGAAACGATGACCTTTCTGGAAGTTTGCTGAACCCGTATAACCGAAGTTGAAATCGACCATATAAGTATCATTATAGTCATAAGTCAAACGGCTAGATACACCTTGATACCTCCATGGAATAGAATTCATGTTAGTAGTAGCCGAACTAGCTGTCTTCTCATCATACATATAATAATATAGTAGACCTGATACGTGGTGCAATGAATTAAACACGCGTTCATAATTCAAAGTAGATTCGAAATGATATTTACGATATTGATCAGTACTTTTCGTAAAGGAAGCGCTTTGTTCAGAAGAACGTAAAATAGTAACTAACGCACCACTCTGAGAACGTCCAACTGCTTCATAGAGTGCAGGTTGTACATGACGACTTTCATTATAGTAACTATTTAAGTCGAAAGCTCCTTGTGCACGTATTGTCAAACCCTTAGTCAAGAATGACAAATCTTGATTAAGTTCAAGAGTAGCTTGTCCTTTGTAAATTTGATTAGAGCGTTTACCCATCATATTAATCATTACATAAGGAGAAATACTAGCACCTGTACCACCGACAGATGGATACTGTCCATTCGAATACTTCACCGGCAAACGTAATGGGTTAATTTGGGAAGCTGCCTGCCATACATAATCCGTACTGGAAACTCCAGGTTGATTATAAATAGACATAAAACCATTTGTTCCGAAATACACTTTTGTAGTTGGAGTCAGCTGAAGATCTATGTTAGCACGATAAGAGTAAGTATTATAGCCAACATTATTGCTATACAAACTATTCTTATCTACCTTATAAGCTGCGTCTTCATTGCTAGTCGCCAAACTGACAAAGTATTTAGCCACCTTAGCACCACCTTGAGCACTTACATATATATCCTTCTTCCAGGAAGAATGCTTGATCATTTCATCCTGCCAATTTACATCGGGATAAATATCGGGGTCAGTATGGTCTTTAATAATTTCCATCTCAACGTCTGAATAGATTGGTGTTTCACCTCTCATTTCGCGAGCCTCATTAGCCAACTGTGCATACTGATAAGCACGCAAATACTTAGGCAGACGATTTAGATGAGAAATTGTAACATAAGAACGTCCTGTGATGTTTATCTTATCCGATGATCCACGTTTGGTAGTAATCAAGACTACACCATTAGCACCACGAACACCGTAAACTGCAGTTGCTGAAGCATCCTTCAACACAGAGAAACTTTCGATATCTGCCGGGTCCAAGGAATTGATATCACCCTCCAAACCATCAATTAGAACAAGTGCAGAAGAGTTTGCGCCGAAAGTACCGATACCACGAATCCAGAAGTCGGCAATGTTCTTTCCAGGTTCACCGCTCGCCAATGTAGAAATAATACCAGCAACACGACCACCCAACAAGTTAGCGACTGAATTCACCGGCTGTTGCAAATCTTTCACATCGACAGACGTTACAGCCGACAAAGTAGAAATCTTTCTTTGTTTACCAAGTGCGGTAACAACGACTTCATCCAATTTATTCTCACCTTCAGTAAACTTAATCTGCAAATTCTTTTCCTCTCTGGTAACAAGGTATTCCACCTTCTTCATACCAACATAGGTAAACAATAGCTTATCGCCACGTTCAGCCCTTATAGAGAATTTACCATTCACATCAGATAACGCACCTTTCGTAGGCTTATCTTGAATAGTAACAGACACACCTGGCAATGGACCTTGGTTATCAGAAACTACACCCATTACCACAAATTCCTTCTTCTGTGCCGAAATTGTCCCGATAGACAATAAGAGAGCACATAAAAGCACTATATAATGTTTCATAAAATCAGAATTGAAGGTTAATTAATAGTCAGTTTACGTATACGCATATTGCCATAATCAGCTACATAAACAGCTCCTGTTGAATTGATGCCAATACCACGAGGATAATAAAACAACGCTTCTTCCTTAGTACCATCTTTCCACCCAGCTCTACCAGGTACACCTAAGACAGTTTCAACCATATTATCAGAAGTAATACGACGAATACAATGATTACCGTAGTCAGCTACGTAAATATTACCATCAGCATCACAGAAAATCTGTGCCGGTTGGCTGAATTGGGCTTTTGACATTTCACCATCGCGATGTCCACCGGAAATATTCGTACTAGATATTCTTTTAAATGTATTTACTGCATCTGTTACATCAACAGTACAAATACTATTAGCATTATCACCAGCATTACTCCAGAAAGAGATATACAGTAAATTAGGATGCAATGGATTAAACGTAAGACCGTAGCTATCTCCCTGTTGTGTTTTCATCAAAGGAGTTACTTCATAAGTCTTCGGATTAATTTTAATGATATCCCCATAATAATAACGTGTATAAATAAAACCATCAGCAGGATTAACCACAAAGCAGTGTTTATATCCATTTGCAGGTATATTATATCCGTCAGGCCATTTAAGTTCGCGAATACGTGGTGCCCAGAATTCCATTGGATCTAATGAAATAAACGAGCCTATAGTTGTTTCAGTAGGAATTGTAATAATTCCTGTCGTTGGAGCAGCACAAGGTACATTTCCTGTTACACCTTTATCGAGCATCACCATCTCATCATTTTCCTCATCGATACGTAAAATACCGTAACTTCCACTGGTTCCACCGTTACGACTGACGGCAAATACATTATCATCTTTATCACAACAAACATAATAAGGTTGAAGTGAAGTTCCACTTAACGAACCAGTAACAATTGTTGAACTACTGCCATTACCTGCAATAGTAGATACTGTAACAGATTTGCTGTAACGGAAAATGTTAGTATAGCTGAGTGAATCTTTTCCAATAGCTACAGAGATAATACATGTATCACCCGGCAAACGAGGAGCAAGAACATACATTTTCTCCCCCGTTGAACCTACTACTGCAGCCTTCTTAGAATTAAAATACACCCTGATGCTATCAGGCTTAGTACCAAAATTCGATCCCGTAAGAATTACTTTTTCAAGATATTTACCAGAATCAGGATAAAAAGTTGCTAACTCAATAGGCTTAGATGGATCGTAAATTTTACCCGAAGAAGTATCCGAGTCACTACACCCCACCATCTGCGTAATGCCTAGCACTAAGAACAAAATAAAAAAATAACTTTTTTTGATCTTCATAATACTATAGATTTAATTAATAAGTAGTAATATATAACCCGTTGGCGGAATTAATTTAAGTTGATAAATATGAGTAAAAAGTTGTACATGTCGCTGATTTTTAGTAACTTAGTGGTGATTAAAACATTAAGTTCAAACCATCGTATGTACAAC